>Ga0315281_10002608_pt1 | contig 26706 bp, 22 predicted proteins | sample YL17G07_0_MG_FD_204540 | JGI IMG/M metagenome (GOLD analysis project Ga0315281, IMG submission 204540) | Sediment microbial communities from Yellowstone Lake, YNP, Wyoming, USA - YL17G07_0 | ecosystem: Environmental > Aquatic > Freshwater > Lake > Sediment | place: USA: Wyoming | collected... | reverse complement strand
CCTTCAAAAGATGATTCAATTTCAAAAAAGCCATTAGCATGGGACGATATTGTCAATCCGTCTTTGGAGAAAGAGTTAAAATATTCGGAAAAAACTGTGTCTAAACAACAAATGTGCACTGTCGCAAACAGTTCTGTTTATTTTCAATCATTGCGTGAAAAATATTCATTAATTATATGGTTTTTGGATGAAAAAGAAACAAAAAAAGCCATCAAAAAAATGATTGAATGTGTTGTGAATAATGATTGCAATATCTGTTTTATTGTAAATCATAAAGATTCTTTTACAGACAACGATGTTAAATTATTAAAGACATTCGACGAGTATTCTCTCCGAAATAGAATTGTTGCTTGGAATTCGCAGAAAAAGTTATATTCCTCAATATTTTGGTTTACCAAAGGTGATTATTATTTTGATGTTGATTCTGTGCGTGTTCCGTCTAAATATCCTGGGAAAAAATCTGTTACAACAGGACAATTTTCAGGTAATCCACTTGGTAAAAACCCATCAGACGTTTGGCGCGATTGCTGCAATAATTGTTCTGATAATATTGGCATTGGAGATTGTCATTTAAAACGACTTTTAAGGGCATTAAGCGATGTTGGTCAGCATATTTTAATTGTAACTTATGCACCTTGTGTTTTTGAAAACGTTCAAAATATAAAAAGAAATATATTTCACATTAATATTGTTCAATAAATAATTTTATTTACAAAAAATAAATATAAACAAATCATTCATCGTCTTCATTATCATCATCATCATTGTTGTTGTTTTCAGCCATGCGAATATTTTGTATGTTTACATCAATACATGTATGATGAATAATACCAAAAACAATAACAGGAGTGTCAGAGCGCATCGTCTTCTTCAAAGGTTGCCTCTGAGCGATATTCTCAAGGTCAGGAAGATAAAGATTAAAAAATTTACATATATTTTTTGCGTCGAATAGTAATATTTTTTTTTTATTTAATTATTTATTGACTTACACACATTCCCTCACACATATCTGCACGCAATTGTCCCGCGTCACAACGCGATCGTTGAAAAAACTCGCCGCAACGAGGCTGTTTGTCAGCACGTTAGGCGGAACAGTCATGCGATCGTGGTCCCTGTCCCGTCCAATGCACTGTTCCTTGTAATACCAGATGCGCGGCGGATTCTGCGCACACTGCATTCGCCTGGTCATGGCGGCCACATCCGCATTGCTGAGGGGCGTTTCATTGTTCTCAACATGTATGTCCAAAAGACTCGGCTGCGCAAGTGCAAGCTCACACACCCACATGTAGAACTCTCTGTTCATGACACCGTCATTGGTGACGATGACAATCTCTCGCAACTCAGAATGCGGATTGCGTTTTATTGCGTCAAATAGTAGCTTGTACTCTTCCAACTTCACCCCCTTGGTATATTTGAGATGCAACGTGGATAGCACTCTTGTCTCTTGCAGAAATTCTGCCAACATCCTGCATTGGGGTGTGGACAATGTCATAAAGGAGAGCATAAGAATTCTGAGGTCTGGAGCATGTTTAAACGCCATAATGAGTGTCGTAAAACCATCTTTGTTTACGTCGAGAAGAAACATCTTCACGGTGTGAATGTGTCCAATTGTCAGCAATTGACATATTTCCCAAAACTCTGGCTTGAACTCATCTATGTTTGAGTCTTGGATGAAACAATGAAATCCAAGGGACAGAACCCGTTCGCGTCTCACTCTCTCAAGATATTGGTTCATATCATAAGCCATGATGACATTCATGGTTAGTTTTTACTTTTTTCTTTTTGCGTGAAAATAAAATAAAAAAAATGCACAATTACAATGCTTGAAAAAAAGAAAGAAAAAAATTTTTTTGTTTTTGGACTTGAAAAAAAAAATTTAAATTTTTTTTTGCAAGCATTGCATTGTGCATTTAATTTTTTTTTTTTGAAGTCAAAAAATCAAAACTCAAAAAATGAAAAGAAGCAAGATGTCGCATATACTGATGAATAACTACCTTCTGACTGGTGAGGAAGAGTTTGTCAACACAACATTGTCACATAAGAAGACTGATTTTTCAGATGTGGTTGAATGGGATTTCAGTCACAACATTTTAAGTGAAAAGGGACTGGGATGTATACTCAATAATGTGTGCAATGCGCCTCTTGTGCATATAAATCTCAATCTGAATTCAAACGAACTCACGAATGGGCATTATGTTGTTATGAGGCAACTCTCGACAGCACTCGGAAATTTGACTACGCTGTATCTTACCGACAACAAATTCACGAACGAAAGTTTTGCGACATTGTTGGAGATGCTCAAACTCAACAGGGGGTTGAAAACCCTCTCGATGATGAATTGCGACATTTCAGGCGATCAATGCAAGGATTTGTCAAAAACATTGACCGGAACATTGAAGACCCGCACCCAAGGACTGTTTGTGTTTGTTCAATATAACGAAATTGGGCTCCATGGTGCATATCATTGCATGAAATTTAATGCAGATCAAAAGGAAAAGTGGATATATTATTCAACCAAGAATCTAGGAATCTTTGCGGATTATTACACGACCGAGGGGTCGCAAAAAACCATTGCAAAGATTGATGAGCATTTTGACACGCCCGCGATTGCTGCCGAGAAATTCAATCTTTTTTTGTGCCTGCACCGCTCGGCGGTGTTTGTCCCGCGCGACATCATCAGCGAGTTTGCTGCATTTCACGCGTGTTGCAAGTTACCAATAAAACCCGCTTTTTCATAACCCGCACTTTTTTATATATTATTTATATGTATATATATATTTTTTTCAAAGTCCACTGACACTTGAAAAAGATTTTGATTGGCTTTTTTTTGTCCAAAACAGAGGGCAGAAAGCGGACTTAGAAACTTTTTTTTTCTCTCTCAACATGCTGCTTATTTTTTTTTTACAAGTCAAAAGCAAAAAAAAAAATTGTTTTTTTTCAAATAAAAAATGAACCCACCGGTTTTTGTAGATGGTGTGCTGGATTGCGAATACCGCAATCTGACTGGCGAGGAACAATGCCTCAAAGAGATTGTCAAAAATTTGGAGCGAGCTGGAGACCGCGTTCTGGTCCGAACCATGATTTTCGGCAATAACCGCCCGACTCTTTCAGGAATGATCAATGTATATAATTTTGCGCTGACATTCCGCGAGACCATCACATCAATCGATTTGCGTGATAACAATTTCACGGAACTGCTCTTCGATCCAGCCCTTTGGTTGCTACACAACACCGCGTGCCTCCAGGCGCTAATTCTGGACGGCAACGAATTCACGCAAACCGTGGTTAACAATTTGATTGCTGCACTGTTCGTGAACACACAATTGAAGACACTCTCCATAGAAAGATGCGGCATCAACGATGTACAGTGCCAGACCTTGATGCAATGTCTATGGGGTTCTTACCTGACGAACATCACTGAGGTGAATATCCTCAACAACCCTATAGGCTGCCGCGGGGCATACAATTGCCTCAAAATGGAACTGCGTCGCCCCAGAATAAGAATATTGTACAACTTCCAACTTTTGCGTGATTATGTGGAAAAATTCGCCGACACAGAATCCATCATCGCGCAGATAGACGAGGCGATGGACCGCCAGCCCATCCGCGCCGAGAGAGACAACCTCCTTTTGAGCCTGTGCCACTCGGCGGTGTTCATCCCGCGCGACATTGTCAGGGAGTTTGGCCAATTCCACAGCGGCTGCAAGCTCAAAATTTTTCCCGCATTTTTATAAAAAAAAACAGCAATGACAATGATAATGATAACAACAACAATGATAATAACAACAACAACAATAATAATAAAAAAAAAAAATTACACATATATTTTATTATATAGACAAATTACGCTCCTGCAACTGCAGTGAGTGAATTTTGTTTTTAAAAAAAAAAAGAAATGGCGCTCAAAATGGAGGTGATTGAGCGAGACATGTGCGAACTGCGGCTGCTGAAGGACGGCCACGGCAGCGAGTCTGAGCGGCTGTCATGGGCGCTTGAGTTGGCGCAAATCATGGGCGAGTTGGGCAACGAGATGAAAAACGTGTGTGGCCTTCCGCGCTACGACAGCAGCAGCAAAAACATTGTGGGCGTGGATGCGAGATTCCATACGGATATCATGCTGGACACCGATAAAGACTACAACGACGAATACAACGCGCAAAGCATATTGCAGAAGGCAATCCAGAGGGGCTATTTCCTGCTCTACATGGTGACGAAGAAGCAGCACTCGGCGCTGTTCGGCGGGAAGCGACAGATCGTGGGCTTGCTGCAATACAGCATCGAAGACGACACGCGGATGCTGTACGCCCGCTTCGTGTGCGGCAACGCCTTGCTGAAGCTGCGCAACACGAAGACGGGACACATGCTGCTCGACGAGCTGCTGATCATCGAGTACGGCCTCATCATGCAAGAGAGCTACACGCTCAAACTCGAACCCGTGACAATACTCACGAAATACTACAACGACTGGTGCCCGTCCTCACGACAGCCCGGGATTTTCATGTACTGGGACTTTCCCAACCCCGCCGAGGGCTACGACAACCAGTGTTTCGAGCAGCGGTTCGTCAACAACCTCTGCGAGATGGTGATCAAGGACAAAGGCGAGCAGTATTTCCAGCGATTGTTTGAGCAGCAAGTGATCAAAGTGGTGGACAGGCGCATCGTTGTCTATATTGGGGCCGTCGAGCTCACACTGAACATGGCGGCGCGGTGGAAAGAGACACCCCCAGCGCTGATTGACCAAAAGTTCTACGACATCTGGGCGGATTTGCGCCAGAATCTGTCGAGGGGCTTCGCTGATTACGCAAAAATCATCACGGCGCAGATTGCTGCCGCGTTTTTCAGACGAAACATATACGAGCTGCACGTCAAATTGATGTTTGCGGTGAGGGCACACATCTCGTACGCTGCCCGAGACAGGATCATCGGGATTGGTCCGGAAAACGTCAGCGACGTGATGAAAAAGTGCGGCCCCGAAATATACCTGACCCTGCTGTGCATCGCAGCAAACAAGGACAACGCCGAGGCCAAGTTTGCGTTCTACCTGTCCCTGATGGGCATGTACGATGAGGAGACGACGGTCGCCCTCGACGAGCTGTTTTCAGACCCGACAGAGACTGCAGAAGTCCTGACTCTCGTGCGCTACCAGATACTGGTGTGGATGCTGCTCTGCCTCCCGCCGCTGCAGCTGGTGGAGTTTGAGATCGAGGCCGCAACGGATTGTCCCACCGTCCGACCTGCTGTCATAAGAAAGATGCACGACGCACGGGCGCTCCTTCAAAACATTGAACGGGCCACGGGGGGCACACCATTTGGCGCAAAGGTCTTGGAGTGCAAGGAGATCGCGCAAAACAGGCTCAAGCAAGGGCAGATTTGATGGAAAAAAAACTTGTAAAAAAAAAACAATAAAAATACCCCTTCAATGCTTGCCAAAAAAATTTAATTTTATTTTTTTTTTTCGCTTTCGAACTCTGAAAAAAAAAATTTGTGAGAAAAAAAAAGATAAGCAAACAAAAATTTTTGTCGTGCGGTTTTTTTTTATTTTTTAATCAATCCACAGCAGAAAACACAAAAAAAGATGATAAACGAGAAGGACGGCAAGGCACTGGTCGAGGTGAACCCCAGCAAGTGGATCAAATATGTGCAAAAGGACGGCGGCTGGACCCGCAGCAAGCCCACGAAGGTCGTCTTTGAGCTGTGCATCGGCATCGAGAACCAGGAGGGGGTCCCAGTCGTGACCACGTTGACTGAGAGCCTGCACATGCTCTCATACAAAGGCAAGACCAAGGAGGGCTACGTGATTGTGACCACAGACGAGAAGGAGGCCACCGCTGCACTCGGCAAGGAGACTGCGAAGAAAATGCTCGACCGGTGCAAGCAAATTCGCGCCGACATGGACCAGCATAAAGAGAAGACCCTCAAAAAGGCGAAGCGCACCAACGAGCAGACGAAAGAGCAGGTCGCCGAGTCGCCAGAGGATGCGAAGCTCGAAGCGGCACTCAGAAAGGAGCAAAAGGACGCTTACGACGACGACGACGACAGCGACTGCAAGAAATCCAAGATGTCCGAGGAGACCGTCGCGAGCACCGAGGCTGGCAAGGAGAACGGCGAATCAAAGCCCGAGGCGCGCGAGGAGAAACCCCCGCAAAAAGACGAGGCTGAGAATGGCGAGAAATTCCACGATGCCAGCGACGAGATCTGAGTCCGCAGATCATCATAACAAAAATAAAAACACACACAAATATTTATATTTGCGTCATTAATTTTTTTTTTTATTTATTTATTTGTTTATTTGTTTATTTGTTTGTTTTTCTCTGCCCATTCGCGCTGTACAGCCCGCAACCCGCGCTGCGGGGGATGACCACATCAACCTTGTTGAGGTCGAACGCGGCGGGCGCCTTGGCGTACTCGAGCTGCAGCTGCTCGTAGTAGCGCAAACGATGGATCTGCCTGCAGAGCGTGCAGGGGACGGCCCCCACGTTGACGGCGTCGTTCCACTTGTGGCGGGGCTTGCCCGTGTTCTTGTGCCGAATCATGGCGCCCACGAAGCGCGGATCCAGCTCGTAGTAGATGTCCACGTCGTCCTCAGGGTTGTGCTTGAGGCGGATGACGCTGCCCTTGCGGACCCACGTCGCACACATGCGCAGAAAGTAGACGTCCTTGGTCTCGCCGTGCTCGACCTCGGGCGACGCAAACGAGAAGTTCGCCTTCACGTCCCAGCCCGTGTGGGCGGTCTTGAGCTCCACGGTGTGGTCGTCGCCCTTTGCGTCGGTCACCTTCATGTCGGGGCCCGTGTTCTTCGTGTTGTGCACGGCCCCCAGCTTCCAGGCCTCCTTGATCTCGTCGAACTTGCCGTTGCAGAGGTAGATCTCGCGCCGCAAGCCCGTCTGGGCAAAGGCGTGCATCAGGAAGTCGATGATCACCACCTGGTTCTCGGTCTTGGCCGTGGCGCTGCAGTGTTCGTCGTACGTCTTTTTGAGCGCAGCCAGCAGCGTTTTCATTGCGGGGGTGTACACTGCCTCCGCCATTGTGATGGGGAAAAAAAAACAATAACAATAATAATAATAATGATAACAAAAATTCAAATGCGGTGTATTTTAAAGTATTTATTCATTTATTGATTCTGCGTGATTGTTTGTTTCTTGCTTTCTCGCTGCTCAGAAGTTAAGATAATCCTTGCAAAACAGCGCAAAATCAGGCCAAACGTGCTCGGGCAGCCGCACCACCGATTTTTGCAGCATGAGTTGCAGAAGGGCACACTCGTCAACAATCCTGTTCGCCACTCGGTCATTCTCCTCGACCAGACGACAGTATTTGTAATACTGCTGCTCGAGCGCCTCGTAAATGGTTATTCCATTCACATCGACCCAGATGCTTTTGCGAAAGCGCCCCAAACGACAAGCGATTCGCGCGTTTATCAACTCCAACACTTCGTGTGCGGTGTGCCCCCTGTCACGACACACGCTGATTCTGAGCTCTTCAGTGCTGGGTTTGTCAACGAATTCAGAAATTATCGTCCTCAAACAGTTGTCGCAGTAATGATTCCCCATTATGTTGAGTGATCGCAAACTCGGGTTTTTGCGCACAAACACGGGCAACCTTATCTCATCCGACACCAAATCGTAGAGACCGCACCTCAGGAGGGTTAGACGCTGCAGGGTGGTGTTGCCCCGCAGAGCAGTGAGCAGATCTGTTTGGAATCTATCGCTTGCGGGCACATCGGCGTGAAAGACGTGGCAGAACGACAAATCTGTCAATGTTGTGTTGTCCGTCAGTCCATCAAACAGATTTAAGAGGGTGTCATATCTGTACCGCATATGTAGAAATGTCAGATGCGTCAGTGTTTTTGAGGTGACGAGCGCTGGCAAGATGTTGATGCTCTGATAGGGCCACACAAATTCAACCGTCACGTGCCGAATGGTCGGGTGCTGTGCGAATGCGGTCCGAATTGCCTGCACTGCGGTGTTGGGTATGAAACCATCGGTTATGATGGTGACCTTGTGCAGCGACTTGCTGGCCTCAATGGCGGAAAACAAACGCCACATCTGGTTCGAGCTGAGCCCCGTGATATTCAGCCAGAGTTGGCGCAAACGCACCGCATTACTGATGACATTCGACAAGCCGAAAACTGCAAATTCAAGTCCCGCTGTTACGTCATCCTCGTTGTACTCGCTATGCCTGCCCCACAGCCGCTCGCTGCATATGAGGGCTTCCACGGTCGGGTGTTGCACCAGCAGCTCTTCGAGCAAGTACCAGTGACTCAGGCCCAGCGGGTGGTTCATCTCGTTGGCGTCCACCTGCACGCACGGCATCTGGAGGGCAAGTTGCATGTGCTTCCTGAATGTGTGGTAGTCGACCAGCATGTGCTCGCTGATGGTGAAGCACGTTTGTTTGCCGACGGGTCGCACTCGCGCGGTGGTTTTGAAGAAGCACACAATCACGTCCTCGCCGAATGCAAACACACACACAATCCAGAGGATCTGATACTCGACCGTGTAATACAGGGTCCATCGCTTGTCAAACACGTGGCAGAGCGCGAGGATGAGGGACAGCACGGCCGAGACAATGATTATGCGTCGTTTGTAGATTCTGATCGGCATTCGGGTGACAAGGTAGAAAAAGATCATCTGCAGCCAGATGCAGAAGGCGGTATTAAAAAATACTGACCCCACTGCAGCTGCAGTGAAATGCCACAGTTCGTCCATCGTTTTATTTTATTTTATTTTTTTTTTTTGGCAGTGAGTGAAAAATAAAAATTAACTCAAAAAAATTACGTTTTTTTTTTGATAATGCAGAAATTTAATAATAATGTTTTTTTTTGGTCTGCTTGTTGCATATTTTATATAAATTTTTTTGAAGTCTTTTTTTTGAGTCATTTATACTTGAGAAGAACAACGAGATCAATCACAAGCATTCAACCACGAGGCTCCACTGGCACACCCTGCCCAACCATCTGAACAAAAAGGAGGAGAGCCCTGTGTCTGACTATTGCAACCAATGGCCCAAATATGCTGGATGTAATACTCGCTTGAGGTCATGGCTTCGGTGGCCCAACCATTTCCGTTCCAAAACGCATCCCACGGGTCGTCGCCATCATTATCCTCTCCAAAGTCCCATGCACACAAATCACCATTCTCGTAGCAGAGATCACCGTCGTTGTCGTTGTCATAAAGCACTATCCAACCGTCGCCATAAGGATCAGTGACAGTCTCGGCCAACTCATGGGCAACGAGGTTGATCATCGAGTCGATTTCGGCGTTATTATTTGGAGCATTGCAGCCGTCAGCCGCAAGAGCCGAGCAGATTGCGAAATCGTTGTAGGGATAGTCAGCGCAAACATAAGGGTTGCCTATAAGGGCATACTTGATGTTGATGTCGGACACGGTTGCGTCCCAATGGAAGGCGCACGAGAATTCGCATTGGCCGGGATAGTTGACGTTGCGGTCAAGCATGATCACGACTATCTCGTCGGGCGAACCCGTGATAAAGCCATCAGCGAGTGCGTCCTTCAACACCTTGTGGAGGGTGTTGTCGTTCATGACATGGCCGTGGGCATAATGGCAGTAATTGTGGATGCCGTTCAAAACCAAATCCTTCACGTGGGGGCCTTCGTTGTGATTGATATCGTAATGGTATGGATCGAAGTACTCACGGACGATCTGCCACCAGTTCGAGATCCCGAGGTCGCCGATGAACTGGCCAAGCAACAAATTGCTGTTCTCCAAATTGTCGCTGACGGGCTGGCAGCCGTACCACAACACAGTCACATGGGTAGTGTGGTGCATAATATCGCCAGCTTGCGGACATATCTCGTCCTCAAGGCTGCCTTCGTAATCTTCATTGATTCGAGAGTGAATCGATCGCGAGACATTGTTATTGGTGTGGGTGTGTTTTTGGCCTTCGTGCGCAAGCTTTGTTGCTGAACGTTGTCCCATTTCCTTGTGGACATCGGCAATGGAACGGGAATGATTCTGATTTTCTCTAGATGCGGTGACCTTAATTTTGTTGATACCATGCTGTCCTGTGTACCCCAACACACTGACGATGGCGCCTAGCAAAAGTAGCAGCGTGAAAAGATTCATAATTTGACCCATTTTTGCACTGCTAAAAAGTTGTTTCTGTTATTTGTGTCACTTGCGCTCAATATATCTAATTTTTTTTTTGATCACATTGAAAAATTTAACGAAGCGCATCACACATGTATTGAGAAAAAAATGTAGTAATAGTTTGATTAATGTTTTTTTATTGTCATTGCTTGTTTGCTTGTTGCATATTTTATATATAATTTTTTGAGTCAATTTATTCTTGCGTAGAACAACGAGATCAATAGCAAGCATTCAACCACGAGAATCCACTGGCACACCCTGCCCAACCATCCGAACAAAAAGGAGGCGAGCCCTGTGTCTGACTGTTGCAACCAATGGCCCAAATGTGTTGGATGTAATACTCGCTTGAGGCCATGGCTTCGGTGGCAATGCCATTGTCGTTGAAAAATGCATCCCATGGATCATCGTTGTCATTGTCCTCTCCAAAATGCCATTCACACAAATCGCCAATCTCGGCGTAAAGATCGTCGTTACTATCATCAAAAAGATTTATCCATCCATGACCGAAAGGGTCAGTGGCAACCTCGGCCAATTCATGGGCCACAAGGTTAATCATGGAATCTATTTCGGCGTTGTTGTTTGGTGCGTTGCAGCCGTCAGCTTGAAGTGCGGAGCAGATCGAGAAGTTGTTGTGGGGATAGTCGGCGCAAACGTAAGGGTTGCCAATCACAGCGTATTTCACATCCAAATCAGTGACATACTTGTCATCGTGGAAAGCACACGAAATCTCACACTGGCCAGGATAATTGACGTTTTTGTCGAGCATGATCAACGTCACCTCATCTATCGAGCCTGAAATATGGCCGTCTGTCAAACCATCTTTGAGGACCTTCTCAACGGTGTTTTGATTCATGACATGTCCATAAGGATAATGGCAATAATTATGCACACTTCCCAAAACCAAGTTCTTCACGTGGGGTTGGTTGTCATAACTGGTGAAGTCAAAGTGATAGGGGTCAAAATACTCCCTGACAACCTGCCACCAAGCCGAAATTCCAAGATCACTGATGAATTGGTTGAGCAAGGTGTTGCTGTCCTCCAAATCATCACTGAAAGTTTGGCAACCATACCACAAGATATTTACTGTGATAGTGTGTCGCATGATCTCCCCATCCTGCGGACACACTTCATCTTCGCCGCTGCCTTCATAATCACCAATTCGTGCCCCGATGCTTCTGCTGTTGTTGGAATGTGTACGTTGTTTTCCTGGATGCTCAAGCTTGGTGCCCGAGCGTTGTTTCATAGATTTATTTGCGTCACTTAAAGTACGACTTTGATTGCTTTTTTTCGGTGCAACGTACCCGCGAGAATTGATTCCGTGCGATCCGCTGTGGCCCAGCACGGAGATGGACATGAGGCTGCACAGGCCTATTAATAAAAAACACAATTTCAAGAAAACCATTGCTGCTTTTGTCTCTTTTTCACTGTTGGAGTTTGCTCTCGCCTGATATATCTGATATTTTTTTTTTCACAAATTCGATTTAGTCTCTGCAATTTAGATTTAGATTTAACAAGAAAAAAAAAGATAAACGCTGCAGTGTATATATATGTATATTTTTTTACTTATTTTTTATTGATCAATTTTTTTTGTGCCCAACCATTTATGCATTTTCCTCGCTCACAAACTCAATTTTCACGGGCTGCGTGGGGTCCATGGGCACGTCCAAATTAAGCTTGAGGCTATCAACGTCCTTTTCAGTGAATGTGTTGCTGGTCACCCCGTAGAGCGGCGCAATCTCGTCGCACAGGAAGAGCCCATTGTTGCTGCTGGCGACAAGCCGCGTGCGTGCGATGTATTTCCACGCCTCGGCGATGGCCGTCGGATCCACGTCGCGCAGCCAGCAGCTGCGGTCCACGAGCAGGGTGTGGCGCCCCTCGACGGGCGGAATCATCTTGAGATAGGCGCAAAGCAGATTCTTCCATGCGATGACCCGCAGCTCCGCACGTGTTGGGCTCGCCCACGTCAGCTGGATGGTCTGGGCCCCGCCGATCGCCCGCAGCCGCTGCACAAGCACGCAGAAGAAGAAGAAGAGCGTCGGCTTGTAGGCGCCCACGTCGAACTCGACCGCCTCATATGGCTGCAACTCCTGCAGCTGCTGATGCACGGTGTCGGCAACAAACGTATGTTTTTCCTTGACCGTCATAAGACGAATATTGCCCAACAGTTGCTCGTAGAACAGGCTGGCGCTCAGCTCCTCCAGTCGCATTGCGTCCGTAAGGTCGAAGCCGATCACCGCCGCCAGCGTCTCCGTGTACAGTCGGTGGAAGCAACCAAAGTCAAAGCAGCGCAAATCCACGTGGCGCGGACTGCAGGCCAGCTCACCCATCACGGGGTTGGACGTGTCGCTGTATGTGACGCCCGCATCAATGGGGGCTCGGGTGCCCGCAACCAACGCTTCATTCTCCAGCTGCTTCTGCACCAGCTGCTTCTCTTCGACTTGCTCCTCCACAATCTCCTCAATTTTGAGTTGCGACTCTGTCGTCTTCTCCTCCTCCTCCTCTTCTTTCTCTTCTTCTTCCCCCTCCTCACTCTCCTCATCGTCAATGCAGATGCAAACGACGGTTAGACACACGGGGCATTTGTGCAGGATGTCGTAAGCGGTCTCGTCGTCAACACACACAACCGTGCCGCCCACACAACCGTCGCCCGTGCAATCGCGTTGCCCGCAGTTGATGCAGACGGAGAGCTGCTCCTGTTCACAAACGCAATTACACTCACCGCACACCACACACGGCGTGTTTGGCGCCACCATCCCCGCTTCACAGGCACACGGATAACGATCACATTTGCTGCAAATGGGCTTGCAAACACAGCTCTCCATCTCGTTGCCGCAGCGGCGACACTTCAAGCCCTTTACGCGCACCGGATTTGCGCTGTTGCCGTTGCCCATTCTTATTCAGTGTTTTTTGTTTTGAAAAATAAAAGACGCTGAAAAAAAATATAATATCATATGTTTAAAAAAAAAAAAAAAAAAAAAAAATAAAAATAATAATAATAATAAATACGTCTTTTATTTTTTTGCTAATGTTCGTCCACATTTGCAAGCTGCAGTTGTCGGCCATAGGCCTTTTCAGACATGTACATGCGGAATGTGATTTTGAGAAAGTTCAGAAGACACGCACAGCTGTGGTTGATGCCATACTCCACATCATCCAACACTGTGGGCCCCATAATGAATGCAAATGGATACTCCGTTGTGTTTGTCTCGTGGTTGAGATCGCTCAAAAAGCGATTCCAATCCAGACGCAAATTCATTGTGAAATAGTTGAGGTTTGCATTCTCATCGACGAGATGGGAGATGTTGAACGACTGCATGAACATGATTGTGGGATTGATGATGACCCCTCTCCTTGCGGCCACCACATCAGCCTGCATGGTGAGAAATGTGTGCAGATGCACAAAGAACAATGAGAAATCCGACAGCCCCATCTTGCTGCGCGCAAAATATCCCACATCAATGGTGTGGTTCAACCACTCAGAGAATTTGCCAGGCAAGGGCTGCGTCTCTGCAACAATTTCTGTAATCAGCACATTCATCAGATTGCAGAGGGACTGGGGCACCACATTTGTGACGGGGGGTTCCTCTTTACGCAAAAAATCAAATTGGTAGGACAAGGATGTTTCAGCGATTGCTTCTGTTTCCATGTTTGCGATTTTTGTTTCTTTCAAAATACAATATTGATTTTTTTTTTTTTTTGCTTTTTTAACTTCAAAAAAAAAAAAAATTTTTTTTATGCAATTTTTTTTCAAGCATGCTTGGATTTTTTTTTGTTTGAAGTCGAAAGAAATTAATGTTTATTTAAGTCTTTTTTCCGCGCCATCCTCCCTTCGTTGGCGTGTTGCCGCTCGGGGTCTTGGTGATTGTTTTCTTGGCTGGGGGTGTGATTGTTTTCTTGGCTGGGGGTGTGGTTGTTTTCTTTACTGGGGGTGTGGTTGTGTGCGGCTTGCCTTCCGTCTTTTTGACAGGCGTTTTCTTGGGTGCAGAGGCTTTTCTGGGTGCAGGGGTGCTTGGCCCACCGACAATTTGAGTGGATGACTACCTTGCTGCAAGGTGAAGGGCAGCCACACGACGTTTTTGTCAGAGCTCATGTTTTATGACGAAAAATTGCAAAAAAAAAAAAATTAAAGTAAAAAAAAAAACACGTAAAATAAAAAAATAAAAACACATGTCATTGACATTGTTGTCGTTTATATTCTCTCTTATTCACTTCGGCACAACGGTCTGCAACTGCACACGGATTACATTGAAGTCGTAGGAGAACGTGTCCGTGACAAAAGCAACAACAGGAACGCCGTAGTCGATGACGTCGCCCGCCAGCATTGTGGCATTCGAGACGCGATGCAGCAACACGGGGTTACTGAAGACGCCCGGCTGCACCCTGCGCCGATCTTTTGCGCTGAACCACGCGTAGTAGTAGGCGGCAAACTCACCATCGCCTTGCTTATACATGCGCGTGGCAGTGTGATCGGCGTCGGCCACATCAATGAACTCGAGGAAGTCCGGGACGACGTTGCGGTAGCTCTTCAGTTTCAGATTGTCCGGTTTTGCGGCATTCTTGTACAGCGTCTGGAAGGTCCGTCTTGTCGGAAGTCGTGGTTGCTTTGCGCTCATGATTGTTTGTATGTTGTAATTGACGCAAACAATGAATGTATGAATTTTTTTTTGTTTTCAAGTCGATATGCAACATAAGCAAATTTTTTTTTCAAACTTTAAAAATTGAAATCATCATTTTGGTGATTTAAATTTTTTTAAATAATATTAAATATTGTCATTGCACTTTGTTTGCTTGTTACATATTTAAAAAAAAAAAAATGCAATATGTCCTCGACAAGACCATCATGAAGCAGCTGCGCGAACAGCTAGAGTTAACGCCGTCAACACTGGATCTCAATGGAAGCCTCACATACGAGAAGCCCGAAAAGAGAAAGCGCAAATATGATGAAACGGATTTCAAGCGGGATGTTTTGCCATGTGTCATCAAACTCATAAAGGTTGATGCCAACCTCGAAGAACTGATGCTAGGAAGCAACAACCTTTATTCATCAGACATTGAACGCCTGTGCATAATCTTGCAGACAAACAGAACACTCAAAAAATTGGATCTGAATAATAATAACCATTTCGGAACCACTGGATATCAACACATTGCCCAAATGCTGATGACCAACGAACATCTCCAAGACCTGAAGTTGTCAAACGGTATTATGTTTGACGATGGCGTTACATTGATCATGGAAGCATTGGTCAGCAACACTGCACTCAAATACATCGACATCAGCTCAAATAAAATATCTCCACTCGATGCGCTCCGCATCCACAACATGCTACTGAAAAACAAACACCTCGCAAGTGTCAATATGGAAATTAACTATATCGGTGATGGAGGGGCAACGTGGATTGCAGAGGCGCTGGAAAAAAACAACTCGCTGAAAAATATAAAGCTTGGCTGGAACAATCTCCTTGATGACGCCGCAATGGCGTTTGCAAAAATGTTGCGTGTCAACAACAGTCTCGAGGCACTCAATCTGAAGTGCAACAAATTCAGCGCAGGGGCCATGCAAACGTTTGCCGAGGCGCTCAAAATCAACACGGGGCTTGTCGAATTGAACGTCATCAATGCCATCGACACAGAGGGCGCAATTCACATATGCGAGGCGCTGAAAAGCAACACCACACTCAAAAAGCTCAGTCTTCGAGCCAACAATATCAAGGGTGCGGCAAAATCCATCGCCAGCATGCTTGCATGCAACACACTCACCGAAATCGACATCGCATTTTGCTGGTTTGATGCCACGGATGTCGAACATGTATGCAGGGCGATTGAGACAAACACATCGCTCAAAACAATCGATGTTGAATGCAGCAAATGCGCGACGGATGAATTGTGTAGGAACGCATTGAAAGCAAACACTACCTTCATCAGCAGTGATGTGGATGACGGCAGACGCTTGGCCACGAGAAACATCAGATTCCAAAAATATGTGCGGGAAGAGAAGATCAACCTCTTGCTGTCGCTCAAAAAGTCAGACGTCATCATGCCATGGCACATCCAAAAACAATTCTTCACATTCGTCACCACGGCAAAATACCGCCTCTGCCCGTCGGATTTGCGGATTTGGGATGAATAAAATTGAGAATTTCTTTTTTTTTATTTATTTTATTCACTGCTCTTTTATTTTGTCTTTTTGTGCATTTGCAAATTCGGGACTTAAACAAAAAAAACCGCACCAAATCAAATGAATGACGCATCAATAGCTGTGATTGGAGTCTTTTTCACGAGCATGCTGGAGGCGCAAATAACATACTCCCCGCGCGAGTTTGTTGCGGCAACACGACCATTTATCAGTGTTGTTTCGTCAACGAACAAGATGTTCATCGACGAGGACACCATCGCCAATTTGTATTTTGAATGCTTGGCACTGGTGTTGCACAGGAGAAACAGCATCGAACAGCTTACAATCGGCGACAGCAGACTCAAATTCAACCACATATTGCGTATGCAGGACGTGTTGCGGGACAACCACACGATAAAATTGTTGGACATGAACAGCAACGCATTGCGCGACGATAGCGCGGAATTGATCGGCACAATCCTCAAGTCCAACACGACAATCAACCAACTCAACCTCGACTACAACAAGATAAAAGGGAAAGGCGCGCGATGCATCAGCGACGCCTTGAAAGTCAACTCCACGCTGAAGGACCTGCGTCTCTCCAACAACAGGTTATCCGAATACGGGGGGTGGGTCATCGGGGAAGCTTTGAAAGTCAACACCTGTTTGCGTAGAATCGATCTGGGCAACACCTATCTGTGTGATGCCGGAATTGAAAACATATGCAAGGCACTGGAAACGAACACAACGCTCGAGGCCATCACCCTCAGCGAGAACGACTTGCACAATCATGCCGCAATTATGATGAGTGACATGCTCAAAATCAACACCACGCTGGAATTCCTCAACATCTCGGAAAACGATATCGACATATTGGGCATGCAAACGATCGTCGAAGCGCTGAAAGCCAACACCGCATTGGAAACGGTCTACATCGGCGAAAACTGTATCAACACAATGAGGGACTACTTAAATCTCAACGCGGCCCTAGAGCACAACAGGACGATCATGTTCATCGACGACGACATGTGCCAGAAATGGGCGATGCGAAACAGGAACGTCAAGTATGCCATTCACGAGGAACAAATCAGCCTGCTGGTGGGGCTTGCAAAATCCGCGGTGTTAATTCCGTGGCACATCCCCGGCCAATTCGCGAAGTTCGTCACGTCCAAGACGTACAATCACTGGGCCTATGAGAAGAAAAAGGAAGAAAAGGCCCCGCGGCCCCAGAGAAAGAAACGATCATATGCCGAAGCACTCAAATAAAACAAACAAACAAACAAAAGAAACATCATTTTTTTTTTTTGTTCGTTACATTTTTTTTTTGTTTTTTTTTTTATTTATTATTCTTCTTCAGTTTTTTCTCAACAAACCACGCAAACCTTACCCTGAATCAGCAGCAATGATGAACATCCAGCTGATAATCCCGGTGTTGACACTGACCATCATCGGAACGTTTTGCGCCATCTTTGCGCTGGACTACGTGTACGAGGGCGCCGAGGTGAACCACCGCGACTGGTGCACCCGTAACGACAAGAAACACCTCAAAATGTTCCGCCAGTTCGTCTTCTTCATGACGATTCTGGTCGGGTTTCTGATCGTGGTGCTCGGGATTGTCGACAACCAGGAGGACCGCAGCCGCTGCTACGCGTCCGTGGCGGAGATCCTGTACCTCACGCCCGCGGTGCTGTGGACGATGAACCTCACGGTGCGGCTGCTGCGCATCAACACGTCGAAGGAGGGCGCGGGCGAGAAGGACGAGCTGAACCCCGCCACGTGGAAGCGCCTCGCCAGCAACATGCGGGCGCTGAATTTTGCGCTGCAGATGCTCATTCCCGCGCTGCTGATCCTCTTCAACGTCGTGCAGGTGTGGCTCGCGTACAAGGTCGTGCGGCCGCACACCTGCTCGCTGTGTCTTGCGGACCGCGCGTTCTTCGAGATCGTCATGAGCACCAAGATGATGATCATGCTCGACTGCCTCGTCGTGCTCACGGTGGTCGCAATGACGGCGATCGCCGGCGGCATGGCGGAGCAGCTGCTCGAGCTGATGCAGCTGACCCTGCTCTACACAACCCTCGGGGTGAACTTCGTCTACGACGCGGCCTACATCGACCAGACCCGCACCGCCGTGGCCCTGTCGCAGTACATCACGGACGACTACGACGTCTTCAAGTTTGCGGTGGTGGCCCTAACCATGACGCTCTGCGACGTCGGCATCATCAGCAGCAACCATCGCGCACGCACCACCTTCACGTTTCTGGAGGACGACGACGACAACGAGTCGAGCGGGCGCGCGCCCCACGCGCAAAACAACCCCTTCCAGCGGCGGAAGAATCCCGTAAAGAAGATGAAGAGCGTCGTCATCAGGACCGCCGAGAAGCCCATGTTCCAGCTCACCGAAAACGATGACGAAGAGGAGGACATCGCGCCCCAAGTCTGCTGGAACACGCTCAAAAAGAACAGCGGCGCCCTCGCCTTCTACACGCGCGAAATCAAAACCCCGCAATTCGCAAACATGGTCGACTTCATGCAGGAGATGGAGGCGCTCGGGAACGGCAACGTGCAGCCGACGCAGGCCTTTGAGCAGTTCAGCAACGCGTTCAACACCTATGTGGCCGACGGCGGTTCCAAGAAGCTGGACATCATTCCTCCCCAAGAAGTGCAGAACGTGGTGCAGAGTCTGGCGCAGTACAAGAACAGCAAGGAGGAGGACATCGGCATCCACAATCCGCTGCAGAACGTGATTACCATTGTCGTCAAGGAGATAGAGCGCGAATTGAGTCAATATCACACAAAATTAAATAATAACAATAATAATAATAACAATAATAATAACAATAAAAACATTGATGTTTGAATCCCTTTTTTGTTTTTTTTTATTCTTGTGTTTTTATACATCCGTGTCGTCGTCAACCAACAATTTTTGCGCAATGTTCTCCATGTTCTCCCGACGCAAAAGTTTGAGATAGAGCCGCTTCTGCTGGTCAAACCGCGCGGCCTCGTCCTCAACAACATACTTGACCAAATCAACATGCACTGTGGGAAACGTAACACCCGGCACGAAGGCCGTGGTAAAACCCTTCTCATTGAAGTAGATGGAGGAGACCTTGGCAATCTGGCACCTGCTGTTGTCGATGTCCAGCATCTCGCAGAGCATAAAGTTCACCAACCCGCAGTCGGCATTCACAATCTGACGGATGTTAGCACCGATCGAGTCGATGATCTTCTGGCGGCTGTCCCACGGCATGGTCTTTTGCGCCTCCACCATCTCCGTGAGAATGGCACCGTTCCACCACCGACTGATGGCCCTCATGGCAGGGAAGGTTGCGTCAATCTGGTCGAGCAATTCGACATCCGTGAGATTGTTCTTGCCGCCCCCAGTGGCAGTGAAGGTCTCGTACAAGACACAGCGATTGAAGGCGCCGAGCAGGAGAGTGACGGTCTCGCGGGTGTGGCCCAAGTCAAAGAGCTGCCGAATGTTGAAGGAGCCATAGAGGTAGAGAGTGGCCTCGGCAAAAATGTTTTGCGACTTGTTGAATGCGTCAATGAGTTCCAAGGGGGGCGACATGCACACAATGATGTCGGCATTCTCAAACGCACTTGTGGGGTCGTAGAGCGTCACAAAACCGTTGATGTCACCGCTGCTATCACCCAAGACCGCGGCTTCCAGGCTGCTGACCTCGTACTGCTTCTTGGTGGGGAGACCGTAATAGACGGGAAAGGTCCATTTGTTGGCAGTCAAGATCTTCTTGAAGACCATTGCCTTCTCCTCCACGTTCTGCCATGCAGTCACAATGAATTTGAAATTGACATGAGGACCAAGCACATGAAGCAGCATGAAGATCGCAAGATAGTCGTCTGCTTCACAATCGGTGAGCACCGTGATGTTAATTTTTTGGTTTGCAGCATGGGGTTTGCTGGAATTGACAGTGGTGTTATTCATGTTTTGAGTTTTTTTTTTTGCGTTCTATTGCTTTTGTTTGTTTTATTTTATAAAAAAAATTTAAGTTTTTGAGCTTGAAAAAAAAACTTTTTTTTGCATGGATTCTTTTTTTTTCAAAGTAGAAAAAATCCATGCAATTGCATGAAATTTTCAAATTTTTTTTTAGGAATCCAAAAGTTTTTTTCAAGTTGAATGAATTCATAAAAAAAAAAGTTGCAGTAAAGTTGCATTGAAGTTGCATTGAAGTTGAATTGAAGTTGCGTTTAAAAAAAAAAAATTAAAGTAAAAATTTAATTGCTTGACTTAAATTTGTTTTTTATTTCTTTTTTTGGGGGGTTTTGCGCCCTTCTGTTCACCGCTGTTGATGTTGCAATCCCACAGCACCAATGCTTTCAACTTTGTGCTTTTGAGTTTGTCAACCAATGGCCTCAGTGTCGAGAATTGAGTCCCGTTGATCTGCACAGTGGTTCTTGTCACGTCCAAAACATCAGGGAACCCAGTCTCACAATAATTGAAGTACCACACAAGGTCATCGTCGATTTTGTACATGGCATGTTGAATACCCTCCAATGCAGTCCAGACTTTTTGGTGATGTTCATATTCTAGTTTTCCATGGATGAGTGGTATCGTGCGGTTGATTCTGACAAGCCATGCATTTGTCAGACGATAGAATCGCTTTGCGGTGGTCCAGTCCAGCACAATATCCCCACGCATAGCCACCATCTGAATTTGCGGAAATTTCCACAAAAATTTCAGCAATTCATGGACACGTCGCCCCCCTTCGACATAACTGGCTATGTCAACACATATCTTCTTGCCTTTCAGCATCTCCATCACCGACCTAATGTTGTGCTCCGTCATTTTGAAGACCATGTGATAGACGTAAAGGTATCCATGCGTGATCTCAAAATTTATGTTGTAAAACTGCCGTCCGGAAGGTTCATTCTGCACAGACACGTTGAACACAGCTTTAATGCCGCTGCCCAATGCATAATCCAACATGTTGCGGTATCTGATCAAGGCGCTGTACGAAGGACGACTAAATTTTATGGTGTCGCGAAACCAATGGCGATTGTTGCTAGGCACATCAACGATAAGATGGCGACAGAGATTGATGTCCTCGCTGACAATTTTAAGTTCTTCATGATTAGCGTCCAATATTTTCTTCGTTGTCCAATGCTCCGTTGCCATGTTCACGCAAAGTCTCTTGAAAATAAAAATACTTCAAATTGCGTGGATAAGCCAAGCACAATTTTTTTTTTCAATTTGAAAAAACTTGCATATCAGGGGTAGTTTACGCAATTTTTTTTTAAAAAAAAAATTAAAAAGCAGATAAAAATTAAAATAAAAAAAAAGAGAAAGAAAGAGGAAAAAAAAAAAGAAGAATGGCAGACGCAAATGAACCCACAGGCTACGCGATGATGGAAATCGAATGCTGTCAAAAGGAGTTCCGCTCCGTCACATGCACACTGAATCCACCGCCAACATCACTCAAAATGCTGGAAAACAAGACGCGCGAGGTTCTGAAAAACCCACTGTTGCAGCTCACAAAGGAGTACACCGACAACGCAACCATCAACCTCTTCGTCGTCGAGAACCACAAAAAACAAATGAGCATAAACAGCGCGCCCATCAGCAACATGCTTCTTGCGCGACTGTCTGACGAGCAAGACATCCAGGACATATACACCCTCAGATTCAAAGGCTACGACAAGCCCTTCAATGGCAACCTGATGTTCTATGCCAAGGTTGTCGCTCCTGCACCACAAAAAAAACAATGAAGATAAATAAAAAAAAAAAAAAATTCAATAATTTAACTCAAATTACATCTTTATTTATTCATTTATTCATCTATTATCAAATATCATTCCAGAGATACCTGTCGTCGCCCAGCATGCGCGCCAGCCGCTCGTTGTATGGCTGAAAAAAGTCCGTGAGAAACGCAAAAGTGCTCTTGAATATGCCGCGGTGCGAGACGTTCCGCCCGACCCGCTTGTGCGACTGCGCCACAATGTTCTCCATGTAGAGCCCGCTGTCATTCTCAAACCGCCGCAGGTTCAACGCCGTCAGCACGGTGCTCATGAAGCGCGTGGGGTCCGTGTCGTAGTCCTCGAGGCGGAAGATCGCCAGCTGCGCACGGGGCCAGACGCGCAGCCACTCCTGCAGCCAGATGGCGTACGCACTCACAACGGGGCGGCCATTGTCGCAATTGCTGCGGCCGCGCTGCGAAAACTCGGGCTGCAGCGCACAATCGAGCTCAAACGCCCGCCCCTCCTCAACATCCTCGTGGAACCGCAGGCGCTTGTCCGTGATGCAGCGGCCGAAACTCTCGACCGTCCGCCGCACATTTACGTCAAAGGTGGTTAGATCGAGCGCGGCCCGCGTGCGGTTGCACGTCTCGCCGAAGAAGAAGAAGTCCGAGCGCGTGCGGTCAATGGGGTTGCGCAGCAGCACGAGGATGCGCGACTGCGACGAGTGCGCGTAAATCAGCTGCGCCGTGGAGATGTCCATGTAGCGGTTTGCGTAAAAGTACGTGGCGCTGGCATCGACCGTGAACGCATGGTCCGCGGGATCGAGCGTCCGGCGCACCACGTAGTCCACATAGAACTTGCTGATGTAGCGATGCACGCGGAAGGTGTCGTTGGCGTACCGCGACCAGTAGTGGGGTTCCTTGCGGGCGGGCTCCACGGCATCGGGGTGGCGCATCAGCCGCATGAACATATCTGTCGTGCCCGTCTTCTGCGGGCCGATCATGTAGATCGACGGCAGGCACGGATTGTGGTACAAATGGCCACTCAAAACATGCTGACTCTCCTGCAGACACAGCGAGGGCAGCGCCACCGACTTGTTTGAGCTCCCCTGCAGAAACGGCAACTTGCTGCGGATGTACGACGTATCGTGCAAGCGCCAGACATCCGCCGCCGAGTGATAGAGCGCCGCCGCCGTCCCCACCGCCGCAAAAACAAGCAGCGCAAAAAAATTGTTCATGTGTGTTTTTAACAGTCGAAAAAATAAATAAATAATTAAACAAAAAAAGCAAAGGACACTTAATTTTTTTTTTTTGTTTATTCATTCATTCATTCATTCATTAATTCCATAGCACGCTTGGTGATAGTGAAAAAGAAATTGAGCGCAATGGCCTTGATGGCAAACACATTCTGCGGATCGTCAAAGTCGCAGAACTCCTCCTCAATGTCCTTGCGGATGTCCTCCTCCGTGAGGATGCTCTGCTGCCCCACCTCAATGTCCTCCTCGTCCTCGTAGTCGTACTTGTTGCGCAGCTTCTTCGCCTCCTCCTTCTGCTTGTGTTTGCGCTTCTCCTTCGAGGCACGCAAAATGTGCTGCACCACGCCGTTCACATCGCCCGCGGCCACATCACGGGCCTCGTCATCGTCCTCCTCGTCGTCGTCGTCACCCGCAGCGGGCAGGCCCCGAACGGCAGTGCCAATCCGACTCTTGCGACGCAAAAACTCGTCATCACACCGCTTCGTGTAGACATCCATGTAGGCCTTCACATCCGCCTTGTTCTGATACAGCACGAGCGCCACGTTGAGGATGTTGCCAAAGGTGATGCGGTGCACGGCACAGTCGACAATCACGAGGTTGTGGCCATTGTACGCAAATTTGCGCGTGGCCACGGGTTCGTAGAAGATGCCCGAGCAGCCCAGTCGCTTGAACTCGACGCTGGGCAGGAAGGACTGTCGCTCCGTCAGCGGAATTAGCAACTGGCTGATGGCGTGGGCCTCGCAGGCATAGACCGTGTCTGCCGCATCCGCACTGAAAAAGACGGCCTTGTCGGCGTCGCTGATGTTCTCCCACAAGGAGCGACAGCCATATGTCGCAATTTCAACCTCCTGTTCTCTACTCAAGGGTTTGCTGAAAAGTGCAAGAATCTCGTCAACCTGCTGCATTGCGGGGTGGAGGTTTTATTTAAATTCTTTTTTTTTTTGCATGCACTAAAACATAAATATACAACAAAGCAATGCAGAAATAAAATAAAAAAACACAACCCATATTTTTTTTTTTAATACCCATTGCAACAAACAGGCTGGCAAATGGAACACATCGCAAAGAAATGGGAGTGTTTGAAAACAAACGTGCAAAACACCCTATTGAAGACCCACATCCCTCTGCGCGTGCGCTACGGCCCATTGTATGAGAGCAGCGGCACCTACAACGGTAGCGCAAAATGGGACGCCAAAAAACTCAATTACGCCGACCTCTTCCTGTACCTGCACAATCTCCTGCGCAAAACCGAGCCCCCCAAGCTGCTGCAGCTGTCGCCCCGGCACAAACAGGCCGAACTGGACGTGTCCATCACGCAAGGGACCGTGACAACGCAAATGTCGCCGCGAGCCGCAAAAAACGTGCAGCGGATCATTGCAACATACGGAAAGACGCAGATATTAGACAAGGCCAACATGGAGCTGTCATTCGTCGCCCTCTGCATCTACGTGATGAACAAGCTCGCAACGCCCGAGGTGCTGGCGGACAAGAAGACGTGCAACCGCCTGATCGAGATGCTGCTAGAGGTGTCGCAGCGACAGAACCAGCACGTCGTCTTCGACCTGTACAGGGCATGGGCCGCGACGCAAATAATGGAGTTTGCGACAACGAGCACCGACGAGGCCGACGGCAAGAGCGATCTGGGCACACGATTGACGGCCGAATACCACATCCTCGCATACAGCACCGACGCCGAGGGCCACCAAGCCCCCACTGCCGCAAAAAAGGCGTCGGCAATTGCGTCGACCGACACCTCGCGGCTGTGCAACCTCTACCGCGAGGCCAGCGGCGTGATGATGCCGGCCCGACTCCGCGAGCAGAGCAAGGCGGGGCCCGTGGACAATTTTGCGGGCACGGCCTTCTTCCTGTACGTCTTCCAGACCAAGATCGAGCACGGCATCCGCAAGGAGCAGCTCTCGGGCATCGGCCACCTGTCCGTCGCCGCACTGGCGCAACTGCGCGGCAGCGTCAGCGTGGAGGTGCCCGTCTACGCCAGCGGCTCGTACGGCCGCAACAACTTCGACATTGACGAGGCCACCTGCACCCTGAAACAGCAAGGGCAGGAGGGCCCGTGCATGCGCGTGGTGCTGGCGCTGGATGCGCAAAACACCCTGCTGGTGCACGTGGCCGCAACAAACACCCCCGCCTTGACGCCCGAGAACACGGACGCCCGCGTGCCGAACCCCTTCGCCCTGCTCGAGATCGAGACGCGCGCTATCTGCGACTTCTACAACGTACTGCTCGACAGGCTCAAAAACATCGCCGGCACCAAGCAGCCCATCGTCTACAACATCTTCCCCGACATGATCCTGCCGCCGACCTTCGCCACCTACGCCCGACAGCCCTTCGCCGCCGACACGTTCGTGCGCCAGGCGCAGCGCGTCTTCCGCAACCTCGGGCTGCTGCCGGAGACATACGAGCAGCGCGCCGACCCCGACGACGCGTTCTCCGACGAGCTGCTCTGCAGCTTCCTGAACATGGCCAGCGACATGCTCTTCAGCGACGACTCGTGGGAGGGCACCGTGAACGACCAGAGTCTGTCGGCCACCTACACGGGGTTCGGCGACTGCGAGGACCTCAGCATCATGAACTACAACGCCGCACGGGCATTTGCCGCCCTGCAAGGCGCCGAGAGCAACCCGTGGCTGCGGGCGCTGCACAGGAAGATGCAGAAGCACACCCCCTTCATCACGGCCGTGGAGGTCGAGACCCAACGGGGCGCCCTGATATCGCACATGATCTGCACCCTCGTCAACAACACCACCAACCAGCTGCTGATCCTCGACGGCACCACAAAGACGTACAACCACTCGCAGGCCGCGCACGCCAAGCGGACCAGCACCCCTGCAAGCGTTGCAAAGATAGACAGGTTCGCCGTGCTGGCCGCGAAGATTGCGCAAATAAAGGGGCTGCGGACCCAGATATGGAAACTGCCGCGGCTGCACAACGACGAGATGCGGGGCTTCCAGCGGCGCATCAAGCACTTCCTGCACAGCTGCCACGACGCAACGAGTGCCCGCTACGCCGACAGCAGCCGCTACCTGCGCTTCACATTGCCTGAGACCGACCAATTCGAGGCCAGCGGCGTCTCCTTTGCCGACGTCGAGGCCAGAACATACGCACTGCGGCAGCTGGGGCCTCCATCCGACGCACTCGACGCCGCACTGACGAAGATTGCCAACTACATACCCACACCGCCATCAACACTGGTGACCATGCCCGACGACAAGTACCACAAGACAGCCACAGAACTCGCGCACAATCTACAACAGACAAAGAACGCAAAATTTACGCAGCGGCCGGCTGCCAAGGGTGATGCAATCGAAATCGCCACCTTCACGCTAACAATACTGACGACCGCAGTGATGGAGAGCACAAACGACATGGAAAAACAACTGATCCAGCAGCAATTCTCAGACATGGTTGATATATGCAATTATGAACGGGTGTCCGACATCCACATCGATGTTGTTTATATACACAAGACCAACCCAGTCATTGATGTGACGATTGTATTATAAAAACTGACTTAGAAAAAA
>Ga0315281_10002607_pt1 | contig 26706 bp, 25 predicted proteins | sample YL17G07_0_MG_FD_204540 | JGI IMG/M metagenome (GOLD analysis project Ga0315281, IMG submission 204540) | Sediment microbial communities from Yellowstone Lake, YNP, Wyoming, USA - YL17G07_0 | ecosystem: Environmental > Aquatic > Freshwater > Lake > Sediment | place: USA: Wyoming | collected... | reverse complement strand
CTTCGAGAGTGAAGAGCGGGGCCTGGGAAGGATTGGGGACGTAGGCGTAGCTGGCCTGCTCGACGCTGAGGCGGACTTCATTGGCGGGAGCGGAAACGGCGCCGGCGGCAAAGTGCGCCGCGGCGGAGGAAGAAGGAGAATTCGGGGTGGAGGCGCTCATGCGGTCCTCCTGCGGAGGACGTAGCTGAAGAGAGGAGCGCCGACGATGGCGGTGACGGCGCCGACGGGAATTTCCGTGGGAGCGACGACGGTGCGCGCCAGGGCGTCGGCGAGGACCAGGACGATGGCGCCGCCGAGCGCGGCGGTGGGCAGGAGGATGCGGTGATCGGGCCCGAAAATAACGCGCATGATATGCGGGACGAGAAGGCCGACGAAGCCGATGGCGCCGCTGACGGAAACGGCCAGACCGGTGAGAATGGAAGCGCCGATATAGACGACGAGGCGGACGCGGTCGATATCCACGCCGAGATGCATGGCCTCCTGCTCGCCGGAGAGGAGGAGGTTGAGATCGGAGGCGGTGGTATAGATGGCCGCGGCGGCGGCGAAAAAGCCGATGACGAGAACCCAGCGCAGGCTGGCGGGAAGCGGAGTGCCGAGTTCACCGAGGAGCCAGAAGCTCATGCCGCCGCGGTCGCGCAGGGAGAGAGTGTTGAGGAGAAAGGTGATGATGCCGGAAAGAAAAGAGACGCAGATGATGCCGGCGAGGAGGAGGGTGCCGCTTTCGATCTGGCCTTCGCGGCGGCCGAGAAAATAGACGGCGGCGATGGTAGCCATGCCGCCGAGAAAAGCGCCGAGGGGAGTGAGCAGGCCGGCGGCCAGCGGCGGCAGGTCCATGTGCTGCGCGGCGATCAGGGCCAGGATGGCGCCGACGGCGGAGCCGCTGGAGACGCCGAGGACGTAGGGGTCGGCGAGGGGATTGCGCAGGAGGGCCTGAAAACTGGCGCCGGCGACGGAGAGCGAGGCGCCGACGAAAATGGCCAGGAGGATGCGGGGCATGCGGATATCGAAGACGATGAGGCGGTAGTCGGTGGAGAGGTCACTGCTGTAGCCGAGGGCGACGCGAACGAGGTCGCGGCCGAGGCCGTAGAGAGAGACGGGAACGGCGCCGAGCTTGAGGGCGATGAAGACGGAGACGAAGAGGACGGCGGCGAGAATCCCACAGCGGATGAGGAGACTGCGCAGGGTCAGGGGCTTCATGATGCGCCTCCGAGTCCGGAGGAATTGGCGAGGCGCGCGGGCGGCGGAGCAGCCGGGGATTTCTTTTCGTCCGGCGGAAAGGCTTCGGGGTGGAGCTGGCGGGCGAGATCTTCGATGGCGGCGACCATGCGCGGGGCGGGGCGGTTGACGGCTTCGCTGACGACCACGATCTTGCGGTTCTTCACGGCTTCCATTTCGCGCCAGACGGGACGCGCAGAGAGGGCGGTGAATTCCTTCTCCGCGTTTTGGGCGTGGGCGGCGGCGAAGACGATAAATTCGGGATGCAGGCGGACCACTTCTTCAAGGCTGAGTTGCGGCCAGTCCTGCTCGGACTCCACGATGGAAAGAGCGCCGGCGCGGCGCAGGGCGTCGGCGATAAAGGTTTTCTGGCCGGCGGAGATCAGGGGATCGCTCCAGACGACGAAGAGGACGCGCCTGGCGGGGAGGCCCGCGAGGCGGGTGCGGAGATTTTCGAGGCGCTTTTCGAGATCCTCGCCGAGGGAGCGGCCGGCTTCGGCGACGCCGAGAATTTCGGCGAGGCGCTTCGAGGAGGAAATCATCTGCTCGACAGTGCGGGGATCGACGGCGTAGACGGGGATATCCAGCTGTTCGAGAGCGAGGACCGTTTCATAGCGGTTTAGATCCCTGGTCAGGAGGACCAGGTCGGGATGCAGCGCGGCGATTTGCTCGATGCTGGGATTGAGCGCGCCGCCGACTTTGGGTTTGCCGCGGGCGGCGTCGGGATAATCGCAGTAGTCGGTGTCGGCGACGAGGCGGTCCTGGGCGCCCAGCTCGTAGATGGTTTCGGTCAGGCTGGGAGCGAGAGAAATAATGCGGCGAACGGGCTGGGGCACGCGCACGGTGCGCCCCGCTTCGTCGGTCACATCGGAGAAAGACGGAGCGGGCGGGGAAGGCGGGAGGGCGCGGTTCTGCGCGGCCAGGGGTGCGGCCAGGAATGCCAGCAAGCCCAGCGCGGCCCACGGGGCGCGCATTCGAATTTTCCGGCCGGCCAACATCACATGCTCTCCTTCAAGTCCTGAGAAAAAAAATCCCCACGAGAAATCGTGGGGCAACAGCGGGCGGCCTTCTCGCGAGGTTCGCCTGCGATCACGATCCGGGAGGGAATCCTGGCTTACGGCCGGTTCGGCCGATCACAGTGGCGGGACCGCGGCCGGTTTACACGGCCTTCCCCGCTGCCCGGGCCTGCAAATTCAGTATTCAGTTTATGTCCCGCGCGGAGGAGTGTCAATCGCTGGAAAACGCGGGGAACGATTCCTTAGCGGTTTTTCCATTCGGGCTTGCGCTTTTCGAGGATGGCGCGGACGCCTTCCTGGGCATCTTCCAGCTTGTAGAGTTCGTTGAGGAAAATGTTCATGGAGTTTTTCATGCCGTCCTGGATGGACATGCCGGTGCCGCCGAGGATGGCGCGCTTGGCCATGGAGAGCACGGGCCCGGAATGAGAGGTGATGCGCGCGATGAGATCCTTAACGGTCTGCGCGAGTTTTTCTTCGGGGACCAGGCGGTTGATCAAGCCCAGCTCGAAGGCCTGCTCGGCGGTGATGGGCTCGCCCGTCAGAACCAGTTCGAGGGCCTTCTTGGGCCCCACGAGCAGGGGCAGGACGGTGGTGGCCAGAGCGGGGAAAACGCCAATGGAAATTTCCGGTTGGGCGAAGCGGGCCTTGGGCGTGGCCACCACGAGGTCGCCGAAAGCGGCCATCTCCGCGCCACCGCCAATGGCCGGGCCGTTGACCACGCAGAGAACGGGCTTGGCCACGTCCATCATGGCGGTGAAGACGCCGTGAAAGGCGCTGAGCATCTGAAAGACGCGCTGAGAGGTGTACTCGCCCAGATCGATGCCGCCGCAGAAGACTTTGCACGCCGAATCCATCACCACGAGCTTCACTTCGCTCTTTTCGCTGAGGAAGCTGAAGCCGTCGGCCAGTTCCTTGAGCATGGCCTCGTTGAGGAGGTTGTGCTCGGGGCGGTTGAGGGTCATCCAGGCGGCGCCGCCTTCGATGCGCAGCTTGATGAACTGAAACTCCTCGGGCTTGCGGCGAATGGCCTGTGTATTAAATTCTTCGGGATTGGCGGTTTCCACCATATTTCATCTCCTATAAATTCCCTAGCAAGTCTCGATGGCCAGCGCGATTCCCAGGCCGCCGGAAACGCACAGAGTGGCCAGGCCGCGCTTGCCGGGATTGTGCGAGGCGGTGCCGCGCAGGCCGTGCACCAGTGTGCTGACGATGCGCGCGCCGGTGCATCCGATGGGGTGGCCGAGAGCGATGGCGCCGCCGTTGGGGTTGAGCTTGGCGCGGTCGATGTGCAGTTCGCGGTCGCAGGCCAGGACTTGGGCGGCAAAGGCTTCGTTCAACTCGATGGCGTCGTAGGCGTCCAGCTTTCTTCCGGTGCGCTTCACCATCTTCTCCACCGCGGGAACCGGGCCAATGCCCATGATGCGGGGGTCCACGGCGGCGACAGTGGCGTCCACGATGCGGGCGAGGGGCATGATCTGCAACTCGCGCATTTTTTTCTCGCTCATGAGCACGACGGCAGCGGCTCCGTCGGTGATGCCGCTGGCGTTACCGGCGGTGATGCTTCCGGTCTTGGAGAAGACGGGAGGAAGTTTGGCCAGGCTTTCGAGGGTGGTGCCCATGCGCACATGCTCATCGGCCTCGACGCGGATTGTTTTTCCCTTGGCGTTGGTGTGCTCGACGGGAATCAGCTCCGCGCCGAAGCGGCCTTCCTGCATGGCGCGGGCGGCGCGCTGCTGGCTTTCGAGGGCGTAGGCGTCCTGCTCCTCGCGGGTGATTTTGTACTGACGGGCCAGGACTTCGGCGGTTTCGCCCATGATCATGCGAGCGATGCGGCAGAAGAGGCCGTCGCGGTACATGGAATCCATCAGGGTCTGGTGGCCCATCTTGAATCCCCAGCGGGCATCGAGCAGGTAGGGAACCTGGGTCATGGATTCCGCGCCGCCCGCCACGATGATGTCCGCTTCCCCGAGAAGAATCTGCTGCCAGCCGAGCAGAATCGCGCGCATGCCGGAGGCGCAGGCCATGTTGATGGTAAACGCGGGAACGTCATCGCCGAGGCCCGCGCGCCAGGCGATCTGCCGGGCCAGATTCGGGCCGATCCCGGCGGGCCGGGCGTTGCCGATAATCACTTCATCCACGCGATAGGGAGTTTTGCGGGCGGCCGCCGGAGCTTCGCGCGAAAACGGGGGAATGCCGTCCCAGGAGGGTTTATCCACCGGGGTCCGTCCGGGGGGGATTTCACCGAAGGCGCGCTCGATGGCCGCGCGCACGGCGATCACGCCCATATCGGCGGCGGTCAAATCGGCCAGGGCCCCGCCGAATTTTCCGATGGGGGTGCGTACGGCACTGACGATGTAAACCGGGTTCATAGTTTGTACCTTTCGATGCTAGCACAGCCTTTTGCGCAGCCGCGCGCGGGCCTTGGGGCGCGTGCGCAAACGGTTCGCACAGGCAATCCGCGCGGCCCTTGCCGCAACGGCGCCTCTTCAGGATAGTATAGAGGAGCGCACCGCCGCATTTCGAGGGTGCGCGACCGCGAGAATCGATGCCTTCATCCTCCCGAGGAAGAATAGCCAAGTTTCCAGCCGCTCTCCTGGCGTTCAGTCCCGCCGTGGCATTTTCCCTGGCCACATGGGGGTTTCACTGAGCGCTCCTCCGCACATTTCCCCTCCACCCGGCGCAGCCGTCGCCGCGGCCCTGGCCCATCCGCCGGACCGCGAAGAATTCCCTGCGGCGCAGGATTGGGAGCAGGCCGAGCCCATTGTCTTTTGCGCGGACTGGCAGGGCCAGAACGCCGATGCGCAGAGGGAGACGCAGGTCCGGCTGCTGTGGACGCCCGCAACGCTGTTTGTGCAATTCCGGGCGCGCTATCGGGAGCTGACCGTTTTTCCCGACGCCTCCGCAGACGGCCGGCGCGACCATCTCTGGGACCGGGACGTGGCCGAAGTTTTTCTGCAGGCCGAACCGGGCCAGCCGCTGCGCTACGCAGAGTTTGAAGTGAGCCCCAACGGATTTTGGATTGATCTGGCCATCAACCGGGAGCCCGCCGCGGAACAGCTGCGCAACCTGCACAGCGGGCTGGCCCGGCGTGTGCGCCTCGACGAAGAGCAAAAGCTGTGGACCGCCGAGCTTTCCATTCCGATACGCTCGCTCACGCCGCGGTTCGATCCCGACGCTGGCTGGCGGGTGAATTTTTTTCGTGTGGAAGGGCCGAGCGAGCCGCGGTTTTACTCTTCGTGGCAACCCACGGGCACGCCGAAGCCCAATTTCCATGTGCCGCAGGCCTTCGGCAAACTCCTGTTCGCCCGGCCATAAAGAATCGCCCCGCAGAGACGCAGTTGGAGTAAAATCACGGCAAGGGACTCAGAGGGCTCGCCACTGTGCGGACGGGCAATCGCTGTCCCCGGAAATACCGTATTTTGCATGCGGTGTTGTGTCCCGAGGTGAGTCATGCGCACAGTCTTCGCCGTTTTCCTGCTGCTTCTTCCCGCCGGAGTTTTCGCCCAGAACGCCGATTTACCGCGCACCGCGGAATTTTGCGGGGATTGCCACCGCGCCATTTTTGACGGCTGGAAGCAATCGGCGCACGCCACGGCCATGGAGAGCCGGCTCTTTCAGGACGCGCTGAAACACGCGGAGCAGGAGTTCGGCGGAGAAGCGCGCAAGGTCTGCCTGCGCTGCCATGCGCCGACGGCCGGGTTTACCGGCGACCTGGGACTGGTGCGCAAGGTCAGCTGGGAAGGCATCACCTGCGACTATTGCCATTCGATCCGGGAAGTGAGCACCAGCGGAGCCAATCCCGTCGCGCGCGTGGAATTCAGCGAGGTGAAGAGCGGCCCGACCAAGGATGTGTTTTCGCCCGCCCACCGCACCGTCTTTTCCGCGGTGCACACGTCATCGCTGGCCTGCATCGGCTGCCACGAATACAAGAATGCGCTGGGCTTCTCCGTGCTGGCCACGTACAGCGAGTGGAAGGAAAGCGCCTACATGGCGGCGCGGGAGGAATGCCAGAACTGCCACATGTACACGGTGCGGGGACGCGTGGTGGACCCGAGCGTGAAGGAAACCCCCGGCGGTGGCGTGAATCTGCATCAGATGCCCGGCAGCCGCTCGCCCGAGCAGCTCAACAAGGCCATTCGTATGCGCGTCTCCAGCGAACGCGAGGGCGGGCTGATTCGGGTCACGGTGCGGCTGACCAACGCCGGAGCGGGCCATTACGTGCCCACCGGATCGCCGCTGCGGCGGCTGATCCTGGACGTAAGAGCCGAGCCGTATGGCGGCAATCCGCCGCTGCACCAGGAGCGCGTCTACACGCGGGTGATCGCGGACGCGAAAGGAGAGGTGATCGAGCACGAGGACCTGGCTTTCCTGCGCGCGGCCAAAGTGGTGAAGGACACGCGGATAGCGCCGAAGGAAACGAGGACGGAAACGTTTTCCTTCCGCGTGCCGGGCGGCAAGCTGACCCGGCTGGAGGCCAGCCTCTCCTACTATTACTCGCCGATGGCCGGGGCGGAATCTCCGCAGAGAATCAAGTTTTTAACCATTTCGCGGCTGATTCGATAGAATGCGGGAGCGGTGACGCGGAATCCCTTGCGGGACACTGCCGCCGTTTTCGGATATGCTCGGCTGAGGAACTTCAACTCCATGAATGTCAAAAAACTGTTCGATCTCAGCAATCGTTGCGCGCTCATCACCGGGGGCTCCGCCGGACTGGGCCGGCAGATGGCCGAAGGACTGGCCGAAATGGGAGCGAGCGTGGCGCTGTGTGCGCGCAAGAAAGAACGATGCGAGGAGGCCGCCGCGGAGCTGAGCAAGCTGGGGGTAAAAACGCTGGCGCTGGCCTGCGACGTGAAGGACCAGGGCAGCGTGCAGCAGGCCGTGGCCGCCACGGTGGCCGCATTCGGACGAATCGATATCCTTATCAACAACGCCGGGACGTCGTGGGGCGGCCCGTTCGAGGAGATGCGGCTGGATCAGTGGCACAAGGTGATTGACACCAATCTGACCGGGACGTTTCTGTTTTCGCAGGCCGTTGGAAAAGTCATGTTCGGACAGAGCGGCGGAAAAATCATCAACATCGCTTCCGTCGCGGGGCTGGCCGGGGCTCCGCCGGACCATGTGCACGCCACCGCTTATCACGCGAGCAAAGGCGGGGTGGTGCTGCTCACGCGGGATTTGGCGCGCAAATGGGCTGAGCACAATATTCAGGTCAATGCCATCGCTCCGGGATGGTTTCCGACGAACATGTCCGAGGTGGTGATCGAGCGCAACCGCGAGACGTTCCTCAAGTCCATTCCTTTGGGGCGATTTGGGAATGACCACGATTTGAAGGGCGCGGCGGTGTTTCTGGCGTCGGCGGCATCGGATTATGTCACCGGGCATGTGCTGGTGGTGGACGGCGGGCAACTGGCGTAGTTGCGGCGCGGCGAGGAGTGATGCGCATGGACCTGAAGCTGACCGCAAGCGAAGTGCGCTTCCGCGACGAATTGCGCGCGTGGCTGGAGGCCCATGTGCCCAGCGACTGGCCGGCCTGGCGCGAAAAATCGCTGGATGACTCCTACAGCTATCTGCGGGTGTGGCAGCGCAAACTCTATGACGGGCGGTGGGCCGCGGTGTCCTGGCCCGCGGAATACGGCGGGCGCGGGGCCACGCTGATGGAGCAGGCCATTTTTTGGGAAGAGATGGCGCGGGCGGGCGCGCCGCCGATGGCCAATTCGCTGGGTCTCGGGCTGATTGGGCCGACCATCGTGGCCTTCGGCACGCCCGCGCAGAAACTGCGCTACCTGCCGAAGATTCTCAGCGCGGAGGAAATCTGGTGCCAGGGATTTTCCGAACCGGATGCCGGTTCGGACCTGGCCGGACTGAAAACGGAAGCGCGGCTCGATGGCTCCGATTACATCGTCAACGGACAAAAGGTGTGGACCAGCTACGGCTGGCTGGCGGACTGGTGCGAGCTGGTGGTGCGCACCGACGCGCAGGCGCCCAAGCACAAGGGGCTGACCGTGCTGCTGGTGAACATGAAATCGCCGGGCATCGAAGTGCGGCGGCTGCGGCAGATGACCGGGGAGAGCGAATTCAGCGAAATATTTTTTACCAACGCGCGGGTGCCCGCGGAAAACGTGCTCGGGCAGGTGAACGACGGATGGAACGTGGCGGTCAGCACGCTAATGCACGAGCGCGGTTCTTACGGCGCGCGGCTTTATCTGCTCTTCAAGCGCAGCATTGACCGGCTGATCGAGCTTGCGCACACCGTGCGGAAAAACGGGCAGGCGGCCGCGCGCGATCCGCTGCTGCGGCAGAAGCTGGCGCAGTGCTACGCGGAAGTGGAAATCATGCGCCTGAATCAGCTGCGGGCCTTCAGCCGCATCGCCGCCACGGGCGTGCCCGGGCCGGAAGGATCGCTGCAGAAACTTTTCTGGAGCGAACTGAACCAGCGGCTGCAGCAGATTGCCCAGGAAATTCTGGGACCGGACGGGCAATTGCTGGCCGGAGACCCGCGGGCCATCGACAACGGCATCTGGTCCTACGGATACCTGCGTTCGCGCGGGAACACGATTGAAGCGGGGACGTCGGAAATTCAGCGCAGCATCATCGGGCATTACGTGCTGGGACTGCCGCGCAGCTACTGAGGGGACACGCAATGGACTTCGGGTTGAGCGACAGCCAGCAGAGCCTCAAGGACAACGCGCGCAAGTTTTTCTCGATGCATTGCCCCATGGCGGAGGTGCGCCGGCTGGCGGAAACCGATTCCGCGCACGACGAGGCGCTGTGGAAGAAAATGGCGGAGCAGGGATATACCGGCATCTGTTTTTCGGAAGAGCACGACGGCGCGGGGCTGGGGCTGGTGGAACTCGCGCTTATTCTGGAAGAGGCCGGGCGGGCGCTGCTGCCCGGGCCGTTTTTCTCGAGCGTGGCTCTGGCCGGGGCGCTGCTGGAGGCCACGGCTTCCGAGGAGCAGAAGAAAAAATATCTGGCGCCGATTTGCCGGGGAGAGGCACGGTCGACTGTCGCTGTTTATGAAGCCGAATCCGGATGGAATACGGCGGAGGCGCGCATCGCCGCGGGAAACGGACGGCTCAGCGGGGAAAAACTTTTTGTTCCGGACGCCGCCGTGGCTTCCACGATTCTTGTCGCGGGGCGCGATTCCGTTTACGTCGTCGAAGCCGGGGCGCCCGGGATGAGCATCACGCCCCTGCGGGCCATGGACCTGACGCGCAAGGTTTACGCCGTGACGTTCGCCAGTACGCCCGCGGAAAAACTGGCGCGGCCGGAAAATCTGGAGCGCGGGCTGGACTGCGCGACGGCGGCGCTGACCGCGGAGATGACCGGGGGCATGCAACGCACGCTGGAATCCGCGGTGCAATACGCGAAGACGCGGAAGCAGTTCGGCAAGATCATCGGGTCGTTCCAGGCGGTGCAGAACCTTTGCGCCGACATGCTGCTCGAAACGGAAAGCTCGCGGTCGGCCGCGTATTACGCCGCATGGGCACTGCAGGAAAATGCGGCGGACGCCGCGGCGGCCGTCTCCATCGCCAAACTGTATGCCAGCGATGCTTGCCGCACTGTCGGCAATCGCGGCATACAGATTCACGGCGGCATGGGTTTTACGTGGGAGAACGATCTGCACCTCTATTACCGGCGGGCGAAGGCCAGCGAAACCACGCTGGGCGACGCTTCCTGGCATCGCGAGCGGCTGGCGCGGCTGGTCGTGGATACGGTTGCGGTTCCGCGCGCGGGCGTATAAATTTTCAGAGCTGTCCTTCGGAAAGGGTTTTCCCTATGAGCGAACTGGTGCGGTTTTCGAAAGAGAACGATGTTGCGGTCATCACCATCGACAATCCGCCCGTCAATGCGCTGGGGCCGGGCGTGCCCGAAGCGATTGCCGGATTCATCGAGCAACTGGAAAATGACGCGTCGCTGCGCGCGGCGGTGGTGATCGGCGCGGGGCGGACGTTTGTTGCGGGCGCGGACATTCGCGAATTCGCCAAGTATCGTTCCGGCGAAAAGAAACGGCCGGGGACGCTGCCGCTGTTGCTGAAGATTGAAAATTGCGCGAAGCCTGTGGTGATGGCGATTCACGGCAACGCGCTTGGCGGCGGGCTGGAGCTGGCCATGTCCGGGCATTATCGCGTCGCGGTTCCGGGCGCGAAGGTGGGCCAGCCGGAGGTGAAGCTGGGGATTATTCCCGGGGCGGCCGGGACACAGAGGCTGCCGCGGCTGGCGGGAGTGGCCAAGGCGATACAGATGTGCGTCGAAGGCGGGCCGATTTCGGCGAAGGAGGCAATGGAGTGCGGGATTCTGGACAAGCTGATCGAGGGCGAGCTGCTGGCGGGGGCCGTGGCTTTCGCGCGCGAAGTGGCGGGAAAACCGGCGCCGAAAACGCGGGAGCGCGTGGAAAAACTGGGGACGGCGGAATTGAATGCGCCGCTCTTCGCTTCCGCGCGGGAAAGCGCGCGGAAGAAATTCCGCGGCCAGATGGCGCCGCTGGCGGCGATTGATTCCATCGAAGGCGCGACGCGGCTGCCGTTCGAGGAAGGATGCCAGGCGGAGCAGAAACTGTTTAACGAGTGCCTGCTGTCCGATCAGTCCAAGGCGCTGATTCATGTTTTTTTTGGCGAACGCGAAGTGGCCAAGATTCCCGATGTTCCCGCGGATACGCCGCTGCTTGCCGTCAACCGCGTGGCGATCATTGGCGCGGGGACGATGGGCGGGGGCATCGCCATGGTCTTCGCCAACGCGGGGATTTCCGTGGTGCTGAAAGAGACGGATCAGGCAGCGCTGGATCGCGGGCTGGCGGCGATCCGCAAGAATTACGCGGGGTCGGTGCAGCGCGGGAGATTTACGCAGCAATTCATGGATGAGCGGATGCAACTGATTCAGCCCGTGCTTTCCTACGACGGATTCGCGGACGCCGACATGGCGATCGAGGCGGCTTTCGAAAGCATGGAACTGAAGAAGCAGATCTTTGGCGAGCTGGACAACATCTGCAAGCCGGGGGCGATACTGGCTTCCAACACTTCGTCGCTGAATATTGACGAGATTGCCGCGGCGACTTCGCGGCCGCAGGCGGTGATCGGCACGCATTTCTTCAGCCCGGCGAACGTGATGCGGCTGATTGAAATTGTGCGCGGAAAGGCGACCGGCAAGGACGTGATCGCCACGTGCATGCAGCTGGCGAAAAAGATCGGGAAGATTGGCGTGCTGGTGGGCAACTGCCGGGGGTTCGTGGGCAACCGCATGTATCACGCGTACAACCGGCAGGCCATGTTTCTTGCGGAAGAAGGCGCGAGCGTGGAAGCGGTGGACAATGCCATCACCGCGTTCGGCATGGCCATGGGGCCGCTGGCCGTCGGCGACCTTGCGGGACTGGACGTGGGCTGGCGCATCCGCAAGGAGTCGCGGCACCTGGAAAAGCCGGGCGTGCGCCAGCCGCTGGCGGCGAACCGCTTGTGCGAGATGGGGCGCTTCGGGCAGAAAACTTCGGCGGGTTGGTATAAGTACGATGAAAACCGGCGGGCCACGCCCGATCCGGAAGTTGCGCGGCTGATTCGCGAATGGTCCGCGGCGGCGGGGATTCCGCAGCGCCCCGTGGAAGCGGAAGAGATTGTGGAGCGCTGCATCTATGCGCTGATCAATGAAGGGGCGCGGATTCTAGAGGAAGGCTTTGCGCTGCGACCCGTGGACATCGACATTATTTTTCTGAATGGCTACGGTTTTCCTGCGTGGCGCGGCGGACCCATGTTCCATGCGGATCTGGTGGGGCTGAAAAAGGTTTACGAGAGGATTTGCGAATTCCATCGGCTGCATGGCGAACAGTGGGAACCTGCGCCGCTGCTGAAGCGCCTGGCCGAACAGGGGAAGACGTTCGCCGAATATCAGGCGCTGTCCGCCTCGGCCTGAGAATTTTTCTTTTTGGGAAGGATGGCCGCGCCGCGGGGAAGACTTCTATGATCAGTTTTCAGGACCCCACCCGCCCCGTGCGCGCCGGCGAAGAACTCGATCTCGCCAAACTCGAGCCTTATCTGCGCGCGCATTTTCCGGAGGCAACAGGTCCGCTCGTTGTGGAACAGTTTCCCAGCGGGCATTCGAATCTCACCTACTTTGTGCGCCTCGGGGAGCGCGAATTTGTGCTGCGGCGGCCGCCCTTTGGCAGCACGGTGAAATCGGCGCACGACATGGGGCGCGAGTTTCGCGTGCTTTCGAAACTGCATCCGGTGTATGCGCCCGCACCGCAAGTGCATCTGTACTGCGAGGACGATTCCATTCTGGGCGCGCCGTTTTATCTGATGCAGCGCGTGCGCGGCGTGATTCTCCGCCGTGAACTTCCTTCCGGTCTGGCGCTTCCGCCGGAAACCGTGCGCGGGCTGTGCGAATCGTTCGTTGATAATCTGGCGCTGCTGCATTCGCTGGATTATGCGCGCGCGGGCCTGGGGGATCTGGGAAAGCCGGCGGGTTATCTGGAGCGGCAGGTGCGCGGCTGGATCGAGCGCTATCATGCCGCGCGCACGCACGATCTTCCCGAAGTGGAGTTTCTCTCGCGCTGGCTCACTTCGTCACTTCCTGCTTCCTCCGAGGCCGCGCTCATTCACAACGACTACAAGTACGACAACGTGGTGCTCGATGCGGAAAACCTAACGCGCATTGCCGGCGTTCTGGACTGGGAGATGTGCACGCTGGGCGATCCGCTCTCGGACCTGGGCATGGCGCTGGCTTACTGGGTCGAGCCAGGCGACCCACCCGAACTGCAGCAAATCGTCTGGGGCCCGACCGCGCTGCCGGGAAGTTTTACGCGCACGCAGCTGGTCGAACGCTACGCGCAGAGCAGCGGGCGCAGCGTCTCCGACATGGTTTTCCATCTGGTTTTGGGGCGATTCAAGCTGGCCGTGATCGTGCAGCAGATTTACTTCCGCTATCACCAGGGGCTGACCCAGGACGCGCGCTTTGGCGCTCTGGCCGATGTGGCGCGCGTCCTGCTGCGCACGGCCGTGCGCACGGCGGAAAGCGGCACGCTGTGAAAGATCGCTCTCAGGGATAAAAGCGGTAAATCCATTCGGCCACGCAGCAGGGCTTCTCCGAGCCTTCCAGCTCCACCGTAATCAGAAATGTTCCTTCGAAGGCGTCCGCGAGACGCTGGAAAGATTGCAGAGCGATGCGCGCGCGAATTTTTGAGCCAGCGCGCACGGGAGAAATGAAGCGCACGCGGTTCAGGCCGTAATTGATGAGCCAGCGGGCGCCGCCGCGGATTTCCAGCGAATCGCGCATGAATTTGCTGAGCAGAGAGAGGGTGAGAAATCCGTGAGCGATGGTGCCGCCAAAGGGCGATTCGCGCGCGGCGCGCACTTCGTCCACGTGCAGCCACTGGTGGTCGTCGGTGGCGGCGGCGAATTGCGCGATGCGCTCCTGGTTGATCGTCATCCAGTCCGTCAGCGCGATTTCGCGGCCGATATAGGTTTCCAGCGATTCGGGGGTTTCGAGTTTTAGCGGCGGCATGATCGTCTCCCGCGGCGCTTAGCGCTTATCCCACTTCTTCAGTTCCCACTTGGCCACGGATTCCATGTGCACTTCGTCGGGGCCGTCGGCCAGGCGCAGCGTGCGGATGTGCGCCCAGGCCGCGGCCAAGAAGGTGTCCTGCGCGACGCCGGCGCCGCCGTGAGCCTGAATGGCGCGGTCCAGCACGTTCAGCGTGATGTTGGGGGCCACCACTTTGATCATGGCGATTTCCGCGCGGGCTTCCTTGTTACCGACGAGATCCATCTTGTGCGCGGCCTTCAGCGTCAGCAGGCGGGCCTGTTCGATCTCCATGCGCGAACGGGCGATGTCCGCGCGGATGGTTCCCTGCTCGGCGAGCGGTTTGCCGAAGGCCACGCGGGCGCGGACGCGCTTGCACATCAGTTCGAGCGCGCGTTCGGCCACGCCGATGCAACGCATGCAGTGGTGGATGCGGCCGGGGCCCAGGCGGCCCTGGGCGATTTCGAATCCGCGGCCTTCGCCCAGGAGCATGTTTTCCACGGGGATGCGCACGTTTTCGAAACTGATTTCAGCGTGGCCGTGCGGCGCGCTGTCGTAGCCATAGACCGTCAGCATGCGGTCGATTTTCACGCCGGGTGCGTCCATGGGGACCAGCACCATGGATTGCTGCTTGTGCAGCTGCGCGGCGGGGTCGGTCTTGCCCATGAAGACGGCCACTTTGCAGCGCGGGTCGCCGCCGCCGGTGGACCACCACTTGCGCCCGTTCAGCACGCACTCGGCGCCTTCGCGGCGGATGCTGGCGGCGATATTGGTGGCGTCCGAGGAGGCCACCGCCGGTTCGGTCATGGCGAAGCAGGAACGGATCTCTCCCGCCAGCAGGGGTTCCAGCCAGCGCTTTTTCTGTTCGGGCGTTCCGTAGCGCAGCAGGACTTCCATGTTGCCGGTGTCCGGGGCGTTGCAATTGAAAATCTCCGGGGCCATGGGGCTGCGGCCCATGATTTCGCACAGGGGCGCGTAATCGAAATTGGAAAGTCCCGCGGCGTGTTCGCCCTCCGGGAGAAACAGATTCCACAAGCCCACGGCGCGCGCTTTTTTCTTCAATTCTTCGACGACGGCTGTTGGGGTCCAGCGCGCCCGGGAGATATCCTCCTCGTTGCGCCGCTCATTGGGGTAGACGTGTTCGTCCATGAAGGCCCGCAAACGGCCCTGAAGTTCTTTTGATTTTTCGCTAAATTCGAATCGCATTTGCGCCGCCATCTCCGGGCTGCTGGCATCCCATTGCCGGGCTGGCGCGATTATATAGAAAGAGGGAGAGTTCCGTCACGGACATCCTGTTTTTTCCGTGCTCCGCCCTGTGGCAGGCGATTTACTTGGGATAGGGGCTTCCGGAAAGAATAGCGAAAGCGCGGTAAATCTGCTCGGCCAGGGCCACGCGGGCCAGTTCATGGGAAAAAGTCATGGCGCTCAGGGAGAGCTTGTGCTGGGCGCGTTTGCGCAACTCTTCTGGAAATCCTTCGGCGTCGCCGCAGAGAAAAATCAGTTCGCGCGTTCCGCGGTCGCGGAGTTCGCCAATCCACTTGGCGAAGGCCGCGGAATCGGGCTGTTTTCCCGCGGCGTCGAGCAGGACGACGGTGGCCGCGCGGTCGGCCTCCAGTTTTTTCAGCGCCGCGGCGCTGTCCCGCGCTTCGGTGATTTCAACGGGCGCGTGGCGGGCGATGCGTTTGGCGTAATCATCGAGGAGCGCGCGCATCTCGGCGCGGCGGGTTTTTCCCAGGAGGATCAGGCGGATGCGCATAGGAGGTACTTTAGCGCAGAATGCAGTGGAAAGTTAAAAGTTCAAAGGAAAAAACGAACAACCGGAACAGGCGGATTCCTTGCAGTGGTCACTGGCCGAAACATGGTTTTTCACGAGTCACAAACCACGAGACACGCCTTAACTCACTTCAGTCCAAACTTCTTTCGCTTCTCCAGCAGCGTCTTGCGGCTGATGCCGAGGATTTCCGCGCTTTTGGAAATCCCGTAGCGGGTGGCTTCGAGGGTGGCGGCAATGGCTTCGCGTTCGATCTCTTCGAGTGAGCGCAGGGCGCGCAGGGCGGCGTTGCCGGCGAAACCGGCGCGCAGCGCTTCCGAGAAATTTTCCGGTTCGAGCAGGCCGCCGTCGGAAAAGAGCACGGCGCGTTCGAGGACGTTGCGCATCTCGCGGATATTTCCCGGCCAGGCATAGGCGGCAAACATTCGCTGCGTGGGCTCGCTCAATTGGGCATGGGGCTTGCCATGCACCTTGCGCAAGGTTCCCAATAAACTTTCGGCCAGGGGAAGAATGTCCGCGCCACGCTCGCGCAGCGGCGGAATGGCGATGGACAGCACGTTCAGGCGGAAAAAGAGATCCTCGCGAAAGCGGCCCTCGGCCACGGCCGCGGGAAGGTTCGTATTGGTCAGGGCCATCAGACGCGCTTCGATGCGCAACTGTTCCGTCCCGCCGAGCCGCTCGAAGACGCGCTCCTGCACCACGCGCAGCAGCTTGCCCTGGCCTGCGGCATCGAGCGCGGCGACTTCATCCAGCACGATGGTTCCCGCGCCGGCCATTTCCAGGCGGCCCAGTTTGCGGTCCACCGCGCCGGTAAAGGAGCCGCGTTCATGGCCGAAGAGTTCGCTTTCGACCAGATGAGGCGGGAGGCTGGCGCAATCGATTTTCAGGAAGGGAGCGTCGCGGCGCGCGCCCAGCTCATGCACGAGGCGGGCGAAGTGGTCCTTGCCCGTTCCGCTTTCGCCGGTGATCAGAAGCGTTGTGGAGGTATCAGAAACTTTACGCGCGATTTCCAGCAGCCGCTTGGAGACGGGATCTTCGGCGATCCACGGCAGCCGCTCGGCCGAACTCATGGATGCAGGCTCTCGGAAGCGGTCCCGCGAAACGACCCGACGGGTTCGTCGGGAATATCCAGGCGCTTGGCGGTGCGCCAGAGGCGCTCGAGGTCGTAGAACTTGCGGCCCTGTTCGCTGAAGGCGTGCACGACGAACCCGCCGTAATCGAGAAGGGCCCAGTCGGAGGAGTAACCGCCCTCGCGATGATCGGGCGAGCGGTCCAATTTATCGAGGGCTTCTTCCACGCCGTAGCAGACGGCCTGCAACTGCGGAGTGGAAAAGGCCGTGCAAATAATAAAGTAATCGGTAAAGGCGCCCATGCCGCTGAGATCGAGGACGACGATTCCGGCGGCTTGTTTGCTTTGCGCGGCTTCGAGAGCGGCGCGGACAGTCTGTGGCAGATTTGTGATTTTCATCGGTATAGGCTCTGTTTGAGAATGTATTCCTCGACGCGCGCGGATACAAGCCCGTGAATGGACTGTCCCTTGCTGCAGCGCCGCCGCACATCGGTCGCGGAGACTTCCGTCGAAACGTTTTCCAGTAAATGCACGGTGGTGCGGTCCAGGCGGGCCACCACGGGGCCTTCCGGGTCATGCGCGGCCCCGCTGCGAGGCGGGCGCGCCGATTGCCGGGCGTGCAGTTCGGGAGGAATCACCAGTTGCAGCGCTTCGAGGCGAATTCCCGGGCGGTTGGCCACGATGAAATCGGTGAGGGTCAGGAGCGTTTCGAATTCGCGCCAGGTGGGCAGGTCGAGAAAAGCGTCCGCGCCGAGAATGAAAAAGAGGCGGTCGTTCGGCGAGGGATAGAGCTGGCGGAAATGGCGCACGGTGTCCACGGAATAGTGCAGTTGCTGGCCGCTGAAATCGTCTCCGGCCTCGGCCAGCGAGGGAATGAAATGGGGATGCTCGGCGCTGGCCAGGGCCACCATGGCAAAGCGGTGCGCGAAATCGGCCAGATGCTCTTTGCGCTTGTGGGGCGGGCGGCTGGCGGGCACGAAATGGATTTCGTCGAAATTGAAGCGGCGGTCCGCGGCGCGGGCAATGGCCAGGTGACCGTTATGGATGGGGTCGAACGCGCCGCCGAAAATGGCGATGCGCCGGGGATGCCGAGCGCTGGTGCGGTGCGCCTGCGAAGATGTCAACGCGCCTCCCGAATGCGGGCCATCATGATTCTTTTACCGGAGCCGACTTTGGCTCGGCGCCCACGCCTCTTTCGGCTTCATTCTCGGCTGCCTCGTCCGCCATGTCCAGCCCGGATTCGGCCTCCTGCTTCGTCTCCGGCACGGCCTTCGGAATTTTGTCGAGGGCGTCGGCCATGGCCTTGACCAGTTCGCGCACGCCATGCCCCGAGGCGGCCGAGATGGCGTGAAATTCGAGATTTTTTTCGCGGCAGAATTCGCGCAGGGTTTCGAGGTGCGTGGTCTCGGTGGTGGCATCGAACTTGGTGGCCACCACGATGGCGGGCTTTTCGCCCAGGGCCGCGCTGAAGGCGCGCAGTTCGCCGCAGATAATTTCGTAGGCTTCGACGGGGTCGCGCTCGGCGGCGTCGCTGGTGTCCACGAGATGAACCAGCAGGCGGGTGCGCTCGACGTGGCGCAGAAAGCGGATGCCCAGGCCGGCGCCCAAGTGCGCGCCTTCGATCAAGCCGGGCAAATCGGCGACCACGTAGGTGCGGCCGACTTCCTTGTTCGGTCCGGGGTCGGCGCTGACCACACCGAGATTGGGTTCGAGCGTGGTGAAGGGATAATTGGCGATTTTGGGGCGCGCCGCGGAGATCACGGAAATGAGCGTGGATTTCCCCGCGTTGGGGAAGCCCACGAGTCCCACGTCCGCCAGCAGCTTCAATTCAAAGCGTAAATGTTTTAGTCCGCCGGGCTCGCCGTCTTCCTGCTCGCGGGGCGCCTGGTGCCAGGGCTTGGCGAAATGCTGGTTGCCGCGGCCTCCGCGGCCGCCCTGCACAACCAGATAGCGCTGCTCGGGCACGGCCAGGTCGGCGAGAATCTCTCCGCTGTCGTTATCGTAGACCACCGTGCCCACGGGAACTTTCAGGATCATGTCCACGCCGGAATGACCGCTGCAGTTGGAGCCTTCGCCGTGGTTGCCGCGCTCGGCCTTGAATTCGCGGTTGAAGCGGTAGCGCAGCAGGGTGTTGTCGTGAACGCTGGCTTCGAGGAAAATGCTGCCGCCGTGGCCGCCGTCGCCGCCGGCGGGGCCGCCGCGCGGGACGTACTTCTCCCGGCGAAAGGCCACGCAGCCGTTGCCGCCGTCGCCGGCCTTGACCATAATTTTTGCTTCATCTACAAACACAAAAGCCTCATCTCTCGCAAAAACGATATCACAAACATTCCCGGGAACCGGAAATACCGCGGCAGGCAGTCACTTGCTGCTGTCTCGCCATGCAAACCGTCATCTCCGCCCCCAAATAAAAAACGGTCCGGCGAACCGGACCGCTCAGTAAAGAAGACCGGAAAATCCCCCGCCCGCGCCCTCCTTAGTTCGCGGCGGCGGCGGCCAATTCGGACGGCGTCACGCTGATGAAGCGGCCGCTGCGTCCCTTGTCCTGGAACTTCACGATGCCGGTCACCAGGGCGTAGAGCGTGTCGTCCTTGCCCTTGGCCACGTTCAGGCCGGGCTTGTGGCGCGTGCCGCGCTGGCGGATCAGGATCGTGCCGGCGTTGACCAGTTGTCCGCCGAAGCGCTTAACGCCGAGTCTCTGTCCGTGTGAATCGCGGCCGTTTGTAGAGGAGCCGCCGCCCTTCTTATGTGCCATGACTGATTCCTTTTCTCGTGAGTTCGGCGGGGGTTTTTACGGCCCGTCCCCGTCCATCGTCCCGCGTTAGAGCTTGATTTCGCCGACTTCGACCGACGTGTAGTGCTGCCGGTGGCCGGTCTTAATCTTGTACTGGTTGGTTTTCTTGAACTTGAGCACGGCGAGCTTGGGGCCCTTGGCCGGTCCCACGATCTTGCCGGTGACGGTGGCCTTGGCCGCTTCCGCCCCCACGACGATCTTCTTGTCGTCGGTGTGCACGGCCAGCACCGCATCAAAGGTCACCTTCGACCCGACTTTGCCGGCCAGCTTCTCCAAGCGCACGATTTCGCCCGGCTCTACCTTGTACTGCTTTCCCCCGCTTTGAATGACGGCGTACATCTATCCTCCCGATCCTAAAGGCAAACACTGATTATACGGGTGGGAAGGCGGTATCGTCAATGGGGACAAGTGCACGGGCCACTGGCCGCGCACGAGCAAGCGCTACTGATTTTTCTCGCAAAGTTGACAGCTGTGTAGGCGGAAGAGACTTTTCATTCTAGTCACAAAAGTGGACATTTGAATGGACACTTAATGGGACAATGTGGTATTATCTTATAAAGGCTAATAGTGTTAAGTGGATTTCTTATGCGGACATATGAAAAGACACATTCTTGGCTAAAATTCTCCGCTGATTTTCACAATGCCCCCCCGGCGTTTTGGATGACGCTCGGAGAATGCCAATCCAAGTGTGAACATATCGCCGGTGTTCCCCTTCAGCCAGAGACCGCAAAGGAACTTTATCGCGTCTATCTGGCTAAAGGTGTGCTGGCGACCACGGCGATTGAAGGAAATACTCTCTCCGAAGAGGAGGTCCTCCTCCACTTGGACGGGAAACTGGAATTACCCCCATCGCGTGACTACTTGCGTCAGGAGATCGTCAATATCACCGAAGGATGCAATGCTATCCTTGAAAATGTCCGGTTGCAGCGCGCACCCACAATCTCGCCACAGAGAATTATGGACCTGCATCGCACAGTCTTGCGGAAGCTAACAACGGAAGATGACGTCGTGCCGGGCGAAATCCGCACGAAGTCTGTAGGAGTAGCCAGGTACCGAGGAGCACCAGCTGAGGATTGCGAGTTTCTGCTTACTAGACTATGTGAATGGCTGAACGGTGATGATTTTAGGCCAGCGCCAGGTCAAGGAATTGCCTTTGCCACTTTGAAGGCAATACTCGCACACTTGTATCTTGCCTGGATTCATCCATTTGCTGATGGCAATGGGCGAACCGCTCGGCTGCTGGAGTTCCAAATCCTGATCACTTCTGGGGTTCCCGCGCCAGCCGCCCATCTTTTAAGCAATCATTACAACCAAACTCGAACCGAATACTATCGGCAACTAGATGCCGCAAGTCGTTCTGGAGGAGCAGTGATCCCCTTTGCAACATACGCCATAGAGGGGTTCCTAGATGGTCTTCGTTCACAGTTGCAACGCATCCGCATGCAGCAATGGGATGTGGCATGGGAAAATTTCGTCCACGAAGCCTTCAAGGACAAAAACAGCCCTAGCGAAAAAAGACGCCGCGACCTAGTTCTGGATCTGTCTAAGCAGCCCGAACCGCTGCCCCTCGGCAAATTAACTGAAATCAGTCCCCGCATTGCGGCGGCGTATGCGCGAAAGACAGGCAAGACTCTCTCGCGTGACCTCGCATCCCTCCTGCAAATGAATCTTCTGCAGAGAGATAGCGATGGGAAATACAAGGCTCGCAAGGAAGTTATTCTCGCTTTTTTGCCCCCGCGAGCAAATGCGGAGAATCCCCCAGCGCGATAATTGCTGCGATAGAATCAGGGGATAACATCAATGACGAATTACGAATACTAAAAACTTCTTCGGCCTTTTTGTAGGCATTGTTTGGAAATTGCTCCTCCCCTGTCGTATCGTACTTAGCAGCCGCGCATGTGCGCCTATGCCATTTCTCCAACTTCCCTCGTCGCCTTTGGCCCCTGACGCCCGCCCCGTCACGCTGCACTACCGGGACGCGGGCAGTGGGTCGCCCGTGCTCTTCCTGCACGGCGGCTGGGGATATGGTTATTACCCGATCGACTCGCAAATCGAGGCGCTGGGAGCGCGCTGCCGTTTTCTCATTCCCGACCGCTCTGGCTACGGGCAGTCCTTGAGCGTTTCTGGGGAGTTGCCTCTCGATTTTCACCGGTGCGCCGCTGCTGAAACTCTTTCCTTTCTTGACGCGCTGGGCATTTCCAGCTGCGCGCTTTGGGGCCATAGCGACGGGGCGGTCATCGCGGCGCTGATCGGGCTTTCCGCGCCGGAGCGCTGCCGCTGCCTGATTCTGGAAGCCTTTCACCTGTGGCGCGCTAAACTCGCTTCGCGTTCTTTTTTTTCGCGCTTCGCCGAGCAGCCCCGGAACTTGAGCGCGGAGACGCATCGTATCCTCGCCGGCGAGCATGGCGATCCCCGCTGGCAGGAAGTCGTTCGCCGCCACGGCAATGTTTGGAAGCGGATTGGAGAAGCCGCCGCGGGGCCGCAGGAGGATTTCTACGACGGGCGCCTGGGTGAATTAAAAGTTCCCGCGCTCTTTCTTCATGGGCGGCTCGATCCGCGGACCGAGCCCGGAGAAATCGAGCGCGTGCGGGAGATCCTTCCGCGGAGCGCTGTGCACTTCATCGAAAACGGAAAGCACTGCCCGCACAGCGAAGACGCCGCGGCCGCGGAATTCAACGCCGCGCTGGCGGAATTTCTCTGACTTACGGGAGACTCAGATTCAGTTCCAGGAAGCGCGTGCCGGGCACGGGGTTGTGGCGGTAGGCGGCAATCTCGACGAAACCCAGGCGGCGATAGAGTTCCTGGGCCTCGCGCATTTCGACCAGCGTATCCAGGCGCATGGCCCGGTAGCCCGCCTCGCGCGCCTCGTGAATCAGGCGCTCGGCCAGTTGCCGGCCCAGGCCGTGGCCGCGAAACTCCCGCCGCACATAGAGTCGCTTCATTTCGCAGGTCGTTTCGTCCAGCGGACGCAGCGCGCCGCAGCCTGCTTCCCGCTCCTGTTCGTCATAGGCCAGCAGAAGCCGGCCGCGCGGCGGCGCATACGCCCCGGGAAGGTCGCGCAGTTCCTCGTCGAAATTTTGGAAGCAGAGGTTGACTCCCAGCGAGGCGGCGTATTCGCGAAAGAGTTCGCGCGCGGCATCCACTTGCTTCGCGGTCTGCGCGGGAACGAGGCGGAACTTCATTTGTCGTATGGTTGCGCGATACCCGGCGGAGGCGCAAAAGGTTTTCGTGCGCCCAGGCACGCGCCGCGCGGCCATTTTGGCCGCCGGATCAGGACGGATTAGAATCATCTTGGCAATGAAATGGTCCGTCGCCGGGGTCAGCCCCGCGCCCACAGGGTTTGCACGAGTCACTTCACGCGTGCGGGTGGCTCTTGTCGTAGACGTCCATCAACTGCCGGATGGTCGCGTGCGTGTACTTCTGCGTCGTCGAAAGCGACTGGTGCCCCAGCAGCTCCTGAATGGCCCGCAGGTCGGCTCCGTCGGCCAGCAGGTGCGTGGCAAAGGCGTGGCGCAGCGAATGCGGGTGCATGTCCCAGTTGATGTTCACCAGTTGCACGTACTTCTTCACGATGCGCCCCACCGAGCGCTGCGTCAGGCGCTGCCCGGCGTAATTCAAAAAGACGGCCTGCTTGTGCGGCTCGCGCGCCGTTCCGACGGCCTGCAGGAGCAACTGCTCGCGCACCGGCCAGTAGGCTTCCAGAGCCTCCTGCGCCTTGCCCCCGTAGGGGACGATGCGCTCCTTGCCGCCCTTGCCGCGCACGCGCAGCATTTTTTCCTTGCGCTCGATGTCCACCAGGTTCAGGCCGGTCAGCTCGCTCACGCGCAGCCCCGCGGCGTAAAGCATCTCCAGCAGGGCGCGGTCGCGCTTGAGAAGCAAACCCGCTTCGTGGTCCGGGCGCTTCGACTTTCCCGGCCGCGCCGGCGCCGCCGGACCCATCTCCGCCAATTGATCCAGGAATCCGTTCATCTCCTCCGCGCTCAGCACGGAGGGAATGCGCTTGGGCAGCTTGGGGGTGGCCACCAGGCGCGCGGGATTCTCCTTCACCAGCGATTCGCGCACGCAATATTTGAAGAACGAACGCAGCGAGGCCAGTTTCCGCGCGATGGAACTTTTTTTCAATTTTTCCTGATGGAGATGGCCGACGAACTCGCGGATCATGTGGTGGGTGACGGCCTGCAACGGCGGAGTCTGCGTTCCCGGCGGCGTCAGATAGGCCACGAACTGCTCCAGGTCGTGGCCGTAATTCGACAGCGTGTGCGGAGACGCATTGCGCACCAACCGCATGTACTCGAGATATCGTCCGATGATCTGCTTCATGCCCGCCGGGGCCCTCGCGGTTCGCCCCTGCTGGCATTATAGGCGCTTGGCAACGTTCGCGGTTGCGGGAATGTGCGAAGATGCAGCGTCAGGTTTTCGCCGCCACGGGTTCGCCCGCTTCGGTCTGCGGCTGCGCTTCGGAGAGCACAATCTCCCAATCGCAACCTTCGGCCACGCAGGAGCGGAAATTACCCGCCTTGGTGCGCTTTTCCACGATGAACGACGCGCCGCATTTGGGGCACGGTTCGGCCACCGGCATGTGCGGCGAAGTGTAATCGCACGCCGGATATTTCGAGCAGCCGTAGAATACGCGCGGGCGCCCCTTGCCGCCCTTGCCCGCGCTGCCCCGGCGCACGAACTCGCCGTCCGGGCACTTGGGGCACTTGATGCCCATGGTGATGGGCCGCGTGTATTTGCACTTGGGATAGGCCTGGCAGCCAATGAACTGTCCGAAGCGCCCGCTCTTTTTCACCAGATTCGTCCGGCACTCCGGGCATTTTTCTTCGAGCGGCTCGTCCGGCACGTGGGCTTTTTTCGTTCCCGCCACCAAGCGGCGCGTCGTCTTGCAGTCCGGATAGCCGGTGCAGGCCATGAACGGTCCCCACAGGCCGCGCTTGATGGCCATCTCCTTGCCGCACGTCTCGCAATATTCGACGGTGTTTTCGCTTTCCACTTCCTCGCCGCCGATTTCCGGGGCCAGGTCCTGGATGAAATCGCAGTCCGGATAACGCGAGCAGCCCAGAAAAAATCCCAGGCGGCTGATTCTTTCCAGCAGCTCGCCCTGCCCGCACTTCGAACACTTCTCCCCGGTGGGGATGCCCGCCTTGTAGGACTGCATCTCGCCGCCGGCCTTGTCCAGGTCCAGCACGAAGCGGTCCCAGAAATCCTGCACCGAGGTGCGCCACGGCAGCTTTCCCTCTTCGATCTCGTCCAGTTCTTCCTCGAGGCGCGCCGTGAAGGTCACGTCGAAAACATCCTCGAAGCTTTTCACCAGCAGCATGCTCACCCGCTCGCCCAGCATGGTCGGCGTGATGCGCCCCTGCTCCTTGGTGACGTATTCGCGTTCGACGATCGTGGAAATGATCGACGAGTAGGTGGAAGGCCGCCCGATTCCCTTTTCTTCCAGGTCCTTCACCAGCGTCGCTTCCGTGTAGCGCGGCGGCGGTTCCGTGAAATGCTGGTCCGGGCGAATCTTATCGAGCCGCAGCGCCTCGCCATCGGTCATGGGCGGCAGGTTCTTGCCTGAGCCTTCGTCGTCCTTCTCCTCGTCCTCGCGGTCGCCCGCCGCTTCCGGCGTCTGATAGACGCGCAGAAAGCCGTCGAACTTCTGCACCGAGCCGCTGGCCCGGAAGGTGTAGTCGCCCGCGGAAATGTCCACCGAGGTCTGGTCGAAGACCGCGGGCAGCATCTGCGAGGCCACGAAGCGCTGCCAGATCAACTGGTACAGCTTGAAGGCGTCATCTGCCAGGAACGGCCGGACATCCTCGGGAGTCCTGGTGACGTCCGTTGGGCGCACGGCTTCGTGCGCGTCCTGCGCGTCCTTCTTCGATTTATAGATGTTGGGCTTCTCCGGCAGGTAGTTGGCCCCGAATTTCTGCGGGATCATCTCGCGCAACTGGGCCATGGCGTCGTCGGAAACGCGCACGGAATCGGTGCGCATGTAGGTAATCAGCGCCACCGCGCCTTCCTGGCCGAACTCGACGCCTTCATAGAGACGCTGGGCGATGCCCATGGTGCGCTTGGTGGTGTATCGCAGACGGTTGTAGGCGGCCTGCTGCAGCTTCGAGGTAGTGAAGGGCGGCGGCGGATTTCTGCGCTTCTCCTTCTTGATGACCGAAGCCACCTTCCAGCGGACTTTTTCGACCGCGGCCACAACCGATTCGGCTTCCGCCTGCTTGCCGACTTCGATGTCTTTGCCTTGATACTTGGCCAGCTTGGCTTCGAACAGCGGCGGCTGCCCGGCCTCCAGCATGGCGTGAATGCTCCAGTATTCCACGGGCACGAAGGCGCGGATTTCCGCTTCGCGCTCGGCGATGAGGCGCAGGGCCACGGTCTGCACGCGCCCGGCGGAAAGTCCCCGACGCACCTTGTCCCAGAGCAGCGGGGAAATTTTGTAGCCCACCAGGCGGTCCAAAATGCGTCGCGCCTGCTGCGCGTAGACCAGGTTGGTATTGACGTCGCCGGCCTTTTCGAACGCCGCCTTGATGGCCTTGGGCGTGATTTCGTTGAACATCACCCGGCGGAACTTTTTGCGGTCCGATTTCTTCGTGGACAGCGCCTCTATCAGGTGCGCGGAGATGGCCTCGCCCTCGCGGTCAGGGTCCGTCGCCAGATAGATGTTCGGCGCGCCTTCGGCCGCTTTCCTCAGTTCCTCGATGACCTTGATTTTTCCGGGAATGATTTCCAGCGTCGGCTCGAAAATGTTTTCCGCCGTTACTACCACCGGCGGCGGCGCTTTTTTCTCTTTGACCGGCTTTCCGTCCTTAGTCTTGGCCTTCTTCTTTTTTTTGGGCTTCTTTTTGGTCCCCGGCGTTTCCGGCAGCAGGATTCCGATGGTCTTCTTGGGCAGGTCCATCACGTGCCCGTAGGACGCCTTGACGGTGTACTCCCGTCCGAGATACTTGTTGATTGTTTTCGCCTTTGCCGGCGATTCCACGATTACGAGCGAACGTGCCATTTCTCTTTTGTAACTCCTGTGCTTTGCTTGGAGCGAGGACTCGCGCGGAGCCTGTGTCCTTCTCGCCACCTTGCGGGGGTTCGAATGCGCGGCGTGCTGCGGATTTTCTCAGAAAAACGCCTTGCTGAACTGCTTCCCCGGATGCTGCCGGATGATGCCCTTCATCTCCATGTCAAAAAGCGTAGCCAGAACCTCGGAGGAGTTCAAGCCCGATCGCTCGACGATGTCGTCAATCTGCCTCGGCTCGTCCACGCTCAGCAATTCGTAAAGTTTCCGCTCGTTCTCCCCCAGCGCCGCCGCTATCAATAGATTCTGCTGCCCCGCTTCCGGTTGCATGGC
>Ga0315281_10002605_pt1 | contig 26719 bp, 29 predicted proteins | sample YL17G07_0_MG_FD_204540 | JGI IMG/M metagenome (GOLD analysis project Ga0315281, IMG submission 204540) | Sediment microbial communities from Yellowstone Lake, YNP, Wyoming, USA - YL17G07_0 | ecosystem: Environmental > Aquatic > Freshwater > Lake > Sediment | place: USA: Wyoming | collected... | reverse complement strand
GGTTGGTGAAGAAGGTGATGGGGAGTTGAAGGAGATTCTCGATCTGAAAAGCGGTTCAAGTTGAATACAAAACATCCCTCGAGAGCCACAAGCATAGCTACAACCCGGACCAGTCACAGTTCTTATGTGTTGTGCAGAGTGTCTCCCGGAGCGGAGGAAACTCCAGTTGGCCGACTTGTACAAGGATTCGTTTACGCACTTTGGGGCGAACGCGGTGGAGAGGCTGTTTGGCCAGAGTGAAATCATGGAGTTAATTGGACTGACGAAGAGGTTGGCGGCTTGATTTTACGCGCAAGTAGTAAACCTAATTTACACGAAGTGGGATTCTCGATTTATCGCCATGCGATTGAACGTAAGGCAAACTAATGGCTTCTAGTACGAAACTCCCCCTTAAAGATATTTATAAGAGGGACCGCGACCTGATCAGGTCAACAATCCTCGAAGACAACCCTCCCTCCAAATTGGAAATAGATATTCAGGCAGAATACGATCGAAGTACTCAGACCCTTGGCAATTATGTCACTCTTGATTGGCAGCCATATACTCCTTGAAGAGTGCCGGAGTGACAAGAGGCTTGAGAGTGGCAATCTCGATCGCCGTATAGATGTTCCTTCTGTCAAACGCGAGATGATCCTCGGCAACGAAGTGGTTGAGGCAAAAGTACTTCTTGCTGTTCAGCAAAAAAACCTTCTTGAACAAGATCAGGAACGTCCTGCAGATCCAGAGATGATTCGCTCTCGTGACGATGACAAAATCGATGTCTCCCTTCTTGCTCGCCACGCCTTTGGAAAGTTCGCCTGAAACAAACACTGCTCGAACGAACGGAAACTTCCTGATCATCTTTGCCATGAAGGTCGCGATTCTCCAACGGTACTCGGCCAACTGCTCCCTTCGTGACCGTTTCTCGGTGCAACTCGCGCTTGCGCGCTCCAATGAAAAAGTGGCCACCCTTATGACCTACGAAAGCAGCAAGCGGAGGGGATTGGCACGCACGTGCAATCTCCGCGGGACTTGTTGAGTCCGACGGGAGAAACCTGTAGATCTCCTCGGCTCTCAATGGATGTTCGAAAATGTCAAAGTACAACAAGACTTTCAGGATGTCCTGCTGTAACAGGGAGCTCGGCTGAAGAGGTCCGCGTGTTGTCGTCATAACTCTTGAACTCTTATTGACGGAAGGGTGGAGACTTGAAGTGGTTCACTCACTAGCATTGTGGAACGACATCGGCACGGTTGTAACTGTACGTAATTCTCTCTATATTCTGTGCGCGAAGAATGGCTGATCGAAAGAAAAGATTGGTGAAAAGACTCAAGGTCCCGGCAATTGTCCTCGGGATTGCGCTCTTGCTGTTTTTCCTGCTCGATAGCGTGATCATGCCACGATATGTCCAACAAGGCAAAACCACAAAGGTTCCCCACGTCGTAGGGAAGAAACTCGACGACGCTGTCCAAGTTCTCGCTGAAAATGGTCTGGTCGGGAAGAAAGCTGAAGTGCGGACTGACAAGCAATATCCCGAAGGAACGGTCGTGCTCCAGAATCCCCCAGCCGACGCGGAGGTGAAATCCGGCCGGGGCGTCTACTTGACCGTGAGCGGTGGAGAGCCGATGGTTGCTGTGCCCGGGCTTCGGGGCAGAACGCAGAGGGATGCCCTGTTCGCTCTTGAGCGCGTTGGTCTGGCTCCCGGTGAGGTTCGCTACGAATTCTCCGACGAGTACCCGCAAGGCACCATTATCGATCAAGGCATACCGGAATCCACAAAGGTTGCTGTGGGCCGATCCATCACACTCGTCGTCAGCCAGGGAAAAAGCGGAGAGCAAGTGCCCGTCCCCGACGTTACGAAAAGGACATTTGCCGAAGCAGAGCGAACGCTCATTCAGGCAGGCCTGCGAATCGGCAATATCACCTATCAGGTCAATGCCGACCTGCTCCCCAATACGGTTATCGACCAGTTTCCCAAGCCCGGCGACCTGGTTCGCACAGGTCAAGCAGTCGACCTTGTAGTCGCGCAAAAGGGGGAGAAATCAACGAATCTCCAGTACTAGCCACCCAATGATTCGAATCGCCCCGTCTCTCCTCGCCGCAGATTTCTCACGACTCGCTGATGAAATAGCGCAAGCCGAAGCTGGAGGCGCGGACTGGTTTCATCTCGACGTGATGGACGGCCATTTCGTTCCAAACCTGACCTTCGGCCCTCTGATCGTTTCCGCAATTCGAAAATGCACAAAGCTTCCCCTCGATACACATTTGATGATTGAGTCCCCCGAACAATACCTCGAAGCCTTTCGCGACGCGGGCTCGGATCACATCACCGTGCATCAGGAAGTGTGCTCGCATCTTCATCGCACGATCGCGCGCATCAAAGAGCTTGGCTCAAAGGCAGGGGTTTCCATCAATCCGGTAACGCCCGCCACAACACTCGCCGAGATTGTGCCAGAGGTTGATCAGATCCTCATTATGTCTGTTAACGCTGGTTTTGGCGGCCAGAGATTCATCGAGGCAACCCTGCAGAAACTCAAGGATACGAAATCCATGATCCGTTCGAGCAGTCGAGATGTTCGGCTGGAAGTGGACGGTGGAATTGACGTGACGAATGCGCAGCTCGTCGTCAGGGCGGGAGCTGACGTACTCGTCGCGGGTACATCGATCTTTCGCAGCCCAAATATCGCGCAGGCGGTACGTGATCTTCGCAAGTCTGTCGAACAACTCATCGTTGAATAAGAGGCATGACGCTCGCCATCAGAAACGTCGATATCGTGACACCCTTTCGCATCATCCAGAGGGGATCGCTCCTCGTCGAAGGGAAGAAGATAGCGGCTATCGGGAAACCTTCAGAGGTCGCCATACCGAACGGGACGAAGACCTACGACTTTGATGGAATGATGCTCACGCCGGGCTACATTGATCTTCTGGTGCACGGAGGTGGAGGATATGGATTTGCCGACATGAGCAAAGAAGCCGTTGAGAATATCTCTCAGCATTTCTTCCGGCATGGCACAACCGGATTGCTCGCAGCATTGTATAGCAAGTCTGAGAAGGAAATGGTCGCCGACGTCAGGCGGATCGGGGAGTTTTGCAGCTCATCGAAGCGATCCAATGTTTGGGGCATGCATCTCGAGGGGCCGTTCATTAACCAGAAATTGCACGGGGCGATGAAGATCGAATACCTCTGGCAGCCGAGTGTGGAAGGCTGGCAAAAGCTCTTCAGCGCCGGAGGAAGCTACATCCGGCTCATGACGCTGGCACCCGAACTGCCTGGCATGGAAGATGTGATGAGGGCAGCGGCAAAAAACGGAGTCGTATTATCCATTGGGCACTCAGCAGCAACGTATGAGCAGGTCCTCATGGCTATTGACAATGGGGCAGCCCATGTCACGCACTTGTTTAATGCGATGACGCCGTTCCACCACCGCCAGCCAAGCGTTGCGGTAGCGGCCTTGTTGCACAACGAATTGAAAGTCGAGTTGATCGCCGATGGCTTCCACGTGCATCCTGCGGTGATGAAGTTGATATACAAAACAAAGGGGGAGGGGGGAATCATCCTCATCACCGATGCGATTCGAGCAAGCGGAATGCCGGAAGGCGAATACACGTTCATGGATCAGAAGATCTTCGTGAAACAGAAAAAGGCCTACCTGGAGAATGGCACGCTGGCCGGGAGCACACTGACCATGGAGCAGGCGGTGAAAAACATGGTCCAACTCGTCGACGTCCCGTTGACTGACGCTGTGAGAATGGCCTCCTTGAACGGCGCAAAAGTGCTCGGGCTTGAGCATCAGAAGGGAATTCTGGCGGTGGGCAAAGACGCCGACCTTGTTGTGCTCAACAGGGATTTCGAGGTCCTCATGACGATCTATGAAGGAACCATCAAGTACAACAAGGAGAGTCCCCTCAACTAGTCGACGCGAATCTGCAAGGCACATCCACGTGACCCCTCGGCATTGAACGCTGAGGGGTCTTTATTTTTTCCGGAAAAAAGGTCTTGACAAAACAGCTCGTGTACCTTATATTTGTAGGCAATTCTCCCCCTGCACTTTAGAAACTTAAGCCCATCTGCAAATTGCCTAACTTGTTATCGGGAGGCTTTTCCCGTGCTTGACGACATTGATCAGAAAATCCTTGAGATCGTTCAAAAACACGGCCGTACCAAACGAAACGATCTTGCAGACCGAGTCGGTCTATCCCTTCCAGCTGTCAGCGAGCGCCTTCGTAAGCTGGAGGAAGCTGGTGTCATCTCCGGCTACTATGCCAGATTAAATCCCGGGGCCTTGGGAAAAGATATCACGGCCTTTGTCCTCGTCACCGTCGATTCGTCGAAGCACTATGCCTCATTTGTTGAGCATGTGCAAAACACGGAGGATATCCTTGAATGCCACGCCATCACCGGCGAGGGGACACATCTTCTGAAGATTCGTACGGAAAACACGTCGAGTCTGGAAAAACTGCTCGCCAAGATCCAATCCTGGACCGGTGTGGTGAAGACCACAACGAGCATGGTGCTCTCAACTCCAAAGGAAACGACTGTCATCAAAATTCATAACCACAAATAACAATCTCATTCACACAGAAGGGAGCTCTATGGCCGCCAAGACTAAATCATTTTCCGGCGTGGACAAGATCATGAAGTTGATCAGGGATCACTCCGTGAAGATCGTCGACCTGAAGTTCACTGACTTGATCGGTCAATGGCAGCATTTCTCCGTCACGACGACAGAGTTCTCGGAGGAGATATTCGAAGAGGGGATTGGGTTCGACGGATCGAGTATACGCGGGTTCCAGAAAATCCACGAAAGCGACATGCTGCTCTTCCCCGATCCGGGATCGGCATTCCTTGATCCCTTCACAGCGGTTCCGACACTTAGCCTGGTTTGCGATATCGCCGACCCGATCACGCACGAGAGCTATTCGCGAGATCCGCGCCACGTTGCCAAGAAAGCGGAGTCATACTTGAAATCTACAGGCATTGCAGATACTGCATTTTTCGGACCCGAGCCGGAGTTTTTCATTCTTGACAACGTCCGATTCGATCAAGCCCATCACTTCGGATACTACTATCTCGATTCCGAAGAAGGATTCTGGAATAGCGGCTCTAATGGCAAACAAAACCTCGGCCATAAGCCCCGGTTCAAGGAGGGATATTTTCCGGCTGCACCCATTGACAGCCTTCAGGACATCCGGTCGGATATGGTGCTCACATTGGAGTCAATTGGAATTCCCGTCGAAGTACACCACCACGAGGTCGCGACCGCAGGACAAACAGAGATCGACATGCGGCGAGATACGTTGACAAAGATGGCGGATAACTACCTCGTCTACAAATACGTCACCAAGAACGTTGCAAAGAGGCACGGCAAAACGGTTACGTTCATGCCAAAGCCCATCTTTGGTGACAACGGCTCCGGTATGCACGTCCATCAGAGCCTTTGGAAGGGGAACAAGCCGCTCTTCGCCGGTAACGGCTATGCAGGACTAAGTGAAATGGCGATGTATTACATTGGCGGTTTGCTTAAACACGCACCTGCCCTCTGCGCATTTACCAATCCGACGACAAACTCGTACAAGCGACTCGTCCCTGGTTATGAGGCACCGGTAAACCTTGCGTACTCTCAGCGTAATCGATCTGCTTCGATCCGGATCCCCATGTATTCCACCAACCCGAAGTCCAAGCGCGTTGAGTTCCGGTGTCCCGATCCGACATGTAATCCGTACCTCGGATTTGCGGCGATGTTGATGGCAGGGCTCGACGGGATCATTAACAAGATTGACCCGGGCAAGCCGCTCGACAAAGATATCTACGACATGACCCCCGAGCAACTGCGCGATGTGCCCTCCGCACCCGGTTCGCTGGCTGACTCGTTGGAAGCACTGAAGAATAACCACGAGTTCCTGCTGCGCGGGGACGTATTTTCGGAGGACGTTGTCGAAACCTGGATCGACTACAAGACCGAAAAAGAAGTGAAGCCGATGCAACTCAGGCCTCACCCATTTGAGTTCATGTTGTACTATGACGCATAAGAGCCAGCGCTCCCTCTTTTTGAAAAAAGTCCTGGCATTTCCGCCGGGACTTTTTTGTCATCCTGGGGTTTCTTGCATTTCAGAACCCTTCTTGCTACTTTGAAACCCAGCCGCAACTCATCGATGGACTTTGCCCGCATCAAATATGCCATAGATCAGCGTGTTTGCACGATCACGCTGAGCCGACCGGAGAAACACAACGCGCTCGACGATCTGATCATAGCAGAACTCTCTGCTGCGTTTCAATTGGCGCAGAAGGACGCGGAGGTGAAAGTCATTCTGCTCAAGGGAGAGGGTGAGTCATTCTGCTCGGGAGCCGACCTTGAGTATCTTCAGCGAGTCTCAACATTCGATTTCAATCAGAACCAGGAAGATTCGAGCAATCTGATGCGGCTCTTCCTTCAAATCTACTCGCTTCGAAAGCCCGTGATTGGCGTGGTGCAAGGTAATGCTCTTGCAGGCGGTTGCGGACTGGCGACGGTCTGCGACCTTGTTGTTGCATCGAGAGAGACTGCGCGTTTCGGCTATACAGAAGTGCGAATTGGGTTTATCCCGGCGATTGTCTCAGTTTTTCTGGTTCGCAGGGTCGGTGAAGGCAGGGCGCGGGAACTGACGCTCCGCGGCAGAGTCCTCTCTGCGGATGAAGCGTATCGAATCGGACTTGTCAACTACGTTGTGCCTGAGACAGAAATCGATCAATTTGCTGCAAATCTCGCCGCCGAAATCGTCAAGAACTGCAGCGCTTCCTCACTTGGACTCATCAAGGAATTGTTCTCGAGGATCCACGGAATGTCGACCACGGACGCACTCAGCTATGCGGCGAACTTGAATGCCCTTGCACGTATGACGGATGATTGCAGGAAGGGAATCGAGGCGTTTCTGAAAAAAGAGACGATGAATTGGTAAAAGCCTGCCGCGCGAAGTGCTGCGATTCAGGGACTGAAAGGAATGGATTGTGCATAGGCTCGCCACCTCCATACGGAACGTGCCGGACTTCCCAAAGAAGGGAATCGTCTTTCGCGATATCACCACGTTGTTGAAAGATCCGAATGCTTTCAGAGAAGCCGTTGACATTTTCTGCGAGCGTTACAAAGGCACGCAGATCGACAAGGTGGCATGTGTCGAAGCACGGGGTTTCATCTTTGGTGCTGCTCTTGCCCTGCGGCTCGGCGCCGGTTTTGTTCCGATTCGCAAACGAGGGAAGTTGCCGGCTCAGACGATCCGACACGAATACGCCCTTGAGTACGGGACCGATAGCATAGAGATTCACGCAGACGCGATCCTGCCGGGCGAGAACGTCCTGATCCACGATGATCTTCTGGCAACGGGTGGTACCATTGCCGCGGCGTGTCAGCTCGTCGAGCGGCTCGGCGGAAAAATTGTCGGCCTTTCGTTCCTCGTTGAACTGAGCTTTCTTCAAGGAAGAGGCCACTTGAAGGGATACGACATTTTCTCCATTATCCAATACGACACTGAATAGAATCTTGGATCGATATGGCAGCCCCTCCTGAGGAGGGGTTTTTTGTGTCCAGAAGGATCGAGTGCTATGAGTTGGCGATGCAGCGCGTCATTTATGCAATCGATAGGAGAGGGGCCATCCGACTCGCCGCCCACCGTATCCTGCCGATCAACTCTCACTGAACCAGGAGCCATTGACGTTCTCGAAACGCCCAACAGCGAACAATCATGAAAACAATCATCGAGCCGTTCAAAATCAAATCCGTCGAACCTATTCGGTTCACGACTCAAGTCGAACGAGAAGCGATTCTCAAGAGAGCATTCTTCAATCCGTTTTTTATTCGTGCTGACGATGTCCTCATCGACCTGCTCACCGACAGCGGCACATCGGCGATGAGCGCCAGGCAGTGGGCGGGTATCATGGACGGTGATGAAGCATACGCCGGATCGCGAAGTTTCTTTCGGTTTGAAAATGTCATCCAAGAGTTGACCGGTTTCAAACATGTCATCCCGACACACCAGGGACGAGCCGCGGAAAAGATCCTCTTCACGATCGTTGGTGGAAAGGGGAAGTACATTCCCAATAACACCCATTTCGATACGACAAGGGCAAACATCGAATTCTCTGGAGCTGAAGCGATCGACCTCCCGACAGAAGAGGGCAAGAAACCTGATGTCATCGCTGATTTCAAGGGGAATATGAATACCCCGGCCCTGCGCGCGTTTATTGAAAAAGCGGGTCCCGAAAACGTCCCTCTCTGTATGATCACGGTGACGAACAACTCCGGCGGCGGTCAGCCTGTCTCGATGGCCAATATCCGCGAGACCAAGAAGCTTCTTCAAGGTTACAATATCCCGCTTTTCCTTGATGCTTGTCGCTTCGCAGAAAATGCCTACTTCATCAAGATAAGAGAGCCGGGATATGCATCCAAGCCTGTTCGGGAAATCGCCCGGGAAATGTTCTCGCACGCAGACGGGTGCACGATGAGTGCAAAAAAAGACGCCCTGGTCAATATGGGAGGCTTCCTCGCTCTCAACGATGACAAACTGGCGGCAAACGCGCGCAATCTTCTCATTGTGACGGAGGGATTCACCACATATGGAGGACTTGCGGGTCGTGATCTCGAGGCTGTTGCTCAGGGGCTCGTGGAAGTGCTGGATGAACACTATTTGACCTACCGCATCCGTTCCGTGGAATATCTGGGTGAGAAACTCGTCTCCTCGGGAGTGCCGATCGTTCAGCCGCCAGGAGGACACGCGATTTACCTCGATGCGAAGCGGTTTGCGTCGCATCTTCCGCCGGATCATTACCCGGGCCAGGCAATTGTGTGCGAGTTGTATCGTGTTGGGGGAATCCGATCAGTCGAGATCGGCAGTGTGATGTTCGGGAAATATAATCCGACGGGGAGACTCATTTCACCCGCGATGGAGCTAGTCCGTCTTGCCATCCCGCGTCGCGTCTATACACAAAGCCATATCGATTATGTCATTGAAGTGGTGCAAGAGGTTTACGCGAACCGGAGCGAGCTGCGTGGATTTCGCATCATCGAGGAAGCGCCGATGCTTCGGCATTTCACGGCCAAGTTTGAGAGGATGTAACACACTGCAAGACGCGCAGAATCAAGCCGAATTTCGAGAAAATCATTGCATTCCACACGCATTCTTCATAAATTTTGGCAAGGAATGCCAATGACCGGAGCCCAATGATCAGATGTTCGGTTTGCCTCGCAGAAAATGATGATTTTGCTGTCACCTGCAAAAAGTGCAAGGCCTTCCTGCAGAATCGAGTCCCCAACCTTGATCTTTTCGAAACCGCCTGGAGAATCCTCGAGTCTCCGCGTGCGACATTTCGGCAAATTGTCTTAGCGAAGCACAAAAACTATTCGCTCTTCCTTTTTTCGCTCTTTGGAATCAGTCTGTCGTTCACGGCGTTCTGGTATTTCAAGCTCGGCAGCAGATTTGACACACTGCTCGACTTGGTGCCGTGGGCGGTTGTCGTGGGCATCGGGCTCGGCGTCGCCTCTGCCATTGTTCTGACACTCGCTTATCACCTCATCGCAAAGTTGCTTGGCGGGGTTGCTTCAGCCCGCGATTCCTTGGCGCTCCTGGCCTATTCATTAACGCCGATTGCTGTTTCATTGTTCATTGTGCTGCCCATCGAGCTGTTGACGTTCGGCATGTATTTGTTCACGTCGAACCCGCACCCGTATACCATCAAGCCCGTGTCATACGTGATCCTCGTGGGATTCGACATGATCGTTTCGTTGTGGAGTCTCGGACTCGCCATCCTTGCGACCAAGGTTGGGCACCGCATCAGTACAGCGAAGTCTCTCGTTGTGACCGTCGCGGCGCTCGCACTGTTTGGCGCGGTGATCCTTTTCGCGGCGGGGAAGCTGCACTTGATTGACCAGGCGTGAGGACCATTTGGTGGAGGGAAAGTGACTCGTGAACAGTTTGAGGAGATTGCGCAGCGAGCTTTCGATAGTCTCCCTGAGTTTTTCAAGCGCAAGGTGGAAAATGTTCAGATCGCCGTCGAAGATCTTCCTTCCGACGATGCGATGTCCCGCTCGAAGGCATCACGACATACGCTCCTCGGATTGTATCAGGGCGTGCCGCTCCCGCACCGGGGAACTTCATACGGTATGTATGCGGTCGCGCCCGACAAGATCACGCTGTATCAGGAAAACATCGAGGCGGTCTGCAGGAATGAGAAGGAAATGGAGAAGCGAATCGTCGAAGTTCTTTTCCACGAGCTCGGCCACTATTTTGGTATGAATGAACAACAAGTTCGCCGAGCACTAAAAGATTTCGAATAAGAATAGGCACATATCAACAGGGAAAGGTCGCTATGCCGAAGGTAATCCTACAGATCTCATACGACATTGAACCGGATCATCGTGAAGAGTATCTTGCGCTCCTCAAGGAACTGAAAAGCCACTTTCGACAAGTGAGGAAGAAGAACTACACCGTCTTCGAACAAAAAGGGAAGAAGAACTCATTCGTCGAGGAGTTCGTATGCAACTCCGTGGAAGAGTACGATGCCCTGGAAGATGACCTCGATGAAAAGAGCGAAGAGCTTGTGAATCGATTGGAGAGTTCCTTGAAGAACGGAAAGGCAAAATATACGACGTTGCTCGAGCTTGATTAGCGCACAGGACAAACAATCTCGGAGCGAAAACCGAGGCTGTTCGCGTTATCCTTGGTTCCTTTTCTCTTGTTCCACCCGGAAACCTTCAGTTTACTGCCTTTCTTGACGACCACATCCCCTTCGTTACTCCGGCTAGACTCGCCACACCCTTACGTGAAGCTGCACAGATTCCTGATCTCGACTTCACCAATCTTTGCACGGCGATGACCTTCCCCTCGCAGAAGCCTCGGCTTGAGTCAGCTGACGGTCTTCTTCATCATCAATTTCTCCTCTCCAGCTTCACGACGAAGGTCTTGGTTTCATTCCCCCTTTTCACCACGACCGTGACCTCATCGCCGGGCTTATGCTCGCCGAGCGCGTAGGTGAAGTCGTAGAGGTTTTTGATGTCGACTTTGCCAAACTTCACGATCACGTCACCCCCTTGGAGGCCAGCCTTTGCTGCCGGGCTTCCCTCGCGGACACCGGAGAGTTTCATCCCTTCGACCTGTTCCCCGAAATCGGGAATCGTCCCCATATAGACTCGGGTGCTGCGTCCAGCGCCCGGCATCGGCCGTGGAGCCTCCACGGCGACGTACTGCGGCTTGTCCGGCGTCTGATCGAGCTCAGCGGCGATGGCTTGAACGAAACGGACAACTTGTTCCTCCCCTTCGTAGTTGAGCTTATCGAATGTATCCGACGGGCGATGGTAGTCGGAGTGAATATCCGTGAAGAAATGGAAGACCGGGACCTGCCTTGCGTAGAACGAAGACTGGTCACTCGGGCCGTAACCGTCCTTGTTCAGCTTCAGAACAAATGCGGAGTCGGCATTGAATTTCTTCACGAGCGCTTCGAAACCGGGGGATGTACCAATACCGTACACGATGAGTGCCCCGTTGTTCAGTCTTCCGATCATATCCATGTTGATCATCACGACCGAGCGCTCGAGTGGAACGACCGGATTCTTGACGTAATATGCCGAACCCAGAAGACCCATTTCTTCCCCTGCAAACGAGATAAAGAGCACACTGCGTTTCAGGGATCCTTTGTCCGCGGCAAAGGCTTGTGCCAGCTCGAGCAAGCCGGCCGTACCCGAGGCGTTATCATCAGCTCCGTGGTGAATTGCCACGGTGTCAGGCTTGAGCGATCCAGAACTCTCACCCCCGAATCCGAGGTGGTCATGGTGCGCTCCGAGGACAATGACCTGGTCCTTCAATGTGGGATCGTTCCCTTCCAGAAATCCTATCACATTCTTCGTCGTTTGACGAATCTCTTTTAACCCCACGGTCATTGAAACCGTTACTCCGGAGAGCGCAAACGAACTCGGCGTCTTGGATTGATTGATCTCTTTCTGAAGGGCGCTGATGGTTTTCCCGCCTGCGCGCAACAATTCATCCGCTACCTTTCGAGTGACGTTGATCGCAACAATTCCTGCGTTTCCGGTCGATTGGTCATAGGTGAGTTTAATAAGGTCGTCGGTGTCAGAGTCCTCGGGACCCGTTACGACGAACATCGCCATCGCGCCGAGCTCTTTTGCTTTCGAGGCCTTATAGCGGAGCGATACAAACGGCGCAAAGTCTCGCGTGGAATCGGAAGGCGGAGCGTTGCGAAGAACCATGACACTCTTTCCTTTTACATCGAGGCCGGCATAGTCGTCGTAATTCCTGTCTGGAGCAGCGATGCCGTAACCTGCAAAGACGAGGTCGCCCTGAAACGATTCGCTTGAGGAAAAACCAAGCGGCCGAAACTCCTGATTGAGGCCGAGTGACTTGGACTGTCCGCCGGCTGAGTAGGAGAGGGTGTTCATGGTACCGAGCTGAATGCCCGCGACAAACTCGAAGCTCTGGAAAAACGTTCCTTGATCGCCGAGCGGCGTGAGACCGTACCTCTTGAATTCGCTGGCGATGTATTGCGCGGCGAGTTCGGCCCCCCTCGATCCAGCTTTGCGACCTTCAAGCTCATCCGAGGCGAGGTATCTGACATGCTTAAGGAGCTCCGCCGCCGTTACCTGGGGGCTCGATTGTGCTTGAACGGCGCTCTGATGGAAAAAAACCAAAGCTACGATGATCCTCATCGTACGGTTCAGCAGTCTCATGGTGTCTCCTTCATGGTCCTTTCGAATTTCTGCGCCTCAAAGTACCTACCTGTTACTCCGCGGCTCTCCTCTGAGGCAAGATAAAGGAATACATCTGTGATTTCGTGAGGTGATCTCAGCTGCGATCGGTCTTCGGCCGGGTAGGCTGCATGTCGCATGTCGGTGTCGATGGGCCCAGGATTGACTGAGTTGACTCGTATATTGTAATGCCTGACCTCGTCAGCCAACGTCTGGGTGAAGCCTTCCAGCGCAAACTTTGAGACAGCGTATGCGCCCCAACGCGCGCGTCCGACCTTTCCCACAGAGGAGCTGACGTTGATGATCGACCCCGAGCGCTGTTTGATCATCGAAGGGAGGAGCGCCTTCGTCACCGAGAACAGACCGTGGATGTTCACATCAATGACCCGATCCCAACTCTGCTCGGTGAATTCCACAATCTCAATCCGAGGTCCCAGCAGGGAGGCGTTATTGATGAGCACATCGACCGTACCGAACTCCTCCAAGACTTTCCCAGCGAACTCGTGGACCTGATCTGGATCGGAAATGTCGCACGGAAGCACAATTCCGTCTGCTGCTTTCGCACTTAACTCGATCATGACCCGATTCAACTCATCGACCGAGCGTGCGCAGGTTGCAACCCGAGCGCCTTCTGCGGCGAAACGCAGAACGAGTGCACGTCCTAAGCCTTTCGATCCGCCGGTAATAACAACTCGTTTGTCTTTCACTCTCACGATTCCGGTACGCTGCAAGTCTGCAATCGACAATTCAACATTCGGTATTCATTCAACCCAGTCAGCGAGAAACACATTGAATTCGTATGAACCCTGCGATTTCCGATCTGAAATGAAGACGAGCTTTTTCCCGTCTCGAGTGAACATCGGGAATGCGTTGAAATGGCCCCCAAAGGTGATCTGTTCGAGGTTGGAGCCGTCGACATTCATCATGTAGAGCTCAAAATTGCGACCCCGCGGATCTTTCACGTTGGAAGCGAAAATGATTCTCTTATTATCGGGATGGAAAAATGGGGCGAAGTTAGCGGTTCCCGTGTTGGTCAGCTGTTTGCGGTTCATGCCATCGGCGTCACAAACGAAAATCTCCATCTTGCTTGGCTTCACGAGTTGTTCAGCGAGCAGCGCCCTGTACTCCGCGACTTCCACACTATCCTTCGGATGATAGGCCCGGTAGACGATCAACTTCCCATCCCAGGAGAAAAACGCCCCGCCATCATAGCCGAGATCGTTGGTGATCCGGCGAACGCCGCTGCCGTTGAGGTTCATCGTATAGAGGTCAAGGTCTCCATCACGCGTAGAAGTAAAGACAATTTTCCGACCGTTGGGAGAAATCGTGGCCTCTGCATCGTAGCCCTTGCTCGCGCTCAGCACCTTGAGATTTGATCCATCGGCGTCTGCAGCGTAGAGGTCATAATCGTTGAAGACCCCCCAGACATAGCCTTTTGATTTGTCGGGTGGCGGCGGGCACCCGTCGCCGTGTCCATGCGTGGATGCAAACAGGATTCTCTTGTCGCCGGGGTAGAAGTACGCGCAAGTGGTTCGACCTTTTCCTGTGCTCACCAAGCGTTGATTGGCATCATGAAGATTCATGGTGAAGATCTGATCGCACTCGTACGGCGGACGCGTCGATTGGAAGATCAGTTGCTTCTCGCCGAAAGCAAAGTACGCTTCAGCGTTTCTCCCGCCGAACGTCAGCTGCCGGATATTTCGAAAGTGCTTCTCTTCCGAGTGTCGAAGTGAGTCGGGTTTTCCCGCAATCGCTGCAGCAGCGGTGAACGCCGACACGAGAATGAGAATAATGCCTTTCCGGTTCATAGGAACACGCGAGAGTGTTTTGAGAAATCACTGGAACCATCGGGATCGTGCTGCCCGTCAGAATCCTTCAGCACTGCCCCGGAACGTTTATTCGATGGTCGGTTGGGTCAACGAGGAGTTCAATGCGGTCAGACCGAGCACACAGCCTCTTACCACCTCTTCCACATAGCGTAGATAGAACAGACGATCAGTCTGCAGTGAGAATCCAATGGCACGCTCAGTGCAATCCAGCCAACGCTTCCTTCAGCCTGTTATAGTCCTGCACGTCAACGACACTGTACTCCAGGTCCAGGTAGGCGATCCTGCCAACCCTATCAATCACAAACACCGTGCGCTTGTTGTAGAGGGATTTCTCATTGAAGCTGTTGTACGCCTTTGCAACGGTGTGGGCATGGTCACTGAGAAGCTTGAACGGCAAGCTATGGTATTTCGCCCATTCACGGTGAGACCACACATAATCTCCACTGATGCCCAGCACTTCCGCATTGAGATCCTGGAGAGCGCCGAAATCGTCCCGAATGGCGCACACTTCTTTCGTACATCCAGTGCTCCAATCGGCAGGATAGAAAGCCAAAACGATGTTCCGCTTCCCGACGAGCTCTGAGAGCGTCAATGGAGCCCTGAAGATTGAATCTGTGGTGGCATAGGGAAGAGAGAAGTCAGGAGCCGGCTTTCCGACAGCGAGATCAGGATTCGTCTGCGCGAGCGCGTTGGTTGTGAGAATCAGGAACGAAATTGCGAGGAAATTGGTTCTCATAGCAGTATCTGATGCCCTTTTTATGAAAATTAGCTCTTCTTGAAGTGAGAAGCAAGAAATCGGAAGAATAATTGCAACTCAATCTCGGCGTTTGTATCTTTCGTCGCACATGACGACTCTGAAGCCTCTCTTAGCCATCCTCCTTGTAGTTCTGCACTTGGGCGCCGGGTTCGACCTCATCGTCGCGCACAATCACGTCTTCTGTGTCGATGTCAAATCTCCGACAAGACTGGAAGCTCACACGTGCGGCGCGAATGAGATCCACAAACCTATCGACCAAGACCACCATTGTCTTCTGTGCTTGCGCACTTCAGGTTCTTTTGCAGTTCTCGCGTTCTTCTCCACTCCTCCCAAGGCTCGCGTCCAGGCCCTGGTGCATCGTGCATCGCGCCCGCCGTCCTTGAAAGGACTTCACCTTTCTGAGCGCGACAGAGGCCCGCCGTTGCCGTGTTCTTGAGACAGCCTCTCCCCTCGTTCGATCCTTGACTCTTTGATTTCACTGAAACATTTCTTCTTGAGGACAGCCGTATGAATTTATTCAGGATCATCAGGATCCTCCTTTTCGTCTTATGTCTGGTTGGCAGCGACGCGGCTGCTCAAATGGACTCAACCGCTGTTGCCGATTCGCTTCTCCTCCTTCAACTTCAGCGATCAATGCAACAAGCTGCTCCGTCAATTCAGCAACAACCGGCGCCCCGCTCATCACTCTCCACGAACCCAGATATCAGTGCGATTGGAGATTTCCGATCATCGTACACGACCATAGGCAAAAGGAAAGTCGAAACATATTTCAACGAACTCGAATTGCAAGTGGTTTCGGTCGTGGACCCCTACGCTCGAGCAGAATTCCTCTTCTCCTTCGGAAAGGATTTGAATACCGGTGAGCTGGGAATCGAACTTGAAGTTGCCACGCTGACTTCGCTCTCGCTCCCCTACCAACTTCAATTAACATTGGGAAAATTCAAGCCGGTATTTGGAAAAGTGAATATTCTCCATCCCCACTATTTCAGTTTTGTTGATTTCCCAAGAGTGATCAATAATTACTTTGACAGCGAGGGGATGTTTATGGAGGGGGCCTCAATCAGCTGGCTTGTGCCTAATCCGTACGATTTTTACCAGGAGCTAACGTTTGAAGTCGGACGAGCGGGATCAGAACCCAATGCCTCCTTGGTTCCGGGCGAAACTGACCAGTTGCTGTGTGTAGGCCATCTCAAAAACTTCTTCGATTTGAGTCAAAATTCGACACTGGAGATTGGGTTCTCGGGACTCACCGGTCCCAATCGCTTCGGCTTTTCAACGTTCATCGGAGGAGTCGACCTTACGTACAAGTGGAAACCAGTTCGGTACAATGTGCTCCAATCATTTACATGGCAAAGCGAGTTGCTTATTGCCAATATGAGATCAACCGATGCGGAAGTCCTGAGAACGAATGGCGGGTTTTCATTCATCGAGTATCAGTTTGAGAAGCGATGGTTTCTCGGTGCTCGCTACGATTTCTCCGGGTTCCCTGATGACGCAACTCGAAAAGAGCAGGCGGCTTCATTGTTACTTCGCTTCCAACCGACAGAGTTTCAAATTTTTGCTCTCGAGTATCGTTTCACAGATCGAAATTATGATCGGGATTTCAGTCAGGTGCTTCTCAGGGCAATCTTTGGAATAGGAACCCACGCTGCGCATCAATACTAACCACATCTAAGTTTTGCACAACTTACGGGAGACGAATCAACATGTCGACAGAGAGAACACGATTCGCTGCGGGTCTGACGCTCGCTTGCACATTGTTCGCTTATACATCTGGACTTGGACAGCTCAAAGTGGTTACGACACTTCCTGACCTCGAGAGTATCGCGAAGTTGATCGGAGGAGAGCAGGTGGATGTGTATTCTATTGCCACAGGCTTTCAGAACCCACATTTTGTCGATCCGAAACCAAGTTACATCCTAAGGCTCTCGCGTGCCGATGTTTTCGTGACGGTTGGACTGGACTTGGAAATCGGTTGGGTACCTCCGCTGCTGAACAGCGCGCGGAACTCAAGAATCCAAAAGGGGGGAGAGGGTTATGTCGACGCTTCGACAAATGTGCCCTTACTGCAGGTTCCAACGAGTGCAAGCAGAGCGCAGGGTGATATTCATATCTACGGGAACCCCCATTACTGGCTCGATCCGCTCAACGGCAAGATCATCGCCAGAAATATCTTTGAAACGCTTGTCCGATTAGATCCTGATCATCGCTCGATCTATGAGTCAAACCTCAAGAAATTCACTGAGACATTGGATGCAAAGACAAAGGTCTGGGTGGCAAAAATGCTTCCGTACGCCGGAACCAAGATCATTGCGTATCATAACGAATGGCCCTACTTTGAACAACGCTTCGGGTTGCAGGTTGTCGATTTCTTGGAACCGAAGCCTGGAATCCCTCCAACGTCGTCACAGCTCCTCAAAGTCATCAATGAGATGAAACGTGACCAGATCAAGATCATTATCATTTCACCGTACTTCACCACAGAATCCGCCGATCTCGTTGCGCGAAATACAGGCGGCAAGGTGGTTACGCTCGCGACGTCCGTAGCCGCTAGCGAACAAATCAAAACATATTTTGATCTTTTTGATTACGACATCTCACAACTCTTAGAGGCTTTACGATAAGCTTCGAAGAATCGGACGGGAGAATACCACCATGGTAGAAATGTTTAGCCAGAGTTTTGTCGTCGACGCCTTAACGGTAAGCGCTATCCTCGGTCTCTTGCTTTCATACCTCGGAGTGCACGTTGTAGGTCGCGGAATTGTGTTCGTCGATCTCGCCTTAGGCCAGATTTCGATGCTTGGCGTAGCCTTTGCGAATTTCATTGGAGGAGATCAAACAATCATTTCGATCATCTTTACGATGGCCGGAGCATTCTTGCTGTCCTTTATCAAAGTCAAAGACAAGCGCCTGAAACATGAAGCGATCATTGGGATCGTCTATGCCGTTGCCTCTGCCGGTACCGTCCTTTTGATTTCGAAGTCTCCACACGGAGAATCTGACATTTCGGAGGTATTGTTTGGGAGCGTCTTTACGGTGACAACAAGCCAGATCACATCCTTGGCGGTCGTATTCGGTATCATCGGAGTAGTCCATATCATCTTTCGGAAGAAATTCTTCGCATTGACGGAACAGTTCGAGAGTCGACAAATTGAACACATGCGAATCTTCGACTTGTGGAATTTTCTTTTCTATCTTTCCATAGGGCTCTCGATCGTGTTCGCTGTAAGGCTTGCTGGAGTGATCCCAGTCTTCTCGTATCTCATCGTCCCTCCTGTGGCAGCCATTCTCCTCTCACAAAGCATGAAGACCGTTGTATGGACATCGATGATCATTAGCGTACTTGGCGGGTTTTTTGGGATCTATTTTTCGGTACGCTTTGATTTTCCAGCGGGGTCTTCTGTCGTCACCATTTTGGGAGCCATTTTTGTTCTGGTTGCTCTCATCAAATTCACTACATTCAAGAGTGGGCCAATCGCCAACAGTAACCTGGCGCAAGATAACTCACATGTCGCTGAATAACAAAGTAGCGCTTGTTACTGGAGGAACCGGCGCCCTTGGCGCCGTCATCGCTCAACGGCTGATCGATGAGGGAAGCGCTGTATTCGTTTCTTTCCTTTATGACAAGGAACTGGCCCATCTCTCGGAAGTCTTCAAGAGAAAAGTGAAGATTCTTAAAGCCGATGTGACGGACGAACGACAAGTGAAGGAGCTTTACGATGTCGTGGTGAGGGAATCTTCGCGGGTAGATATCGTCGTGAACGCCGTTGGGGGTTTTCTTCCTCGCAAGCCCATCACCGAAGTAGCCTCATCGGAATGGGAGTTGATGATGAACATCAACCTCAAATCGACCTTTCTGTCAACACGGGAAGCACTGCGACGGATGCAGGGTCAAAGATATGGCCGTATCATTAACATTTCTGCCATGGTCGGCCTCAGCCCTTCGCCCGGGAGGGCCCCTTACGCGATCTCCAAAGCCGGCGTTTCGATGCTTACCGAGATTGTCGCTCAGGAAGTCAAGGGAAGTGGGATCACCATCAACGCGATCGCGCCGAGCATCATTGCGACCCCGGCGAATCTCGCATCCATGCCGGATGAAGACTCAAGCAAGTGGGTAAAGCCGGAAGAGATCGCCGACCTGGTGAGCTACCTGTGTACCGAACCTGCAGGGGCAATCTCCGGCACCACATTCAAGGCCTATGGAGGGGTGTGAGAGAATATCTATTGATTTTGTGATGGGGTTTCGATATTTTTGTCGTTGAACGGTTTTGTGCCAGACAACGGAAGCGATGTCCTTAAACGACCTTTAACCATACTCAGGCAAGCGATGCTGATCGCTTGCCTTTTTCGTTTTGAATGAGAGATGGGGATGACGCTCAACGAACGGATCAACAACGATCTGAAGGAAGCTCTGAAATCACGGGACAGGACACGGCTGGATACCCTTCGGTTGCTCCGCGCCGGCATGATCGAACTCTCGAAGCGCGGCACAGGGAAGGAAATCACCCCCGAAGACGAGTTGTCCGTGCTGACGGCCGCCGTAAAGAAACGGAAGGAAGCCATTGAGCTGTATGAGAAAGGGGGGAGGGCAGACCTTGCGCACCAAGAGCGCCAGGAGCTCGACGTCATTTCATCGTATCTCCCGAAGCAGCTCAGCAAAGAGGAAGCCGAGCAGGTCATCCAGAGAATCATTTCAGAGACCGGCGCGAGCTCGTCAAAGGATTTCGGAAAAGTGATGCCCCTCGCGATGAAGGAATTGAAAGGGAGGATCGAGGGCAAACTTGTTCAAGAACTTGTGAAGTCAAAACTGGGAGCCTAGCTATGGTACTTGACTTGCTTATAGTCTTTCCACTCATCGCCTTCGGCCTCCTCGGATTCCGCGACGGGCTGGTGCGAAAACTGGTGTCGATGGCCGGCGCAATCCTCGCAATGTTCATTGCCCATTTCTTCATGCAGGACATCGCTCAATTGCTTGTTCAACATCTTCACGCTCAGCCGGCCAATGCGCCCATGACTGCGTTCTTCACGGTGTTCTTCATGCTCTTCGCCCTTCAGTCTATTCTCTACCGATTCCTCACGAAGAACTACAAGATCGGCGGAATAGTTGAGAAAATAATTGGAGTGGTGGTCGGCCTTGCCCAGGGGGTGCTCATGGTAAGTATCGTGCTGATGATCCTCACCTTGCAAGGTCCTCCTTCGCGAAGGATGACCCGAGACTCCCGGCTCTACGCCCCCGTCGTCTCCATTGCGCCTCAGATCAAGGATTTTCTCTCCAATCTTCTGCCGTCGGCACAAGAATCCATTGAGAAAATGACTTCTCCAGAAGGGGGCAAAGTGGATTCAACCCTCCAGAAAGCACGGGAGTGACGGCTGAGATTCAGTGATGGCTGATTTTTCGACTGCAATAAAGAAACTCGAATTTGACAAGATCCTGGATCGCCTCCAGCAATTGACCGTCTCTGAACCAGGCCAAAAATGTGCGGCAGCTCTCCAACCATCAGTCGACCTGGAAACCATCTCCCTCGAGCTTCGACAAGTGTCCGAAGCCAAGGAGCTCCTCATCGCAGAAGGTTCCGTTCCGCTCGATGGCATCAAGAGCATTATCCCGGCTCTGAAGAAATCCTCGATTGAAAACCACATCCTTACGAGCCGTGAGCTGCTGGAGATCGCATCGACGCTGCACGCCGCGCGAGCGACAGCCGGCTTTCTCGCGAAGCGTCAGAAGAGCTATCCAAGGCTCGCAGCGATAGCCGCAACGCTTTTCTACGACAAGGTCGTTGAGTACAATATCCTCGAGTGCATCGACGAAGAAGCGAAAATTCGTGACTCGGCGAGCAAGGAGCTGCAGCGGATTCGGCAGGACATGATCTCCGTCGCCGACTCCCTCCGAAAGCGCCTCGCTTCCATCTTGAAGAGGGTTTCTGAGAAAGAATTCCTTCAGGAAGAGATCATTACGACGCGTGAGGGCCGGATGGTCATCCCCGTGAAGGTCGAGCACAAGAATCACGTTCCGGGATTCATTCACACAAGCTCTGCAAGCGGTGCGACGGTCTTTATCGAACCGGCCGAGACGTTGGACTTCAACAACGCCCTGACTGAGCTTCAGCTCAGCGAACAACGCGAGATTGCACGGATCCTTGCCGAGCTCACCGCACAGGTTCGAGACATCCGGCCAAGCCTTGAAGGAGCGGTTTCGACGCTTGCAGTCCTCGACCTTGTTTTCGCAAAGGCAAGGTATTCAATTCAAGTTCTTGGGAACCCTGCGGCCGTAACGAAGACCTCGGGCGTTCGCCTTGCGCAAGCGCGACACCCCGTTTTGCTGCAACGTCACCCGCGTGAGGAAGTCGTTCCGCTCGAGCTGGAATTGGGCGCGAGCGTCCGGACGCTCGTCATAACCGGCCCCAATGCGGGCGGCAAGAGCGTTGCGATGAAAACCGTGGGCCTCCTTGCGCTCTGCACGCAAGCCGGCATGCACATCCCGGCGGCACCAGAATCCGAGCTGGGCGTTTTCGACGATGTGTTTGTGGACATTGGCGACGATCAATCCATCGAGAACGACCTCAGCACCTACAGCTCCCATCTGCTTCGGCTTCGGGACATTCTGCAGGGAGCGAATCAAAAAAGCCTGGTGTTGATCGATGAAATTGGCGCCGGCACAGATCCCGCAGAAGGAGGAGCGCTTGCTGCCTCTGTCCTCAAAGATCTCACAGAGCGCGGCGCGTTGACAATTGCAACCACACACCATGGGATGCTGAAAGCATTTGCGCATGAGACTCCTGGAGTGGCGAACGCATCGCTCGAGTTTGACCACGAGACTCTGAAACCGACGTACCGTTTTCGTTCAGGAGTCCCGGGCAGCAGCTACGCGCTCGAGCTTGCCAAGAGGCTTGGAATCCCCACCTACATTATCGACCGAGCTCGCGAGCTCGTTGGCGATGAGAAGGTGAAGCTCGAACAACTCTTAGCTGACCTTGAGCGCCAATCGCAGGAGTACCATGAGCAGATCCGCGAGGTTTCGGGTGAACGCGACCGATTGGCTTCACTTGTGCGGACCTATGACGAAAAGATGAGGGACCTTCGCCAGGAGCTTCAGTCCATCCGAAGAAAAGCCATCGATGAAGCACGCGACATCGTCCTCGGGGCCCAGGCAGTCATCGAGAAAACGATTAAGGAGATTCGCGAGTCTTCAGCAAACAAGGCTATCGTGCGATCTGTCCGTGCGGATGTGCAAAATCTCAAAAGACGAATAGCTGAACTGGGCGCTGAGGAGCAACCGTCAGAACCGCAGGATCTGCACGTCGGCGACACCGTGCGATTCAAGGATGGTGCGCAGACCGGAGAAATCGTTGAGATCAAACAACCCTTCGCAACGGTGCTATCAGGAAATGCCAAGCTTCGAGTTAGACTCGAGACCCTCTTGAAGGTGGGTGCTCAACGGTCCCCAGGTGCCTCGGCTTCAGAGACACTCTACACTCCCGAGGGGAAAACAGAAATCGACCTGCGAGGCCTTCTGGGCGAGGAGGCAATCCCGAAGGTTCAGCGCTTCCTGGACGACGCTGTCGTTGCCGGACTCCACCGTGTCGACATCATCCATGGAAAAGGCACGGGCGCGCTGCGAAAACGCGTTGCTGACTTCCTCAAGACGTACCCTCACGTGAAGGCGTACCGACTTGGGGAATGGAACGAGGGAGGAACAGGTGTGACTGTGGTGGAGCTCGAGTAGATCATCAATGGCAGAGGGTGCTGGCAGTGGAAATAAGAAAACGGCCGATTAAGAGGGTGCTGATCGCCAATCGCGGAGAGATTGCGGTTCGAATCATCCGTGCGTGCAGAGAGATGGATATTCGTGCCGTCTCCGTGTTCTCCGACGTCGATCGGAAATCCCTCCATGCTCTCATGGCTGATGAGGCATACCCGCTTTTCGGCTCAACCCCTGCTCAGAGCTACCTCAACCAGGACAAGATCCTGCAGTTGGCAAGGGCGACGGGGGCTGATGCAATTCATCCAGGCTATGGATTTCTTGCCGAGAATCCCTCATTCGCCAGAAGGGTGGAGGAGGAGGGAATAAAGTTCATCGGGCCAAGGAGTGAGTCGATCGCCATGATGGGTGACAAGACGGAGGCCAGAAGAACCGCCCGGAACCTCGGCATTCCGACCGTGAGCGGCACGGAAGATCCGATCCGGGACGAACGCGATGGGCTTCGGTCTGCATCCGATATCGGGTTTCCGATCCTCCTCAAAGCCGCAGCAGGAGGGGGAGGAAAGGGGATGCGAATCGTCCGTTCCAGCGAGGAGTTTTCCTCTTCTTTTCGAGCTGCACAATCGGAAGCGAAAACGGCGTTTGGCGACGAGAGGGTATACATCGAGAAGTATCTGGATGCGCCGCGACATATCGAAGTGCAGATTCTTGCCGACTCGTACGGCAACACGATCTACCTTGGAGAGAGGGAATGCTCCATCCAGCGTCGGCATCAGAAGGTCATCGAAGAGTCTCCCTCCCCGGCAGTTGACGAAAAGCTCAGGAGAACCCTTGGAGAAGCGGCCGTTGCTCTTGCGAAAGCCGCCCGATATGAGAACGCGGGGACAATGGAGTTCCTGGTCGATCAGCAGCATAACTTCCACTTCCTCGAGATGAATACGAGACTTCAGGTCGAGCATCCCGTAACAGAAGCAACAACCGGCGTTGATCTCGTCAAGGAGCAGATTCAAGTAGCGGAGGGACGGGAGTTGGGTTTCAGCCAAAGTGACGTTCGACCGCGTGGGCACGCCATTGAATGCCGGATTTGTGCTGAAGATCCTCAGAATGATTTCCTGCCATCGACAGGTCTTCTCGTCCGCTATCAGCCCCCGGAGGGGAAAATCCGTGTCGAAAACGGATTCCGCCAGGGGGACGAAATCTCCGTCTACTACGATTCTCTGCTCTCCAAAGTCATCTCCTGGGGAGCCACGCGCGACGAGGCTATCGCGTCAATGAAGAGAGCTCTCTCTGAGTTCGCCATTGAGGGGGTGAAGTCGACAATTCCTTTTTGCCAGTTCGTGCTCGATCACCCCGCCTTTCGGACCGGTGACTTCGATACGCGGTTCGTGGAGAGGCACTTCAAATCCGCAACTGAGGAAGATAGACCTGAAGAACGGCGCGCCGCCGCCATCCTCGCCGTTCTCCTGGCGCACCATCACCAACGCCTCGCATCATTCCGAGAGCACAATGGCTTGCCCAAAGCCGCCAGTCAATGGAAACTACTCAGGAGGGAGGCCTTCCGATCTTGATCCCTATTTACAGAGCGGCGATCGACAAAGCATCCTTTAAGATTTCTGTCGTGAGCGACTCCGAGATCCGTCTTGACGAAAAGGTTCACACGTACGATCTAACTCCTCTTGAACTCGGGCTTTACTCCCTTTTACTTGATGGCAAAACCTATACCCTTCAACTCGTCGAGCGGCCTAAACCCAATCACTTATCCTTGCCAACGGAGAGTCTCTCCTCGGATGGTGCCAACAGTTTCCTCATCGGTGCGGGTGGGCGCCAGTATCGGGTAAAGGTCGACGACGAGCGGTCGTGGCTGCTTCGTTCATTCTTGTCGAAAGTCCACCCAACCACTGGCACAACGACCGTGCGAGCACCTATGCCCGGTCTGATCCTTAGAGTGGAAGTGAAGCATGGAGAACGGGTCGTGCAGGGCCAAGGTCTAATTGTTCTCGAAGCGATGAAAATGGAAAACGAGATCCGATCCCTGACAGCCGGTACCGTTAAAGAAATACACGTCGATGTCGGAAAACCCGTGGAAAAAGGTGAGCCGCTAGTGACTGTCTCAGAAGATTAAACATAGACTACTTAGACGTTTATTTAGAATGAGTTGAGTCAATTTCCCTGAAGCAACATTCGAAGAAAGAAGAGCCGCGAGTTACGCTGGAACTTGCCCTCGAACACGGACTAACGAAGGAGGAATACGAGCAAATCGTCTCCCTGCTCGGCCGAGTGCCCACCTATACAGAATTGGGGATCTACAGTGTGATGTGGAGTGAACATTGTAGCTACAAGAATTCCATTGAGGTTCTCAAGACGTTGCCACGGTCAGGGGGTCGGCTACTCGTCAGCGCCGGCGAAGAAAACGCCGGGCTCGTCGATATCGGGGATGGCTTGGCTGTGGCTTTCAAGATTGAAAGTCATAACCATCCTTCAGCCGTGGAGCCATATCAGGGCGCTGCGACCGGCGTTGGCGGGATTCTTCGGGACATTTTCACGATGGGAGCTCGCCCAATAGCCGCGTTGAACTCGCTCAGGTTCGGTGAACTCAACAATGAGCGAGTCCGGTACCTCTTCAAGCGGGTTGTGAAGGGAATAGGGGACTACGGAAACAGCTTCGGCGTTCCAACGGTAGCGGGGGAGGTGTATTTCGACAAATCGTACACCGCAAATCCTCTTGTCAATGCTATGGCCGTTGGGATTGTCGAGCACGGTCATGTTGCCCGGGCCATCGCCAAGGGCGAGGGGAATCTGGTCATGATTGTGGGCTCTGCGACGGGCCGTGATGGGATACACGGAGCCACGTTTGCCTCCGAAGAGATTTCTGAGGCGTCTGAAGCTAAGCGCCCATCAGTTCAAGTGGGTGACCCATTCACTGAGAAACTGTTACTTGAAGCCACGCTTGAAGCCATTCGGGCTGGTTTGATCGTCGGCATCCAGGATATGGGAGCGGCTGGGCTGACGTGCTCGAGCACGGAGATGAGCGCCCGCGGCAATTCGGGCATGCGCATAGATCTTGATAAGGTCCCGCTTCGCGAGGAACAGATGAGTAGTTATGAGATCATGCTGTCTGAATCGCAGGAAAGAATGCTCCTCGTTGTCGAGAAACAACATCAGGCAAACGTACAGAAGATTTTTGAAAAGTGGGACTTGCATGCCGTCACTATCGGCGAAGTCATAGGGAGTGATCGGGTCTTGATCTATCACCATGGGCTTCTCAAGGCCGACGTTCCCGCCCAGTCGCTCGTTCTCGGTGGAGGTGCACCTGTATACAGCCGAGAAGCCAGAGAGCCTCGTTATCTTGGGATCGTCCGTGCCTTCCAATCTGAGTCTCTCCCGGTTCCTTCGGACTACACTGAGGTCTTGCTGGAGCTTCTTCAGAGCCCGACCGTTGCGAGTAAAGAGTGGGTCTTTCATCAGTATGATTCGATGGTTCGGACGAATACCGTGTCGCCAAACTACGACGCAGCACTCGTGCGCATCAAGGGGACGAAGCGAGCTCTGGCAGTTAAGACAGACTGCAACGCCCGCTATGTGTATCTGAACCCGCGAAGAGGCGGACAAATCGCTGTAGCTGAAGCCGCCAGGAACATTGTCTGCACAGGTGCGACGCCGCTTGGTATCACGAATTGCTTGAACTTTGGAAATCCTTACGATCCCGAGATCTTCTGGCAGTTCAAGGAA
>Ga0315281_10002604_pt1 | contig 26724 bp, 23 predicted proteins | sample YL17G07_0_MG_FD_204540 | JGI IMG/M metagenome (GOLD analysis project Ga0315281, IMG submission 204540) | Sediment microbial communities from Yellowstone Lake, YNP, Wyoming, USA - YL17G07_0 | ecosystem: Environmental > Aquatic > Freshwater > Lake > Sediment | place: USA: Wyoming | collected... | reverse complement strand
TGATGATCGGGATGTGCTTGAGCGTCGGGTTCTGCCGAACCAGAGATACCAGCTTGAGCCCGTCCATCACCGGCATGTTGATATCGGTGAGAATGATGTCCACCTTTTCAGTGGAGAGCTTCTTCAAGGCGTCGACACCGTCGACGGCCTCGATCACCCGGCTCCCCTTGAATCGCTTCAGGGAAAAGCTGATGAGTTGCCTCATCGTCGGAGAATCTTCCACGACGAGAAAATTGACGTTGTCGACGGCGATCTGGCTCAATTCGGTTGATCTCCTCGAGGTCAGTTCGTGGTCAAGAGATCGAGAAAGCTCTGGATCGTCGAGAGCTTGCGTTCACTCTGGGAGTAGAGTTTTGCCGAAAAGATCGCCGTCGCCGCGTGGCCGGCGAGCAGGGAAAACAACTCGTAGTCGACCGCCGAAAAGCTGTCCTTCTGCTGGAGGAGCCGGTAAATCACGATGACGCCGATCACATGTTCCTTGATCTTCAGCGGAATGGCCGCAACGGGATTCAAAGGATCGATCGGGGCGGAAGCCGCTCCCTGGTTGATGAAATAGCTCTCGCCGGTTTTCGCGACCGTGCCGATCGTTCCGTCACCGAGGCGAACCGCGAGCCCGACGATTCCGTCCATCATTTCCGCACCCTCGTGGGCGACGGTCTTGAGCTCGTTCGTCTTTTCGTCGAGGAGCATCAGGCCGAAAATTTCCGACCCGACGAGGTTGATGATGATTTCCTGAACAACCTGCAGAACTTCCTTGAAATCGAGGGTCGAATGAAGCTGGTACGAGGCAACATAAAGATTCGCGAGGTTGTTGTTCTGTTCTTCGATTTCGATGTACCGGTTCGCGAAATCCTTGTTTTCTTCTTCGACCTGGCGATATCTCGCTCCGAGGCGTTCGTTTTCGGAAACCAGCTCGGCAATTCGCTGTTCGAGGCGCCCCATCTGCTGCTCGATTTCGGGAGGGCGAACAGCTCCGCCCGAGGCCCCTTTTGCGATCTGGTCCTCGAGTGCGGCTGCACGGTAACGGAGGCGCTCGTTCTCCTTGAGCACCTCTTCCGTGAACTCTTTCCCCTTGGAGAAGAGCTTCAGGAAGTCTTCGTGCTTCCTTGGATCATTCGAATCGGACATTCGTCGCTCCCTACCCTGAGGCGCCTTGTTGGAACAGTCGAAAAATAGCACGGATGGGAGGAGGCCGCAACAAACCGAAACCGCGAATTTGAACGAGATTCGGAGTCATGTCGAGCTCGGATTGCGGGCGAATTCTTCTCCGATCGCCGCCGCGATTCCAGGAAGCGGAAGCGAACGATCGACCAATCCCGCGCGGGCCGCTTCGCCCGGCATCCCGTAAACGACGGCCGTTTCTTCCGATTCGGCGATCGTCCTTCCCCCGCGCGCCTTGACCTCCCGCATCCCGGCTTTCCCGTCATCTCCCATTCCGGTCAGGAGCACCGCGAGCAATCGGCTGCCGGACAAACGGGCAGCGCTGATGAACAGCCGGTCGACCGACGGAGTGTAAAGCTCCCCCTCCCGCCGCGGCTCGAGACGAACCCGAAGCCGGTCCTGTTCGTAGCTGACGAGCTCGACTTGAACTCCCCCGGGCGCGACGTAGACGGTTCCCGGCTCGAGATGCTCGCCCGCCTCCGCCTCCTTGACCCGCCATCCTCCGCTGCCATGAAGCCGTTCGGCAAAAAGCCGCGTGAACACCGGCGGCATGTGCTGGGCAATCACGACCGAAATCGGGAGTCTCATCAGAGAGCGCAGGATGGCTTGAATCGCCGGCGGCCCGCCGGTGGAAGCTCCCAGAACCAGGAGACTGAAGGCGCCGGTAATTTCCGGCACGGGGGCGGGTGTCGGCTCCGCTTTCGCCGCTTTTTCGAGGTCTTCGGGACGCCGCTTCAGTTTGTCGGGGCCGACGCTCGCTGCCGCGCGCACTTTTCGAATGAGCTCGTCACGGATTTCGGTGAGCCGCGGCGAGGCTTTCGCAGAAGGTTTCGCCACGAAATCCACAGCTCCGAATTCGAGCGCTTTGAAAACGCTCCGGTCGGAATCGCGCGAAGAGACCACGACCACCGGGGTCGGGCGGTTCGCCGTCAACCATCTGAGAAGGGAGAATCCGTCCATCACCGGCATCTCGAGGTCGAGAGTCACCACATCGGGGCGGTGTTCGAGGATCCGCTTCATGGCATCTTCGCCGTCGTGCGCCGTGGCGACGACGGTGATGTCTTCATCCCCTTCCAGCAGGCGCGCAATCGTCTGACGGTTGTAGGCCGAGTCGTCGACGACGATCGCGCGGAGCTTCGGCTTTTTTCCGCTCATCGCTGATAGACCATATCGTGCTTCAGGTGCTTGAGGCGAAAGTCCGTGGAGAGGGAAATGAGCGATTCCGAGTGCCCCAGAAGCAGATACCCTCCCGGCACGAGTCGCCGGTGGTACGACGAGATCACTTTTTTCTTGGAAGACTCGTCGAAGTAAATGATGACGTTCCGGCACAAGACGACGTCGAGCATTCCGAGCAGATCGACCCGGGCGGTGTCGTAAAGATTCACACGCCCGAAAGTGACGACGTTCTTGACGCAATCCTTGACTCGCCAGGTTCCATCCGGTTCTCGAGTGAAGTATTTGTCACGCATGGGTTGAGGCGTGTTCCGAAATGACCCCTCCCGGTAAACACCCTGCCGGGCGCGATGAACGACCGCGCCGCTGATATCGGACGCGAACAGATCGAGCTCGACCTGGTCGTAAAGACCGCGCTCAAGGCACATCATCGCGATCGTGTAGGGTTCTTCGCCCGTCGAACAACCCGCGCACCAGACGCGGATCTTCGGCTTTCGCCCCATCCTGATCTGATCGGACTTGAGAACGATCAGCTCCGGAATGATTTCATCGACGAAGGCGCGAAGCTGGGCTTCTTCGCGAAAGAAATAGGTCTCATTCGTCGTGATGGCGTCCCAGATTCGTTCGAACTCGACCTCGGCTCCGGGGTCGTACATGAGGTAATGGTAGTAACGCCGGAAAGAATCGAGATTGAGGTCGCGCGCTCGAATGGCGAGACGCTTTTGGAGCAGATACTTATTGGTGTCGGTGAAGTGAATGCCGCTCTTGTCGTAGATGAGATCCCGCAGGAGCCTGAAGACGTCGTCGGGAAGATCGAAACCCTGCTCACCGCGGGATTCGAAAGTCACGTTCGAACCTGCCGGCGTCCGATTTCCTGGAGAATGGCCGCGATCACCGGTTCCCGCCGTCGATCCGAGCGCTGCCACTCGTCTTCGAGCAGGTCCTTGTAGTCGCTCCCGTGCCGCACCATGAGCTCGCAGACATCGTCGAGAATGGGGCGGCAGGACAAAGCCGCAAGCAAATAGGGAAACGACCCGCGGTCTCCCAGCACGTCCAGCGAAGAGACGACCGCCGAGCGGACGAAATCGTCGGGATCCTCGAGAAGCATGCGATGAAGCGGAGGGAGGGCCCGTTTTTCGCGCCGCACCGCGAGCGCCGCCACCGCCGCCGACCGCAGCCGCCAGTCTTCCGAATCGAGCGATTCGAGAAGACGCCGGAGAACCGGTTCACCGCTGATCTTCGCGAGGGCCATGATGGCCGCCTTCGCAATTTCGATATCCGGGTCGGCCATCCATTTCGAGACTTCCTCGGCGACCTCCGGATTACCGATGGCGCCGATTCCTTCGAGGCACGCGATTTTCATCGGAGGCAGATCCTGGTTCAGGTGGCGCAACAGTGCCGGGATCGCGTCTCTCGCGCCATAACTCCCGATCACCCGGGCGGCCGCGCTTCGAATCCAGAGGTCGTCGTCTTCGAGGGCGAAAAGAAGGGAACGGGTTCCTTCCGGTGGGTGAACCCGGTCCAGCGCGTCGATCGCGGCCAACCGGACGGCGGTGTCCTCGTCGGCCAGAGCGTGGATCAATGCGTCGCCGAAACGTTCGTCCTCGAACCTACCCATCAGGGAGACCGCGCGGCGCCGGATCAAGTGGTCCGGATCTTTCGAACCGGCAAGAAGCTCGTCCGAGGCGCCCTCCGCGCGAAGGTTCGCGTAAACCGACAGGGCTCCCAGGCGAACGGAGCGGCTCTGACTTTTCAGGAGCTTTCGCAAATGAACGAGCGGACTCGCCGATTCCTCCGGGCTCGCGGACGTGAGGATTCGCGAAAGGGCGTCGACGGCCGTCGTTTGCACTCCGCCGTCGGCGTCGTCCAGACAGGCCAGAAGATAATCGGCAGCGCGGATATCGCCCAATCCGCCGAGAGCGTCGATCGCCGAACGGCGCACCATCCCCGATTCATGCTCCAAAAGGCCCGTCAGCGGACCAAGAAGAGAAGGCGCCGCCAGATGAGTGGCCACCCGGATCGCCGAGAGAACCACATCCTCTTCGTCCGAGGTAAAGAGACGCACGACTTCGGGAATGGCCTCGGGGCCGAAATCGACCAAAGCTTCGGACGCCGCGTCGACGGTGTCCGGGCCTTCGAGAAAGTGGGCGAGCTGCGAAAGAATCGAAGGGTCGCCCGACCAGCCGAGGATCCGAATCAGGAACTCCCGGACATCGCGTTTCGGCGTCTGCTTGGCCTGATCCACGAGAAGTGACAGCTTTGCCCTGGGAAACTCTTCTCCGAATTTCCGGCGGATCACCGCCCGCTCCCGATCGCGAATCAATCTGGGCTTGTCAGCGTCGTAGACCCGGATCAATGCGCGCAGAGAATTCAGGTTCGGGCGATTCCCTTCGATCGAGACACTCATGAGGAAACCGATCGTTCCGACGTCGGCGATCGAACCGACCGCGTCCAGAATGGGTTTTCGAAGTGAAGGATCGCCCCAGAGGCCGACGATCGAAGGGAGTGCCTCGGGTTCACCGATTTCGCCGAGCGCCTCCACGACGTGATACCTCAGCCAGGGATCTTCCCGGGCCAGAAGGCGAAGAAGAGGATCGGTCGCCTCGGAGCGGCGATAGCGCCCGAGCGACGAGACGACCGACGACAGAACGTTGACGTCCGCCTCGCGATCGACCATCGAAACCAGCTCGCTAAAAGCCTCGTCACTCCGGATTTCTCCGAGCAGATTGACGATCGCGAGGCGGACATCGACGTCGTCAGACTTTCGAAGAGCCGTCAGCAGATGAGGCAGCGACCGCAGCCCGACCCGGATCAGCCCCTCGGTGGCCGAATTCCTCCGGCCGGCGTTCTCCTCGTCCGAGAGAGCCTCGACCATTCCGACCAGCGCCGCGTCGTCAGAGCGCGAGACGAGGGAATCGACCGCGGTTTTTCGAACTCTCCAATCGCGGTCTCCCAGCAGGCGCAGCAGACCCGCGACCCCTGAGGCTGGTGACGCGAGCCGGCGCGCGAGGTCACGCCGAACTTCGGGATCCGTCGAACGGAGCCCTTGTTCCACCGCCTCGGGAGAGAGCGCCTCGGTCATTTTCGAATCTCCCGGCTTCGCCTTTCAAGGTAGTCACGAAGCGTCTCGTCGAAAAAGCTCGAGATCTTTCGAACGCGCTCGGCGACCCGGCTGTCGTAATAAGTTCGCGCTTCGGCGAGCTCGTTTCCGAGCGACTCTTCGATCTTTCCGCTCTTGATCCCCTCGGCGACTTTTTCCGGATGATAGAGGACCAGGTCGCTCACGATGATCCGGGCGAGCCGTCTGGCCTCGTCGAGCTCTTTCTCGAGCGGAGTTTCCGCCACCTGGCGGTGAGCGCCGTCGTCGGGGAAAAAATCGGTCAGAATCGTTCGAAATTCCTCCGGCGAAATAATTTCTTCGATGTACTCGTCAGCTCCGTAAAGATTCGTCGGGTTCGAGCGGTAGCGATTGGCCCGAAAGAGAGCCCCGATGAAAATGACCTTCGAACCCTCAAACTCCGGTTCGCGCTTGACGGCTTCGCAAACCTCGACGCCCAGCATTCCTCGCAAATATACGTTGAGAACGAAAAGCCTGGGCTTGACGACCTTGGCTCTTTCGAGGAGCTCGCGGCCATCTTCGAACAGCTCCACGGCAAAACCGGCTTTGAGAAGCTCCCGATTGAGGAAGTCGCGAAACGGACGCGCCTCGTCACCGATGAAAGCGCTTCTCGCCTTGCTGGGCGCCGCCTCGGCGGCGCGGGTTCTCACTCCGAGAACGTTTCCGCACTTCGGGCAGGTCACTTTCACCATCCCGGCGCCGGAGTCGAATCTCACTTTCAATCCGGCGCCGCACCTGGTGCACCGGATCACGGCTTCGTGGAGTGCGTCCGTCATGCGATGGCCTCCACAGGAGCCACTCCCAGGAGACGATCGAGGTCGAGCACGATGACGATCCGGCCCCCCCGCTCGACCACTCCGGCGACGCAATCACTCCCTTCTCCGGAACCGATTCGCGGAGGGGGCTCGACATCACTCTTCGAAAATCTCACCACCCGCCGAACGCGGTCGACCTGAAGGCCAACCATTTCTTTCTCGAGTCCGACGACGACGAATCGGGTCTCGAGTGTGACGGGGGTGTACTTGCCTCCCAGGCGGGAGCGAACGTCGAGAATCGTCACGACGACGCCTCGCAAAGAGAGAATGCCGACGACGGTTTCGTCGGCGTTGGGAACAGGCGTCGTGCTTCGATGCGGAACGATCTCCACGATCCGGTCGATCGGCATCGCGTATTCTTCTTCTCCCAAAGAAAAAGTGAGGAATTCGCTGAGGATTTCCTCATGCGCGTTCCCTCCTTCGATGGGGACTCCGGAGTCCTCGAGTTCAGGTTCGAGCACCGGCGCGACGGCCTCGAGCTCAGCGGGCAAAGGGGATCGGGGCGGAGCGGCCACGGGTTCGCTCGTGACGGCGATCGGCGGGCGGGACGGTGACGGCGCTTCCGCCGGGATGTCCGGTTGCCGGCGCGTATTGATCGCAGGGGAAGGATCGGCACGAGCAGGAATCACAATTTCATCAGGCTCGCCGGCCGGAGAAGCGGAGGTGGCGGCCAATTCCCAAATTGGCGGCTCATCTTCCGGAATCTCAGCCTCGCCTTTCGAAGGAAGGTTTTCCGGGAGCCCGGCCGCATGTTTGCGGCGGGAAGAGGTCGGCACAGGATCGGAGACGGAAGGCGCCGGCGTGCCGAGAGAGTCCGGCGAAGCGGCAACGGGAGATTCCTCCGGTCCCGAGCCCTTTTTCGAAGGCTCTCCCTTCGCCGGCTCCGCGGTTTGCGGCTCACTCTTCTTCTCTTCGTCTTTTCGAGCCCGGGCCCGTTTTCGGATGTCGGCGAGATTAACCATGTTGTTTCACCGCCACCAGACGTCCACGTTTTTTCGCTTCGACGACCGGCAGCAAGTCGAGCTCCTCGGCAGCCGCAGCGACGATTTCCTCGTTGATTCCCTTTTTTTCCCTTCCGAACGCTTCGAGAAGGCAGGTCGTGGCCAACGAATTGATCAGCCTCGGTACGCCGCCGGTCACTTCGTGAATTCGTTTCACCGCCCCGGGATCGAAGGGATTCTTCGCCCCGCCGGCCTTCTCGATGCGATGCTCGAGGTAGCGCCCGGTCTCTTCCTCGTCGAGCGAATCCAGACTGAAGCGAATCCCGATGCGCTGGCGCAGCGCGTCGTATTCTTTCCGCCGAAGCCGGACGTCCAGCTCCGGCTGCCCGACCAGAATCACCGAAATCAGATTCACGTCATCGAGCTGAAAATTCGTAAGAAGACGGATCTCGTCGAACGTGTGCTTCGAGGGGATGAGCTGCGCTTCGTCGATGATGAGAACCGCTTTTCGGCCTTCTTCGTGCAGCTGATAAAGTTTTTCCTGAATTTCGCCCACGAGATCGTGTTTCCCTCGAACCGGAGCCGCGCCGAGCCCCCCCGCGACGGCCTGAAGAAGCTGAGTGGGAGAGAGTCTCGGATGGACGATGAGGATCGGCTTGCGGTCCTCGCCGAGCCGGTCGAGGAGCGCCCGTGTGATCGTGGTTTTCCCTGAGCCGATGGGTCCGGTGAGCAATGCGAGATCCATCTCTTCGACCGCGTACTCCAGCCTGGCCAGCGCCTCCCGGTGACGCCGGCTCTCGTAAAGAAAAGCGGGATCGGGAGTCTTCCCGAACGGGCGGCTGACGAGACCAAAGAACGACCGGTACACGGGCTCTCTCCTGCTCAGGCCGTGCGCCGCACGGCGCTCCGGATGGAAGTTGAGTAGCGTTCGATGAGGGAAGCGACGTCGACGACGAGCACCAGCTCGTTTTCGCCAAGCTCGGTCGCTCCGGCGATCCCGGGAAGATTCTTCAGTCTTTCTCCAATGGACTTGATCACGATCTCCCGCTGGCGAACCAGAGCGTCGACCACGATCCCCACGCTCATTTCCGCGATTCGGGCGACCACCACGAACATCTTTTCCGGCTCACCTTCCCGGGGAAGATTGAAGATCTGATCGAGCCTCACCAGGGGTAACGTAAAGTCCCGGAGATAGAAGACCTCCCGCGTCTCGACGGTTTGAATGTCTCCCCTTTTGATCCGAAGAGATTCGGTCACGCTGGTCAGCGGAATGGCGTAGACCTGCCCGGCACATTGGACGACGAGGGCTTGAATGATCGCGAGGGTGATCGGCAGCTCGATTTCGAAAGTCGTTCCTTCGCCGAGCACCGACGCCACTCGAACCGATCCCTTGAGGCTCGCGAGGTTTCTGCGGACGACATCGAGCCCCACGCCGCGCCCCGAAATCTCGGAGACCTGTTCGGCCGACGAAAAGCCCGCCATGAAAATGATTTCAAACGCCCGCTCGGGGGGGACAGTTTCGTCGGCGCCGACCAGACCTTTTTTTCGGGCGATCTGAATGATCTTCTCCGGGTCGATCCCATTCCCGTCGTCCTTCACGTTGATCACGACGGCGTTTCCGCGCTGAAAGGCCGACACGAGAATCACTCCGGCCGGCGGTTTCCCGGCCGCGACTCTCTTTTTCGGCGACTCGACACCGTGGTCGATGGCGTTGCGAATGATGTGCAGCAGGGGGTCGGTGAGCTCCTCGACCATGGCCTTGTCGAGCTCGGTTTCTTCTCCCCGAAGATCGAGCACGATCTCTTTTCCCGAGTCCTTGGCGATTTTTCGAACGGCGCGGGACAATTTCGAGTAGATCTGGCCGACCGGAACCATCCGCACGTCGATCACGCTCTTTTGCAGATCGTCGAGCTTCCGGTCGAAATTTCGAATCGTCTTTCGAACCTCTCCCCGTCGCGAGCCCTCCCCTTCGAGTTTTCGAACGAGCGATTCCAGATTCGATTTCTCGAGAATCAGCTCGCCGACGATGTTCATCACCCGATCGAGCTTTCCGATGTCGACACGCACGGTCTGAGAAAGGCTCCGGAGCGAGGCATCTCCGTCATCTCCGCCTCGATCGGCCGCTCGGGCGGGGCCTGCAGGAACGGGCCCCGAAGGATGGGGAGCGGACGGCGCGCCCGTGGCGGCGGCTCGAAGATCGGCCACGGTCGCGCCCGGAGGAAGAAACGCCGCCACCTGGTCGGCCGTAAGGTCCGTGCCATAAAGAAGCCGAAAAGCGATCGAGCTGGTTCCGCCGCCCTCCATCGAAGGGAGAGTCGAGACGACTTCTCCGGTCTCGGTGAGTTTTTCGGTCAGAATCCGCAGATCTCGGTCGAACGTCGCGAAATCGTACGCGACGGAAATCGCCAGAACCGATTTCCCTTTTCGAACGTTGTCCTTGAGACGGTGTTCCTCGTATTCGGTGAGCGATCGAAGGGTTTGCTCGTCGAGCTGAATCTGCAGAAAAGGATCGGCCTCCTGCCCCTGGCTCTTCTGGCTGGCGGCAGCGGAGATTCTCGTGATCAAAGGCGCCGCGTCGAACTCGTATTCGCCTCCGATCGAAACCGCGGCAACCTGTTTTCCGAGCCCTTCGATGCAGTCGAAGAGAAGATCGGTCAGCGATGGATCGATCGAGATCTTTCCCAGCCGCAGCCGATCGAGCAGATCCTCGAGCGCGTGCGAAAGCTCGGAGATGGCGGTGAACCCGAGCATTCCGGCCAGCCCCTTGAGGGAATGAACGCCGCGAAAAATTTTGTTGATCGTCTCCGGCCGGACGTTTCCCCCGGCCGCGTCGAACGCGCGCAGATCTCTCCCCAGCTCGTCGAGGAGCTCTTCAGCCTCGGAGATGAATTCCTGCTTGGTTCGATCGTCGTCGCGTGCCAAAGCCCCTCCGCGTCACTGACTCTATTTGCCCGGGAGATGCGGGGTGACGGCTTCCCGAAGCTGATCCTCGCTGAATGGCTTGACGAGGTAACCCTCGGCCCCCAGAGCTTTCGCGCGGGCCCGGTCCGAATCGGTTTTCTCGGTGGAAAACACCACGATCGGAATCGTGCGATAGGTCTCGTGCCCTTTGAGAAAACTCACCAGCTCGAGCCCGTTGATGTCGGGCATGTTGATGTCGGTGAGGATCAGCGTCCAGGGCCCCTGCGGAAGCAGCCTGAGCGCTTCGAATCCCGACGAAGCCTCGACGATCTCGATCTCGTAGTCACCGCCGAGCGCTTCGAGATGCGAGGTGACGAAAGTCCGCATGGCGGCGCTGTCATCGACGACCAAAACCCTGTGGTTCACCGTGAGCCTCCCGTTCCTCGCGGCGCATCGTCCCCGTCCGGAGTATCGACGCCAGCCACGACCGCCGTCCTTCTTTTCCGTCCGGCCGAGAGTGCCGCTTCGAAAGCGTAACCGGCTTGCGCCAGAAAGATTTCGAGACCGTCGACGCCGACGATCGGGACTTTGTCTCGGGCATTATCACCGTAGACGATCGCGAGGACACGGTCGCGATTGACGACCGGAATCGCGACCACCTCGTTGGGATAGATCGTACCCAACTGAACGATGAGTTTCTGATTCCAGTCGGTTTTCTTCAGTTTTCCCCGGTGAGTGCGGCGGTTCCGGCGGACGTCGGAAAAAATGGTCGGCTCGGAGATCGGAATCCGAATCCGGCGAACCCGAAGATTCATCGGCACGCCGTCTCCGGTCACGCCGAATCCTCCGAGGCCGACGAATTCCTTCGGTCCGACCAGGAACAGGACGCCTCTTTCGAGATACTCCCCTGCCACCCGAAGAATCATGAGCGCAACTTCCGTCACTTCCGTGGTTCCTGCCAGCTCCGCGATCAGATGTTTCAGCGCCGCGAGAGTCCGGCGGCCCCTCTCTTTCCGTCCGAGCTCGGAAATCGCACTTCCCGGCCGCTTTCGCTCCGGCTCCTCTTCCGCCTGTCCCAGGTCCCACGAAGAGTGATAGCGCTCCGCCAGGATCGTCAGCTCTTCTCCGAACGAAGAAAGGTCCGCTTCCATCGACGCGGCTCCGCCCGGCCGGGCCGGCGGCTTCGTGATCACCACGTCGGCCCCGCTCCGAAACACTTCCCGGCGAAAGTTGTGGTCGTCTTTCGCGAGGATTGCGATCGCCGGGTAACCCCGTCCGAGCTTTCGAACGAAGTCGAGCAGCTGAACGGCGCCGGAATCCTTCAGATTCGCGGCGTCGGTTCCCTCCGGAAAACCGAGAATCGTCACGAAAAACTTTTCCTGATCGTAAAGCTCTCGAACGGTCCGGAGAACCTCGGCGGGGTCGTTGAAATGAAAGACGCGCATCCCCTTCTTCGCAAGTATTCGTTTCACGGCTACACGAACGAGAGGATCCGATTCGAGGATCACGACCGTCCGGTCTTCGAATGCTTTCCGCCGTTCTTCTTCTCCTCCGGCGATGATGACCGAGACGGAGGGCACCACCGCTCCCGAATCCGGCGAGCTCTCTTCGAGCTGGAGAGGGCCGATCGATGCCAGGTCTTCCTCGGTCGGAGTGATTTCCGAAAACTCGAGCGTCGGCCTCGGCGCAGGAGGAGCCAGCGAGACGGCGGCCCCTTTCGGCGGCTCGGGCGAGGGAAGACCGATTGCAGCCGGCGAGGATTTCACCTCTTGCGGTTCGACGGAAGACGCCGGGGCGGCAGGGGGAAGCGGAACCGGGATCATCTGGCTCTCCCGTTCACGCCGGGATTCGTCCACCGACATCCCCCGTTGCGACATCAGGAGCTTTCCGGTTCGCATCTGATCCTGCAGCGCCCGGAGGGGAACGATCCTTTCGCCGTCTTTCGCCAGAATTTTCTGCGGCGAGACCCCTTTGTCCCGGAAGACGTCGTCAGGCTGATATTCGATTTCCACCGCGTCGAGTGCTTCCCGCAGGATGAAATTGAATTCGCCGTCCTCGCAACCTACGAGCGGCTCGATCACGCGCCGGATTTTCGAAACGATCGCTTCGCCGAGATCGTCCGGCGAGATCAGGGAGAGCTCGGTCAGCGTGACGCCCAGGGGAGTCACGGGCTCCGTTGCCGCCGCCTGTTTCGCCATCGCGAGTTGACTCTCCGTGATTTTTCCTGCCCCCAGGAGCTGCTGCCCGAGATCGGTGATCTCCGAGGAGCGGGCGCCAACAATGAGCCCCCGCTGGAAAAGAACCTGCGAGCGGCTCGTTCCCCGGACGATTTCCAAAATCCCGGTTCTTCGGGAAAGAAAAACGATCTGCAGGATGTCTGTGATCGGGAGATCTTCGAGTCGTCCGAGAAGGCTCATCGCGATCCTCCCGGGATCCCTGGCGCCGTCCGCGCTGGCAAAGAGGATCCGCGACTTCGCAGCCAGATCGTTCGCCCCTGACGGTCGACACCGAAGGTTTCCGCCACGAGCTCGCCTTCGGCCGCCACCGGTACCACCTTGAGGCTGGACGGCGCACGATCCGGGCGTGCCGCGAACGGAAGGTACAGCGCGGAAACGAAGTCGATTCTTCCGATCGGGTCGGAGTAAATCCATCCGACCGCCGGGTCGAAAATTTCCACCCACCGATGATAAACACCGGCGCGTTCGGGGACGTTCGCCTGTTTTCGGCGCGGAGCGGGCCGATCGTCGGCCCAGACTCCCGACACCGCGCGGGCCGGAACGCCGGATGCGCGAAGAAGGTCGACGGCGAGCTCAGCGAGCCCGACGCAGTGCGCCGCCCGATTTCGAAGAACCGAATCGGCGTCCTGTGGAAGCGAACGATCGTCGTCGTACGAAATCGACGAAGAGATCCACGCGAGAATCGAACGCTCGGCCTCGGCGACGGTTCGGCAACGGGCGCTCAAACGTGCGGCCAGTTTCCGGAGATCGGAAGAGCTTCTTCGAATGTCGAGATTCTCGCGGACCTCCGCAGAAAGCGTGGACAAAGCGAGCGGAAGATGCGCCGATTCGACGTCCGCGACGTCGGTGATCTCGACCTTGGCCAGCATCTCGCCGACCGCCGTCGATGACAGCTCCAGCCTGTATCCGGCGTTTCGATAGGGAGCGAACAGCGAGGCGTCCTCACCTGCAATTCGATAAGTCGCCCGCAACGGTCCAGTCTCGGCGCTGCCCGCCTCTTGCGTAGAAAGAAGCGCACAGCAAAGCGCGAACGGAATTGAAAATGCCAGGGGACGCCTCATGACGCGCTCCCATTCACGACGGCAGCTTCGGAAAGAACCCTTTTACGAATTCCGTCGAGGATGCCGTTCACGAACTGGGACGATTTCGGAGTCGAAAAACGCTTGGCAATTTCGAGCGCCTCGTCGATGACGACGGCCGCGGGAGTCTCGGGGCAGTTGAGGAGCTCGTAAACCGCGAGACGCAGGATGTTCCGGTCGACGATCGGCATTCTCTCGAGCCGCCAGTTTTCCGCCTGCCTGACGATCATTTTGTCGATTTCGTCTCTTTGGAACACCGTTCCCTTGACCAGGCTGCAGGCATAGTCGCGCGTTTCCGCCGGGACTTTTTTCAGGTCGTCGAAATGCGGAAAGACCTCGTCGGGCTCAATTCCCGTCATGTCGACCTGATAGAGCATTTGCAGCGCGAGCTCGCGCGCTTTTCTCCGGCTCCCCATGTTCTCATTGCTCCCGCCGGAGCTCCTTTCAGCCCTTCCGATTCTTCTTCCGGTCGGCCGGCCCCGGCGAGCGAAAGAGATCGGCCATCTCGATGGCGGCGAGCGCAGCTTCCCATCCCTTGTTCCCGGATTTCGATCCGCTCCGCTCGGCGGCTTGCTCGGCGTTGTCGCAGGTCAGCACTCCGAAAGTCACCGGTTTGCCCGATTCGGCAGCAGCCGACGAGACTCCCCGAATGACGTCGGAAGCGATGTAGTCGAAGTGCGGTGTCTCTCCGCGAATGAGAACCCCGAGCGCAATGATCGCGTCGGCGTCCCCTTTTCGAGCCAGGTGGCGGACCATCTGTGGAATCTCGAACGAGCCCGGAACGCGAAAAACCCGAATTGACGCGGCGTCTGCGCCGTGGCGCTCGAGGCAGTCGAGACAGCCGGCAAGCAGCTTCTCTCCGTAGAACTCGTTGAACCTCGAAATCACGATGTCAAAGCGGAGACGCTCCGCCCTCAGCTGACCCTCAAAGTAGCTTGCCATAGCTCCTCCGACTCCGAAGTTGGAGCAGCTTTTGATTATCCGGGCCGGAAGAGGCCGAAGTCAAGGTTTACCTGCAACTTACGAGCCGCTGGAGGTCCGCCTTTCCGACGCGATTGGAACCGCTCCGGCGCCAGGTGTCCAAAGAAAAACGACCTCCGGGAGATGCCCTGTCAGGATGGGTGGAAATCTCCGGCGTTCTTCGGGTGATTGTAAGCTCCGCCCTCTTGATGAAGCCGTTCCTCCGCGAAACTTCGAGACTTCATATTCCAGAAGTGAAGGGCTAAGATCCGCGTCGCCATGAAAATGAACTCCGCTGCGCCCAAAGTCTCGAACGATCGGTTCCTGCGCGCTCTCTCCCGAGAACTGGTCGACCGCGTACCGATCTGGATCATGCGCCAGGCCGGCAGATATCTTCCCGAATACCGTGCCACGCGGGAAAACGTCCCCTTCCTCGAGCTCTGCAAGACTCCGGAGCTCGCCGCAACCGTGACCGTGCAGCCAATCGACGTTCTGGGTTTCGACGCTGCGATCCTTTTCTCCGACATCCTCATTCCCCTCGAAGCCATGGGCCTCGAAGTTCGATTCGACGAAGGGAAAGGACCGATTCTTCCCGCTCCGGTTCGGGACGAAGCGGGTCTCGCCAGGCTTCGGATCCCGGACCCGATCCATGATCTCGGTTTCGTCGGCGAAGCAATTTCGATCGCGAACCGGAAGCTGGCCGGGCGCGTTCCGCTGATCGGCTTCGCCGGAGCTCCCTGGACCGTCGCCACGTATGCCGTCGAAGGGGGATCCTCGAAAAGCTTTCGAAACGCGCTGGGATGGATGTACTCGGATCCCGCGTCGTTCCGAATTCTTCTCGACCGGATCGCCGATACCACCGCGAATTATCTCGAGATGCAGGTCGACGCCGGCGTTCATGCGATTCAGATTTTTGAGAGTTGGGGCGGCCAGCTCGGCCGCGACACTTTTCGCGAATTCGCGTTGCCGCCGATCCGCAAAATCGTGAATCGGCTCCTCCCGCGGGTTCCGGTCATTCTCTACGTGAACGGCTCTCCCCAGCATATCGAATCGATGGCGGAAGCCGGGTCGGATGCCGTGGGTGTCGACTGGAGGCTCCCTCTCGACGCCGTGCGGGCCCGGATTGGAAACCTGCTGCCCCTGCAGGGAAATCTCGACCCCTGCTGCCTCTACGCTCCGCCGGCCGATCTCGAAAAAGCCGCGATCGCCGTTCTCGAACGAGGCGGAGGCGTCGGGCACGTCTTCAACCTCGGGCACGGAATTCTCCCCGACGTCCCGGTCGCCTCCGTCCGCCACCTCATCGAAACCGTCCACTCCTGGAAGCCCTGACAACTCGGAGATCGAGGCCAGACCTCTCTCATTCACCTTTGGATCGTTGACGAGCCGCTCGGCGGGCGCCCTTCCGGCAACGGCAGCGGGTGCCCGTCGAAGAAGCTCCAGACCGGGCCATAAACGGCCGGATCGCCGAAGTCGGGAATCTCGTGATCGACCTGGTTCCGAATCGTCACCTGCGCCTCGTGTCCGAGCGCCGCCATCCGGTCGGCCAATTCGCAGGTGTAGCAAACCGAGACCGTCCAGTCCTGGTTTCCGTGGGTGAGAATCATCGGGGGCATTCGCCCCGATGTCGGAATCGCGATCGGCTTCTCCGTACCCGAACAGGAGCAGTAATCCGATTCGGCCCTGAGCCCCGCACAGGTCGTGCTGCCGCCGGCCCAGACGCACTGGTTCGTGTTGTCGCAGCGCACGAGCCCGGCCGACATTTCCATCCCCGCTGCGATCCTGTTCTCGAGCGCCACAGCAACGGTCAGGGAAAAAAAACCGCCGTTCGAAAAGCCGGCCACGTAGATCCGCCTGGGATCGACGCCATAGGCTCGTTTCGCTTCCTGAAGGATCGCGCGAATCAGAAGAAGGTCGGGGTTGCGGTCCGGGTCGCTCCCGCGGCCCGGGTCGCTCGTCGGCCTGGTTTCCCAGTACTGCTGGCCGCCCGAGTGCTGATCCCAGTCTGCGTTCGGCTGAACCGTCGCGTCGGGTCCCGCGAGAACCATCCCGTGTGCGTCGGCCATCACCTCGAAGCGCCCTGCCATCTCCCGCCCCATTCCGACTTCCGTTCCGCTCCCCGTGCCGTGGAGCGCGATCAGCAGGGACGGCTGCGTCCCGGCCGAGGGTGGAACGTAGACGAAAACGTTTCGCGCCGATCCAGAGAGAGTCAGGGTGGTGTCGTGCTCTCCCGGCCCCGCGGGAAAGCTGCCGGAGTAGGAAACTCCATTTCCGCAGGCCGGGGGGAGGACTTCCATCGAGATCGTCGTCGGGTCGCCGGTTGCATTGTCGACGACCGACGCATACATCCAGAGGTTCGAGCCGGAGTCGACTCGGACGCGCGCGAAACCGGCCTCAATGTCCGTCCGGCCGAATCGGGCGCGATACGGGGCAAGATCCTGCACGAGCCGTCCCGCAGGGATGGAGAGCGTGTAGCTTCCAACCTCGGCTCCGTCCGACGTAAAAAGCGTGACGCTCGCTCCCCCGTTGGTGTTTCCCATGTTGACCACGCCGATGTTCGTCCGAAACGCCGAGCTCTCCGAAAGCTGCTGAAGCACTGCGGTCGCCCCGGATGCGAGGCCGGAATCCGGCGCGACCCCGTCGAGTGACTGACCGAAGGTTCCGGTTGGAGAGGCGTTGTACGTTCGCGACCTCACGCTGACCGGCCCGCTGGACACGATCTCGAGCGATCCGCTCGCGTCTGAGGAGGCGAGGCTGGCCACGACATCGGCAAAAAGGCGAAGTTGCCCCGCCTCGACCGTTTCGATCCGGCTCGAGATTCCATCCGCCAGGTGGAGCCGAAGCTCAACCGTGACGGCGCCGGTGCAGAGATTGAGGACCGAGAGGTCGGTCCGCCATTTCGAGCCGGCCGCACCGGGCGCATGCGCGACCGCAGCGACCCATCGGGCATCGGCTGCGGCGGCGGGCAACACACCGGCCCGGACCCGAGCGCTCGCGGATACGAGAAGAATGAGAGCGGGAAGAATTCGCAACCGGCCCATCGAGAACGTCATGGCGTCTCCTTCGCCGCCCCGGATGCGTTGCGGTCCGTATCAGGAAGGGACGGCAAGTTTTTCGACGAAAAGCGGTGATGGTGAAACGCTCGGGACCGGGAGACAAAACGAGCCGATCACCGTCTGACGATCCACTCGCGTCCCGAGTCCGCTCCCATCGGGTTCACGACTCTCCACAGTTTTGCGGCCGGCTCCCGCCAGCCTTCCCCGTTATTTCCCGGCGACGATAGCGGGAAGATAAACAGGATCTCCGCTCCGATTGTCCACCATCGACGCATAAGCGAAAATCGATCCGCCGCTGGTGACGGCGACCGTCATCCTTCCTCCCGAAACGTCGGCGCTGCTCACGGTCTTGAAGGCTCGGCCGATTTGTATTTGAGAAAAGGGTTTCAACGAATAGAGCTTGATCCCTAACAACACACCTTCAGAATCGTAGAAACTCGTTTTGAGCTGGACGAGATCGGGCGACGCGTTGACGAAACCGAGATTCGTCCGGAAATTCGTCCCCTCGATGACTCCCACGATCTGCCCTTCGCGCCCCGCAACCAGAGCACTGCCGACCGGAAAACCCGGAATGCTCTGCCCGAAGGTGCCGGCCGGGGCGTCGTTGTAGGTACGACTCGTGACCACCATCTCGGGCTCACTGCTCTGGATTCGAATCGCGCCGCTTCCGTCGCCCAGACCGAAAAGAGCCAGCACGACATCGTCGATTGCGAGAACTTTCCCGGCGGAAAGAGAAAGCGGCAATCCTGTCAGCCCGCCGTTGTCCCCGTCCTTCGGGAGAAAGGTGAACGTCAAAGAGGCTTCTCGACCCGAGCCGTTGAAGATGGCCAGATCGGTGCGCCAGACCGTGCCGTTCTGCCCGGCGGCGCGGGCGGCCGCCGGCACGAACCACTCCGGATCCGCCGTCACCGCGACCATCTCGCCGCCGGTCGTTCCGGCGAAAAGCGTGCCGTCGGTGTCGAGCGCAGGATGCCCGCTGATATCGTCCCCGACCCCGAGGCTCCACAGAACGGCGCCCGACGGCCCCACCGCGGTGATCGACCCGTTTCCGGTCCCGGCGTACGTTGTTCCGTCTGCTGAAACCGCGACCGCGCCTTTGACCCCGCCCCCGACGGCAGCCTTCCACCGGAGTGTTCCTGCGCTGGAAAGGCAGGCGAGAAAACCATCCGGGCTTCCGACGAAAACCGAACCGTCCGGACCCTGGGCCGGAGATCCGGAAATTCCTGCAGGGGTCACGAGCGTCGCCCATTTCGTCGCTCCTGCCGAAGTGACGCCATAGACGCGGCCATCCCGGGCGCCAAACACGATCAACCCGTTTTGCGTCACGACCGGGCTGCTGGTCCCGATGACGCCTCCGGCGAGCATGGACCAGATCACCGCTCCGGCTGGAGAGAGAGAGTAGAAACGGGAATCAGCCGCGCCGACGTAGATCGTCCCATCCGGTGCGACAGCCGGACTCGAAAACACACCGCCGCCCAGACGCACTTTCCACAGGACTCCGGCTGCGTCGACGGCGGCGAGATCGCCTTCGACCGTTCCGATGTAAACGGTTCCGTCGGGCGCGACGGTCGGGCTCGAGTTGCCGATCGCGCTTCCAACGGGGACCGTTCGAACAACCGATCCCTTTTGAGAAATTTCTGCGAGCGAACCGTTCCCCAGTCCGACCACCCAGCTTCCCGACGGTGTGCGCGCGGGAGTCGTGTAGATCGGCGATCCGAGGTCGACCTTCCAGAGAAGACCTCCTTCGCGGTCCAACGCGAAGAACTGTCCTGTCGCCGTACCGAAAACCACCCGGCCGTCGCTGTCGAGGGCGGCGCCGGCCGGAATCGGCGAACCGACGGATCGTTTCCATTTCATTCGTCCCGGAAACAGCCGCGGCCCCGATCCCCTCCCCGTGTGCTGGGCGTCGTGACCGAATGCCGGCCAGGCTGTCTCCTGGGCCTTTGCGAGCTGCGGCGTGAACGACCCGAGACAAAAAATCAGCCCCGTTGCGGCCAGCGCCGTCAATCGGGGTTTTGAAAGCATGTCGACGCGGTTCATGTTCCTCCTCCGTTGCTGCGCCCCTCCGCCGATTCGCTCTGCAGGGCGACAAATCGGGCGCGCTCTTCGTCGAATTCCTTCTTTGCCCGCGCGATCACTTCCACGGCGCGATCGATCTCTCCGTCGTCGACGATCGTAGCGATGTCGAGATCCGGCGCGTCCACCAGCTTCGCCGACACCATTTCCCTTCGCATCCAGTCGATCAGGCCGTGGTACATCGTTCCGACGAAGATCAGAGGACGCGGCGGAATGTGCCCGACCTGGAGCAGCTGCCAGATCATGAACGTCTCGAGCGAAGTCCCGATTCCTCCGGGAAAAACCACGTAAGCATGGGACATTCGAACGAAGTGGTGAAGGCGGGAAAAGAACGTCCGATGCGACGTCACCCGGTCGACAAAAGGGTTGGCCGCCTCTTCCATTGGAAGCTCAATCGTCAGACCGTACGAGCGGATTCGAACTCCCTCCTGACGGAATGCATCTTTCGCACCCGCATTGGCCGCTGCCATCAGGCCGGGGCCGCCGCCGGTCACGATGTCGCAACCGAGATTTCCGATCTTGTGAGCGAACGCCTGAACCGACTCGTAATACGCGTCCCCCTCCTGAATTCGGGCGGATCCGAAGATCGCAACTCTGAAAAATCGGGCCTGAGGAGGTTGGAGCTGTTCGATATCGTCGATGGATGACCACAGCCGAGTGATCAAACGATCGATGATCTTGCTGGTGTCGGTGCTCGAGTTGTATCGACGGTCCTTCAATGAACGCTCCGCCGTAGAGCGTATCAGGGTATCGGGTCCCGACGAATCCGCAGTTCAACGGTCGGTTCGGGGAGTCGATCCAAGATGGACCTTGAATCCCTCCGCCAGCACCCCGGAAGACGTGATCCCCTCGACCTCGTAAACGTAGCTGCGCTCCAGGGCCGCGTCGGTATCGACGAACCGGTAGGAGAATCCGGATTCTTCCTCGTCGGAGGTGGGAAGCACGAACTCCGACGAAAAAACTTCCTTCCCATCCCGAACCTCGCGCCGCTCGATCCGCCACCCGAGGAGATCGGAGTGAGATTCCGTCGACCACGAAACGAGGGCGGCTCCGTCCGAATACACCGCCGAGGGCGTCCCGTCGAGCTTGAACGGGAAATCAGCGATCCCGCGGAATCGGATCGACGGGATGGATATCGACTCGCGATCAAGATTTCGGGGAATGGCCACCAGGGAAATTCGATCTGCGCCACCGAGTGGAATTTTCGTCGAACGTCCACCCGTGAGCTCGACGACTTCGGAAGGGCGGCTGCCGTCGCGATAGGAAACCAGAAGACGAACGAGGTAATCGTCCGAACGGGCGTCGAGAAAAAACTCTCCACCCCCGATGCTCTGCGGGCGAAGGCGCTTCACCCACCACGAAACTCCGCGAGGCGCGCTCCCTTCCCATTCGGCAGCGCCCATCCCGGAGGAGATCGGCGAAGTGCCGGCGGCAGCAGCCGACTCCCGGACGAGGGCATGCTCCAGGATGAATTCTTCGAGGGATTTCCCGGTGAACTGTTCGAGATGCCGGCGAAGCGTTCCTTCAGAAACCGATCCGCCACGAGCCTCTTCCCAGAGCCGCAAGAGACCCTGTTCCCCCAGAGCCGCGGCGACGGCGTCCGCGAATTCGGCCTCGCCGAAGCCTGCGCTTGAAGAAGGACCGGCGAGCCCTTCGAGAGGAGCGTGGAGAACGGGCGGCGCTGCGTTTTCGGCTCGAGACGCAAGATGCCGGGCCGTCGATTCGTTCCACCAGGCCTCCGTCCTGGCGCCGTAGGGCGACAGGATCAAGTGCGCGAACTGGTGAAGGATCTGGGCCGCCAGCTGGTCGAGATGGCCGTTGCGCGCCGCCGTGCGATCGATTCGTATCGCGGGGCTGCCCGCTACGAGTCCCGCACGGGGTTGCCAGCCGGGCAGCGACACGATTTCAATCGAAACCGGTCGAAGACGGTCTCCGGGAATCGCCCATCCTTCCCTCTCGAGACGACCGATTCCGGCTTCGGTCTGTTCGATGACGGGAAGAATCGCCTCTTCGACGCCGGGCTCGACCAGGTAGCGGCGAGAAGAATTCCCTCGAACGAGAATCTTCAGGTTCGAATTCACGTCGAGGCCGGAGGAGAGGTCCGGAAGAACCGTGGCGACCCCGTCGGGGAGCGCAGACGTTTGACATCCCTCACCGGGAATCGAACTGGCGTGAACGAGCGGACCCGTCAACGAAAAGGCAACCAGCGTTGCAACCTGCACCTTCCAGCGAAGTCGGAGCATGTCATTCACCCCCAGATGGGACGATTCAGTCCCCGCGGTTGGCCGAAGACGATTCTTCACATGCAAGTTTACGGAAGCCGCCGGCCCGACGTCCAAGGTCTCTGGAATCGACAGCGGCCGGATGGCGTCAAGTCATTGAGGACGAGGAATTAAAGAGCCTCGATCAGGAGAAAGACGAACCTCGGGCGGGTTCGGGTTCGCCGTTCGTTGGGGGGCTTGGTCGCGAGAGGTTTGAGGGGCCCGCCCGTCAGGGCAACCAGGCTCCGGGAGTCCGCGCCGGGGATCCGGCGAGAAGAATTCCGATGGAGAAAACTTCGAACTCCCTCAAGGCCGGTGGGGCGTAGGGACAACGCCCCGCACGCCCGTTCAGACCGCGGTCGGTTCGGAGTCGTCAGGCTCGGCAGCCAGAATATCGGCGGCGATGACCGTAATGTTATCCGGCCCGCCACGATCGTTTGCCAGGTCGATCAGTTCCCGAACCACCTGTTCGAGAGACGTGGATCTCCGGCACGCATCGAGAATGTCGGAATCTTCCAGGACGGTGGTCAGCCCGTCCGAACAAAGGAGAAATCGATCCCCTTCGAGGAGAGGAACATGGATCAGATCGGGAATGACGGCAACGCCTCCACCCAGAGCCCGGGTGACGACATTCTTGAGCGGATGATGGCGTGCTTCATCTTCGGTGATCAGCCCGGCGGCGATTTGTTCGTGGACCCACGAATGATCGTCGGTGAGACGGCGAATTCTTCCCTGTCGCAGAAGGTAGGCGCGGCTGTCTCCCACATGGGCCAGCGAAACCATTCCGTCGTCGAACAGAGCGGTGACGACCGTGGTTCCCATACCTTTGAGGCGGGGCTCGGCGCGAACCGCTTCGAGAACGCGCTCGTTGGCCCGGGTGATGGCGGCCACGAGCTTCTCGCCCTGCGTGCGAACCTCGGTCGATTTGACAGGAAGATTCGGCCAGGTATCTTCGGCCTGATCGTGGGTGCCTCCGAGGAACTCGCAGATGGTATCGACCGTGATTCGGGAGGCGACTTCGCCGGCGGCATGCCCGCCCATACCATCCGCCACGACCACAAGCCTGGCCCCGGGAGCCACGGCGTAACTGTCTTCGTTGTGCCCGCGCTTCCTGCCGACATCCGAAAGGCCGAACGCGTGAATTTTGACGGCGGCCGCGCCGCGGTCCGGCGCCGGTGCGCTCACGCTTCACTCTTTCTGAAGAGCCCGCCTAAAGACTTCCGCGCCGGCTCTTCTTTCTTGCCGCTCCGAAGCTCTCCGAGAGCCTGCTGTGCGTCGAGGTCTTCGGGGTGCCACTTGAGAACCTCTTCAAAGGCTCTTTCGGCTTTGGTCGCGAGGCCAGCCTGCCGGTACATCGTCGCTGCGTCCTTGAGATAAACGGAATTCATCGGTTCAAGCTCCAGCGCTTTTTCGATCGCGGCGATGGCCTGCCGAAGCCAGCGGCTGTTCTTCGAATAGGCGAGAGACAAATAGTGGAAGGCTTTGCCGTCTTTGGGATTGTGCTTCACGGCCATGTCGAAGTTTTCGGCAGCGGCCTTGAAGTCTCCGGCTTTGAAGGCCTTGATCCCGATGGAAACGTAGGCTTTTGCGACGGCGGTCGGGTCGCTCACGGCGTCCCGCCCCCCTTTTTCCAGCTCGAAATCGTGAGCTTTCCTTCGTTGGGAGTTCGTCAGGACGTTCACCGCTTCCGTCAGCAATTGGAAGTCCTTCTCGGCTTTTTCCTTGACGGCGCCCTGAAACCGGTCAGGGTGCTTCTCCCGCGCGAGAACTCGAAAGCGGGCACGGATCTCCGCATCGCTCGACGATTGGGGGACACCGAGAACCTCGTAGTAATTCGCTTTCATTTTCAGATCGGGCAGATGAAATATCTCGAATCGATCTCGATGCCCAGCCGCCCTTCAGCCATTATGACGCGAGGTGTCGGACGGGGGCAAGCGGGTTGCCCGCGAGTCCGTCGGGAAGGAAGAGCGAGCGTGCCGAGGGGTCATTTATCCTGCTGGTACTTCTGCTGATACAACCTTCTTGCCGAAGTCCGGACAAGCTCGCTCACCCCTTTGTCCTGAGACAAGGACTTCATGTCCTTCTGATTCATCCGGACGATGAACGAGATGCAGTACTCGGCTGGCGCTTTCGGGTTGCGAAGAAGGTTGTGAAAAATGGCGTACTTCTTCGACCACTCTCGATTGGTGGCGATGTGACGAAGGACGTCTTCGTGGACGTTTCTCATGGTCGCAATCATTTCTATTTCGTTGCCGGTGATCCGGGGGCTTTGAACCGCCGACACGGAAACGAGCTTGTTGCTGTCCCGGATGAGAATGCCCCTCGCCTCCTTGTTCCCCTTGTTCGCCAGCTGGATCTTTGCCGATACGCTCAGCAACTGAATTTTCGTCATCAGTGAAACGCGTTTCTCCTCGTCAATTTCGTCATCGTCGACGAGTCCCTCTTCCGGAAGCTCGATCTCTTCGAAGAGCGAAGCGCCGGGCTCGGCGCCAATGCCGGCGGCGACTTCCTCTTCGACGGGTAGGATCGGCTCAAACGCGGTGAAATCTTCCGGCTCCAGAAGCGTCCCCGGAGTGGACTTCCCCTCGTCCTTCGCCTGCTCACGCTTCTGTTCGCGCGAGCCCGCTTCCTTGTCGAAGAACTCCTCCTGAAGTTCGCGAATTCTCCTCCGCACGTCCCCCGTCAGCCGGGGGTTGCTGCGAAGCGCGTCCATGATTCGGGGATCGCGAAGAAGACGTGTCTGATTGATCGCCAGAACTTCCTGAAGATCGGGATGAAGCCGGGAACCAAGCCAGATCAACGTTTCGTCGAGCACACGTCTCGAACGGATGACCGCCTCGATCACCGTGGAATCCTCGGTTAACTTCGCGAGGCTATCGATCGAATCGGGAGCTCCCAGCTCCTCAACCCAGTCCCGAATCACCGTCACGTCGGTGGCCGCGAGCGTCACTCGCGACTGTTCCGCGATTTCGGGATCGTCTGCCGACGTCAGGGTGACGAGAACTTCGACGATCTCCACAGGCGAAACAGGGAGAACGCCCCGCGCCGCCGCGAATCGCATTTCGCGCGACGCCCCGTCCCCGAGAACGAGCTCGAGGAGCGGAGAGGTCTTTTGATCACGGGCCATGTTTGCCAGCGCCGGACGAAGTTGCTTCTCCCACAGAAGCCGGCGCCCCCCCCGTCCCGGAAACGGTTTCCCGATCCATACGAAAACCGCGAACCACCTGCCCCGGTTTCCCGAATGGGGGAATCGACCGGCCGTTGAGTTTGCCGTGCGCCGCTCCGCCCTTCCCGAGCGTCAGAAGAAACTCGCTCTTCGCTCGAAAGACGCGTTCGGTTCCGGCTCGAAAAGTTTCTGAAACCTGAATTTTTCCGTCGACCGAGATCTCGGTCCAACAATCTTCCGTGAAGGCGATCTCGAGCACGAGCTCGTCGGAGTCCACCGCCGCGGGCGTGGCGCTGACCGAAACGGCGGGAGGCGTCCAGCTCGCTGCGGCCGTTGCGCCGAGACCGGGGCCCGATTCCGCCGAAGAACCGGTGGAACGAAAACCCTTGCGAACGAAGAACGCAGCGGCCATCAATGCCAGGGCAACCACGAGGAGAAGAAATCCGCCGATCCAGCGCCGGGAGGTGAGCGATGCCCGCATCTCGCTGATCGCTTGTTCCTCGGTCTCCTGCCGGCGGCGGACCGTACTCGACTCGGATTCCTGTTTCTGTCGGTGATACACGTACGAGTTCACCATCTTCTCGGGATCGAGACCGAGGTACCTCGCGAACTCCCTGATGAATCCCTTTGTGAAAACCGGCGCCGGCAAAAGGGCAAATTTGTCATTCTCGAGCGCAGACAGGAAACGGACGCTGATCTTCGTCGCTTCCGAAATCTCGTCGAGGGTCACGTCTCGAACCTCGCGCTCACGGCGAAGCTCCTGCCCGAATGAAACCGTGTCCTCGGGACCGCGCAGCCGCTTTTCTTCCACGAGTTTGATTATCGTTTGACCGGCACGAGCGGTCAACGAGGCTCCTTTTCCCGCTCCTGTCCCCGCCCCCCTGGAAGTCTCGCCTCGAGGACGTTTTGCGCCGCCCGCCGGATCAGCTCGCTCGTTTTCGGATGTCTCCAGATCCCCAGCAGGTCCTCTTTCCGAAGAGACGTCAGAAAACCGACGCAAACGCTCGGCGGCGTCGCCGGGTTCTTCAGGAGCGCCAGCCGGACCGATGACCTGACCGACCACTTCCGGTCCCGGGCGATCATTTCGAGAGACCCCCGGGCCGACCGGCCGCTCGCGATGAACGAGACGAGGTCGTCTTCGATGAGCCGCGGATTGATCAGCAGCGCCGCGAAGACGCGAGGTTCGGGATCGAACTTCAACTGGGCGATCACTGGCCGGCCAGCCGCTCTCGCAAGGGACGTTCGCTCCCCCATCGCCATTTCCCCGAGACGCTCGATCAGGTGGCGGTCGCAGGTGCGCCGAACGATGGGGGACACTCTGGGTGACAACCCAGCCAGCATCAAATCGTGCCAGCGAAGATGCCCGCTGAACCGCAGAGCTTCGACCTGAGGAGTCCTTGGATGAAAAACAACCGCCCGCTTGACCGAATAGAACGAGAGGAGATGGCGCACGGCCAGAAAGGAGGTGATGAGCCCGCCATCGACGAACGGATTGGCGAAAAACGCCAGCCCCTCTTTCTCTCCCCACTCCTCCGCTCCACCGGCGAGCAGGTCGGCCAAATGCTGGCGATTGGCGCGGCGAAGGTTCGCCGTCGACGACGCCTGGCGATCTTCCGGGCCGCCTACTCCATTCGGTTCGTCAGGCACTGGCACTTCATCCACCCGCAGGAGCATTATCTCTTGACTCGGCGAACCCGCCCCACGTAGCGTCGCGCGGTCCGCGAAGAGCCCCCAAAATGTTCATCCTCGATCACTTCAAACGACTCCTCCCATTTCGCACCCT
>Ga0315281_10002602_pt1 | contig 26728 bp, 19 predicted proteins | sample YL17G07_0_MG_FD_204540 | JGI IMG/M metagenome (GOLD analysis project Ga0315281, IMG submission 204540) | Sediment microbial communities from Yellowstone Lake, YNP, Wyoming, USA - YL17G07_0 | ecosystem: Environmental > Aquatic > Freshwater > Lake > Sediment | place: USA: Wyoming | collected... | reverse complement strand
CCAGAGGGTAAGAGCGATCTTAAGACAGAAGAAGATGTCTAGTGCCAGAAACAAGAAGGGTGCTGATGAGTCGGAGGCATCTGAGGATGATGAGGAAAGCGATTACCTTGTGCAGATTGATGAAACTGATGAGGCAGGAAAGAAAACCTTCGGCATCGGAGAACGTAAAAAGGCAGAGTTAAAGCTAAATAAAGATAAAAAGCGAAGGACAGGCTCAGGGAGGAGAGCCCGCACTCTGAGCACTCACAGAGGCAAATATGTAAAAGCCAGACTGCCGGACGGAAAAGCCACCGATATAGCCATCGATGCCACTATAAGAGCCGCCGCAGCAAGAAAAGGCACCCTGAAGATAGACAAAGAAGACCTCCGGGAGAAAGTCAGGGCAAAGAAGATTTCCTCAGTGATCGTATTTGTGGTCGATTGCTCGGGCTCCATGGCGGCGATGAAGGGAATGGAACTAGTTAAATCAACTGTTATGTCCCTCCTCGAAGATTCCTACCAGAAAAGAGATAAAGTGGGTTTCATAGCTGTGGCTGGGAATAAAGCAACTGTTCTGCTGCAACCCACATCCAGTGTGGAATTGGCTGCTAAGCATCTCAGAAATCTCCCCACAGAGGGAAGGACACCCCTCTCCGATGGACTTTACCAGGGGCTTCAGGTTATGAAGACCCAGCTCTGGAAAAACAGGAACATCATCCCTGTGATGGTGCTCGTCTCAGATGGAAGAGGAAATGTCCCAATAATCGAAGATGTGAAGCAAGAGATTATATCCTTGGCACAAGAGATTAGGAAACAGGGTATAAATCTGGTGGTCATAGACACCGATGATGGTTTCCTCAAGCTGGGATACAACAGGGAGATCGTGGAGGCGGGTGGCGGGAAATACTACAGACTGAATGAACTGGATTCTCGCAAGGTAATCGACATTGTCAGAGTTCCTGGAAGGCATGCGATGAGTATGATGGACATTGCCCCAAGATATTCGCCTCGTCTTTTGCCTGGACAGGGCAAAAACTAAACGAAAGTTAGTTGAAAAAGACATAACTATGTAGTACCTTACTTCACACCAGCAGTTCAGCAGAAAAACGGCCAAACGACCACGGCAATCAGGTTTTCAATTTTGCTCTGCTTCGATAGGGGAGCAGAGCTGCTTGGGGTTAAATAGGGAGGCAAGGCGAGGGGCTACGCCTACCCTGATTTGCCATAATGTATCTATGAGCAGATAGCTCAATATGTCGATTGTATTCAGGATAAGGACAACATATCAGGGGGTATAGCCATGGCACAGAAAAGCACAGCCAAAAGGAAGGACTTCGATGCTATTATTGTAGGTGGGGGTCCTGGCGGCCTAGCGGTAGGGTGTCTGCTGGCTAAGAAAGGCATTAGATCTGCAATCATCGAAAGAGCGCCTGCCCTCGGCGGAAGGTTTCGCGCCGTCAATTTCCACGGTTGCCGTGTCGATAGCACTGTCAAATTCCACGCATCTCAATTCGGCTCTGCGGAGGCAACCTTCTGCTACAAACTATTCAATCACCTGGGATTGCCTCTTAAAAACAAAACAGTGCCCTGGACCATGAGTTTGGTCACCAAGGAGAAACCAGGTAAAATCGAGTACTTCGCCATGGACCCCAAGCTGGGCGCGGAGAACTTCTTCGAGTTCTTCGCCTTCTGTACCGGTGTATCTATGGGCGAGGAGTCGAAGAAGGAGATTAAAAGAGTCGCCGCTCTAACTGAGGATATGTCTCTGGAAGAATGCCGTAAGGTAGTGAACGTATCCTTCGCTGACTGGGTCAATAAGAATGTCGAAGACCCCATAACACAGGCTATTCTCCAGGGAATGGGACCTATTATCGGTGCTCCGATCAAGGACGTTAACTTCGGCATGGTCGCTAACTCCATGGGCACCTTCAATCGTATGGGCTCGATACATATCTGGTACCCCCAGCCTGGCCCTCTCGAGGACGCCATAATTACTCCCCTCGCAAGGTATTACCAAGAGCACGGTGGCAAAGTCATCACCAATAGAAGGGTCAGAAGCATAAATATAGAGAACAGGAGAGCAACCGGCGTGGTGGCTCAGGATGATAATAACTGCAATATGCTGGAGGAATACAGCTCCCCAGTGGTTATATGCGCGATACCCATTTTCGAGGCGGTTGCCAGAAACGTTATCAGGAAGGAGTTCCTCAGGAAGGACTGGGCTGAAGCCATCAGAAAGTGCGGGGAGCTCGCTGGCCATGACCTGTCTGGATTCTTCCTGCTTCGCGAAGAGGTTATACCTGAGAAAGGGTACGGCTGGATACATATCTTCGACAACGACTATGGCCTTCCCACCTACATGGGTGACTTAGCCCTGGGCTCCTATACCGATGCCAGGGTGCCACCGGGCAAACAGCTTGTATGCGCCATGATCCCTGGGTCCCTGGAAGCGACCAATTTCGGTCTCACCGCTCCCATGGAGAAAGTAAGAGAAGCGTTCAGAAGGTGGAAGGAAGGTGTGGAGAAGGGGTTCCCCGGCTTCACCAAGGCCATTCAGTACGAGGGAATGAACCTGCAGCTCAATTTCACCAGATACGCCTATGCCGTAGTACCTGTAGAGATTGATTTCCAGCCGCCCAATCTCAAAGGACTTTACTTCGCAGGAGACTCGATTCGCTCCGTGAGCACGCAGATGTCCGACAAGTGCTTCCAGATAGCATTCCCTATTTGCGAAAGGGTACTAGACTACCTTAGTTCTTAGAATAAAGAATGTCATCAAAATAGGAAATTGAGAGGAGGGGCGATGCGCAAACTGCTGCGTGTGAATCTTTCCAAGGGTGCGATGAAGGAAGAGGATATCCCAAAGAAAATAGCTCTGGATTATGTGGGCGGGCGGGGCTTCGGTAGTAAATATCTGTATGACGAAGTTCCCGCAGGCACCGACCCTCTAGGCAAGCAGAACAAGTTGCTGCTGGGTACAGGGCTGCTGGCAGGGACAGGCGCTCAGTCGCTTTCCAAATGGCTAGTGTACACCAAAAGCCCTCTCACGGGCACCTTCACCCGCAACTCGGGTGGAGGAGATTTCGGGGCCTGGCTCAAGTGGGCAGGGTTCGAACTCATGATCTTTGAAGGCAAAGCTGCAAAACCGGCCTACCTTTATATCAAAGATGGCGCTTGTGAAATCCTCGATGCCAAAGATATCTGGGGGAAGGCAGTCAGCCCAACCCAGGAATACCTGAAAAAGAAACATGGCGTAAAAGCCCGCATGATTTGCGTCGGCCCTGCTGCAGAGAATATGGTACGCTACGCCGGCATCTTCTGCGGCCGGCGTACCGCCGCCCGTAATGGCGTTGGCACAGTCATGGCTTCCAAGAACCTGAAAGCTGTGGTGGTGGAAGCTGAGCGAAAGGAAGAGTTGGCGGATCCCAGTGAGTTCAGCAAACTGGTGAAGCAGCAGGTGAAAGGATACCAAGGGGGGCTGGGCTTCGAGCCGTTCCGCGATTATGGCACGCCTATGGGCGTTGACATTCCCGGGTTCGCGATGGGGTCGTTCCCGGTGCGTAACTTTCGTTCGAATGACCTGGAGGGATGGGAAAAACTTTCATTCCTGCAATATGCCGCGATCACCCAGAAGCATTCTGGCTGCTATTCCTGCATGCTGAAGTGCGGCAAGATTCGAACGGTGCCGGATGGACCGTATGCAGGCACAAACAGTGAGGGCCCGCATTATGAGACTTTATGGGCTTTCTCCGGCTCTACGGGATGCGCCGACCTCGGGGCTACTGTGATGGCAGACCACATGTGCTGTGAATTGGGCCTGGATAGCATAAGCACCGGCAATTCCATCGGCTTTGCCTACGAGCTGTTCGAGAAGGGCATCCTCACCACCAAGGATACAGATGGCCTTATTCTCAAATACGGCGACCCCGAGCCTATGCTCAAGCTCATTGAGATGATAGGTAACCGCAAGGGTATAGGCGACATCCTTGCCGAGGGGGTGAAGAGAGCAGCTGAACGCATCGGTAAGGGGGCTGAAGAATATGCCATGCATGTCAAAGGGCTGGAGATGCCGGGATATGAGCCGCGTGCACTGAAGGCTCTGGGCATGCATTATGCCTTGAGCAACGTAGGTGCCAACCACTGCTATGGATACGCTCAACAGGAGATAGGCTACCCGAAGCCGCGCGTGCTTGATGCCGCTGCTGATGATGGCAAGGGTGACGTCATTAAATATAACCAGGACTATGTAGCCGCCATAGAGCTGGTGAACGCCTGCACGTTCCCTGCCAGTAACCTAGACCTTTATGGCCTGGATCTCATCGGCAATATGCTGGTAGCTGCTGTGGGAGAGCCCAAATTTGGCAGCGCAGACTATTTATGGCACGTTGGTGAAAAAGTATATAACCTGGAGCGCTGCTTCAATATCAGGGATGGGTTCTCGCGCAAGGACGATACCTTGCCTAGGAGAATGTACACGGAGCCCTTGCAGGGTGGAATGCGAGACGGCGAGATTATAAGAAAGCCGGATGTCATCATAGATGAATACTATGAGACCAGGGGTTGGGACAAGAACGGCATACCGACCAAAGCAACCCTCAAACGTTTGGATCTTGGGGAGGTAGATAAAGATATCGCAAGATTCCGTCGCTAGATTGTAGGGGCGCAAGGCCTTGCGCCCAAAACTGATAGCTGAACGCTTGCCCAATAAGGAGGTACAAATGGCTGACGCAAGTTTCGATGTGGTGGTTATTGGAGGAGGACATCAAGGCCTGATAGCCGCCAATTATATGGCTAAAAATGGCTACACTGTAGGTCTCTTTGAGCAGAGGCGCGAGTTAGGCGGTGGAGCCTGCACTGAGCCGCGTCCGGCGTCTGGTTTCCGCGGCAACCCCTGCGCCCACGTAGCTGGCTTCTTTGCCAGCCCGGTGAACCAGGACTTCAAACTCCACGAAAAAGGCCTGAACTACATTTTCCCCCCGGTTCATAGCTCGATGGTATTTCCTGACGGAAGGTGTATAGTTTCCTATCGCTCCATAGCCTGGGATAAGGAAACTGGGATGATTACCCCGCAGCAGGATATCGTTGAGAAAAACGTGAAAGAGGTGGAGAGGATATCGAAAAGAGATGCCGAGGTGCTGGCGAGGTTCGCGGGGGGCAAGGTGTGGGAGTGGGGGTTTGCTGCAATGCAGGTTCTCTGGAATCCCCCTCCTCTCCCTGGCGAGATTGACCCGGTCGAGCTCTTGCTTAGCGACCCGAACTCCGGGCTCGAGCGCAGGCATCAGTTTATGAGCGCAACCGAATATGTCTCCGATTTCTTCGAGAGCAACGAGCTGAGGGCGCATTCCCTGAGAATGCTCGGTTCTGCAGGCATATACCCTGACGATGTAGCGCCACTGCCCGTGATGATGTTTAACGTTCCCATGCAGGTACTCGGTTTCGGTGGCGGCGTCTATGAAGGGGGCACGCATAATGTCACTCATGCCTTGCAGAGGTCTCTGAGCGAACAGGGAGGGAAGTTCTTTGTCGGTGCTGATGTGGACGAGATACTGGTGAAAAACGGACGCGCCTGCGGAATCAAGCTGGCCGACGGCACCGAGATAGAGGCCAAAAAGATGGTGATCACCTCTATAGTTATCACCCGGACCCTCGCCAGGCATCTTCGTAACGTAGATTTAGGCCCCAATGGTGCCGAATGGCGGAGGAAGATCGCCAAGCTAAGAACGGATAGGGGCAATGAGCTTCCTAAGTACAAGGCAGAGGCCTGGAATCCCGATTGTAGTCAAGGCCGCTGGATATTCATGGGCGATGCTGATATCGAATATCTTGACCGGGAGTACCGTTTCAATAATCAGCATATCAGGCCGGGGCATTGGCCGGAACGACTGTATCTCTGGGAGGGCACCGACAGCAAATGGGACCCCAGCTATGCGCCTCCGGGGAAGCATGTCGCTCTCCTTGAGGAGATGGCCTTCCCTGCCAGTTGGAGGACTGAGAAAGAGTGGCTCCAAATCAAGAAAGAGGCACCTGACCACTTCCTGAAAGAGTGGCAGAGGTACGCGCCGAACATGACCTGGGATAATATCATAGCTTCTAATATAGATACCCCCTGGGACATCATGCAGAGAAGCGACAATTTTGTGGATGGCAACTGGGGTCTCATCTCAGGCACTCCCAGCCAGTGGGGAGCGATGAGGCCCATCCCTGAATTTGCCCAGTATCAAATCCCTGGCATAGATGACTTCTGGATGGCCGCAGGCTCCTGCCATTACTCCCTGGGATTGACAGGTTGGGCTGGTTATAACTGCTACAAGCGGATTGCCCAGAAGCACGACCTGTGGAAGCCCTGGGAAGGGCGACTTTATTAAAGGAGATTGAGATGGCAAAGTACAAGTATGATTTCATCATAATCGGAGGCGGGCCCAACGGCCTATGTGTAGCAGCCTATCTAAGTAAGGCTGGGCAAAAGGTAGTGGTACTGGAAAGATACTTTGAAGTGGGTGGTGGGCTTGCCACCGAAGAAGTTACGCTGGGCGGTTTTTACCATAATACGCACTGCATATATCACATGATGGTGGACTATGCGCCTGTCTACAAAGACCTGGAGCTTGAGAAGTACCGCTGCAAATATATCTATCCTGACTTGCAGGTAACGATGCCTTTCTCGGATGGCAAGGCACTGTGCCTCTACTCTGATGTGGAGAGGTCGTGCGATTCCATAGCCAAGTTCTCTGCCAAGGATGCCAAGGCCTACCGCGAAGTCTTCCACAAGTTCAAGCTCTTCATGGATGAGTTTCTGGCACCAGGTACCTACGTGAAACCTCTGCCCACGCTCGAGGCGGTAGTCGGCATGGAGAAAACAGAGATAGGCAGAGAGTTATCCGAGTACCAGCACAAGAGCCCGAAAGAGATTGTCTTCGAGCTCTTCGAAAACGAGCGGGTGAGGACGTTGATGCTTTACCTCTCCTGTCACTGGGGGTTGGAATACGATAACGGTGGGCTTGGTTTTCTTGTCCCGCTTATGCTGAATCGGGCGGTTAACACCAGACTTTGCCTCGGTGGTTCACATAGACTGAGCAATTCCATCTGCAGGGTTATCCAGGAGCCTGGGCAGGGACATCTCAGGGCTAGCATGAGGATTAAGCGAATCATAGTAGAGAATGGTACTGCGAAGGGCGTGGAGCTTGAAGATGGCACCGTGTATGAAGCTGAAAAGGCTGTGGTCAGCAGCATCGACACCCATCAGACCTTCCTGCAATTGATAGGGGAAAAGCACCTGTCTAAAGACTTCGCGGAGAAGGTGAAGAACTGGCATTGGGAGAAGTGGAGCCTGTGTTCCCTGCATGTGGCGCTGGAGGAGCCGCCCAACTTCACCGCTGCCGCTGGCAATAAGGATATTAACAAAGGGCTGATGTACGTTATGGGTTACGAAACCCCTGATGACGTAATACACCATTTCCAGGCTATAGAGAAAGGTGAGCTGACCTCGAAGGTAGCCTTCAATTGTGCCTTCCCTACAGTGCATGACCCGAGCCAAGCACCCAAAGGAAGACATACAGCATCCATGTTCGAGATAGCCCCCTTTAACCTGAAGGGAGGCTCAGAAAAGTGGTGGGACCGCAAGCTCAGAGTGGAACACGAAGAGGGGTTCCTGACCACATTGCGCAAATACGCACCCAACCTGACGAAGGACAAGGTGCTCTGGACATATTTCGTAGCTCCCCTCGATTTCTCAACTAAATACCTGAATATGGTTCAAGGCTCGTACAAACAGGGCGCATATGAGATATTCCAGATGGCGTATAACAGGCCTAACGACGAATGTTCTATCAATAGGACGCCGGTCAAGAACCTTTATCTCTGCGGGGCCAGCGTTAACCCCGGCGGGCTGGTCACCTTTGGCCCGGGCTACATTGCGGCAAACACCATAGCCGAGGACTTTAAGATTAAGAAGTGGTGGACAGAGCCTGAGTACATCGTCAAAGCACGCCAGAAGGGTTATTTCGGAGAATAGAAATGGGGAACGCAGGGTTCTTTTTGTCGTTGCGAGGAGTCCTTCCCAAAGGAAGGACGACGAAGCAATCTCAAGGAACGACCGAGAAAACGAGAGATCGCTTCGTTCGCAATGACATAACGATGCTCTTAAGTCCTAAGGCTATAAGGAGAGGCTAGTATGAAGATGAAAGCAGCAGTACTGGAGCAATTGAATACGCCCCTCAAGATAGAAATGGTCGAGCTTGATGAGCCCAAAGACAACGAAGTCCTGGTCAAAATGGTAGCAACCGGCGTTTGTCACAGCGATATCCACTGCATAAAGGGCGACCTGATGACGCCTCCGCCGGTGGTGCTGGGGCATGAGGGAGCCGGGATTGTGGAGAAGGTAGGAAGCAGTGTGACAACGGTGCAGCCAGGAGATAGAGTGATACTCACCGTTGCCCCTTACTGCGGGAAGTGCCCTGCCTGCCTGATGGGTGTTCCTACTAGCTGCGAGAATTACCCGCAGACAGCGATGCTTATGGGCAGCATGCCGGATGGCACCAAGCGGTTGAAAAGAAAGAATGGCGAGGAACTGAGCCACTTTATGGCCCAGTCGTCATTTGCTGAATACGCTGTGGTAGATGAATCGGCAGCAATCAAGGTCAGAGATGATGCGCCCCTGGATGTGGTCTGTCTATTAGGCTGCGGCGCTTCCACAGGAATCGGCGCGGTGATCAACAAGGCGAGGGTGAAGGCTGGGAGCAGCGTGGCTGTCTTCGGCTGTGGCGGTGTGGGGCTGGCTGTGATAATGGCGGCAAAGCTGGTAGGTGCGCGACAAATCATCGCTGTGGATATGCTGGATAAGAAGCTCAGGTTCGCCCGGGAGATGGGAGCAACTGACCTGGTCAACGCTTCCAAAGACGACCCCATAGCTAAGATTGCAGAGATCAGCGCTGGTGGTGTGGACTACGCTTTTGAAGCTATCGGTAGTACCACGGCCATGACACAGGCTGTTCACTCAGTTTACTCTCGACCTGGCGGTATGGCCGTTATCCTGGGGCTTGCACCCATAGGAACAACGTTCTCTATCGAGGCCTGGCGTTTCCTGAGAGAAGTCACAGTCACAGGTTGCACCGCTGGCAGCATACGGCCTCAGATCGACATCCCTCACTATATAGACCTGTTTATGTCGGGCAAGCTGCCTTTGGATAAGCTGATTTCAGCGCACTATCCACTTGCACAAATAAACAAGGCCATTAAAGACACCATAGATGGAAAAATTATGCGTGGTGTAATCACATTTTAAGGCATGTATAGAGAGGTAAGCAGCGATGTATTTCAGATCGACAGGGCTGGGGAAGACACAATTGGCAGGTAAAGTTGTGGAATTAAAGCGCCAGGGCGACTACCTGATCATGCACGTCGATACCACCGAACCCGTGAAGTGGAGAATTCGAGCCGCTATGAGCTTTAGAGACTTGGCAAAGGTCGTCGGAGAATGCATGAAGCTTGCTATTATCAGTTTCATACTATCTCCAAAACAATGGTTTAACAAGGAGCCCAAGCATCCCGGAGACTTCTAGCAGGGAGGTGAGCAGTGGCATTGGAAATACCCGAAGAGGTCAAGGACTTAATATACAGGACATGGCTGCCTGCCCTTATGACTGCGATGTTTGAAGCGGTCAAAGGGCTCCCCCCGAAGCACAGGAAAGCCGTTCTAAAGAGTGTATGCATAACCTGCGAGGATATGGCTATGGCAGGGGCTCTGGGAATTCAACCGGGCATGAGCTGGGATGAATACGTGAAATTTGTGAAAGAGGCGCCTCCGCCTGTAGGCCCGTGGACTATAAGGCGGAAGCATAATGTTTACGACCTGATTTATGATGCTACCGTCGGAGAGGATGGCAGGCCGCTGTGCCATTGTCCTTTCGTCCTGCTGGGGATCAGGGAACCGTTGCCCGAGTGTTGCGACAGCGGTGCGCGTCTGGCGGGGAAAATGATGGCGGCTGCTACCGGTAAAACAGTAACTAAAGCTGAGGTAGTTGACAGCCCGGCGAGAACAGGCGCAATGGTTTGCCACTATAGAGTGCGACTTAAGTAGAGGCAGTTCGCGAACTGCCTCTACAATTTCTCTCCACAGAGAAAGGAGAAGCATGATTAATAAAGTGCTTGCCAGTTTCGATGAAGCGGTGGCGGATATACCCGACGGCGCTTCTATCGCCATAGAGTGCTGGGGCTACCCGGCAACTCCTCAGAACCTCATCGCCGCGCTCAAGCGGAAGGGCACTAAAAAACTTACCGTTATAACCCACACTTTCATCCCTATGGTCTGGCCCGAGGAAGATGCTGTCCTGCCCTCACTCCTGCTGCCCCAGATGAAGAAATTGATAACATCCATCGCAGGCATAATGAACCTCGGTGCCGGCGACTTTTTACATGAATATATTGAAAAGGGGTTAGAGGTGGAGATTGTCGGACATGGCACCCTGGCCACGAGGCTCTATGCCGGCGCCGCCGGCCTGGGCGGCATCTATGACCCCATCGGGATAGGTACTCTGCTTGAAGAAGGCAAAGAGAAGAGAGTTATCAAAGGCAAGGAATACCTTTTCCAGGAGCCGATAAAGCCTGACTACGCATTCATCGCAGCGCACAAAGCTGACAAGCTGGGCAATCTGGTCTTCAAAGGCGGGTACAGAGGAGACCAGCCTGTGATGGCGATGGCGGCTAAAACCACCATTGTCGAGGCGGATAAAATAGTGGAGGTTGGCGAGATAGACCCGGAGCACGTGGTTACGCCCGGGGCGTTTGTAGACCGCATCGTAGAGATACCCGAAGATGGTTATGGCACTCCCGAAAAAGGTGCGAAGCTGATTAGCCTGCTGACTCAGATTAGCAGTGTGCGCGACCTGTTGTTCGGGAAGGTTGAATAATTCCGTAGGGCGGGTTTCAAACCCGCCCTGTAGCATCGTGACAGGAGCGGCGATGCTACATTGTCCCTCTTTAAAAAAGAAGGACTAAGAGGGATTTAAGGGGCTAATAAAGAGGTGCAGGATACCTCCTGCCGGGGGTTTGGGGGTGTCCCCCAATTTTCACTTCCCCCAAGAATGGGGGACACAGGGGGTTGATGGAGTTCTCCCACGGAGGTAAATCATGAAACAGAGACTTGATGAAGATACCATGGCGATGAGAGCAGCCAAGGAGCTCAAGGACGGCGACTGCGCTAACCTGGGATTCGGGCTTCCCACGCTCTGCGCGCTCTATGTCCCCCAGGGGATCAGGTTTGAAGCGGAGGCTGGCATCCTGGGCTACGGACCTATAGTGCAGGCGGATGACGTCGAGAAGGCAGATTGGCACTATATAGATGCCAGCGGCAGGTTTGTCACTCCGGCGCCGGGCATGGCCTGCTTCAATGTAGTCGATTCCTTCATCATGATAAGAAGCGGGCGGCTGATAAGCATAATGGGCGGTTTTCAGGTCTCGGAGAAGGGAGACCTGGCAAACTGGAACACGGGCAGTGGCGCACTCGGCGGCACGGTAGGCGGTGCCATGGACCTGGCTGTGGGAGCAAAAAAGGTAATCATTATGATGCAGCATACTACAAAGGATGGAAAGCCGAAGCTTGTGAAAAAGTGCACCTACCCGCTTACCGCCAAGGAATGCGTTGACCTGATAATAACCGACCTGGCAGTCATCGAGGTCATACCCAAGAAAGGGCTTCGGCTGCAAGAAGTAGCGCCAGGCTGGACACCAAAAGAGATTCAGGCCCTGACAGAGGCCAGACTTATCATACCTAGAGATGTCAAAGAGATAGAGCTATGATGGCATAGGATGGCATACTAAGAGGCTTACAGGCATGAAAGTGATTGGCATTTGCGGTTCCCCCAGAAAGGGCAACACGGAGTGGATGCTGAGGAAGCTGTTGGAAGAAGTTGCGAAAAGCGGAGTAGAGACCGAGTTGATCCTGCTCAGGGAACTGGCGATTAAGGGCTGCGACGGCTGCTTGAGCTGCGACATAGGGGGAACAGAGCGCAAAGGGCGTTGCAAGATTCAGGATGACATGCAGCGGATTTACCCCAAGCTGCTGGAAGCCGATGCCTGGGCTCTGGGCACGCCTGTATACTTCGAATTGCTTTCCGGAATGCTCAAGAACTTCATGGACAGGACTTGTCCCATCTGGCCGAAGCTGGAGGGCAAGCCGGTTGTGGGCCTTGCTGTAGCAGAAGAGGGCGTGGGAAAGGCGATACAGAACTTGAGAACCTACTCTTCCCTCTGTAGCATGCAGTGGGTGGGGCAGGTTACTGCTCTGGCAAAGACTCCCAAGCAGGTATCGAAGGATAAGGACGTAGAAAAGCGCCTCGAGAAATTGGCAGGTAAGCTGGTCAATACGCTGAAATCCTGATAAGCAAAGCGCCTCGACTGTACCATTACCTCAGAAGTCCCCTATTTGAAATTGTCTGCATTCCCCAAGGCATTATAAGACATTGTTTACTAACGGGGAGATCAGAGGGACACAGCCCCTTCAGTGCTAAATCCCCCCTTTTCTAAAGGGGGTTAGGGGGATTACAGAGCTACCTATTTGTTTAGAATTTAGCAATTACTATTTAGAGCTTCTCCTGGGGGTGTCCCCAAACCTAAAATCCCCCAAGACTGGAAGATAAAGGCGGTTGAAAAGTGTTGCTAAACGCCTCATTATAATGGCCCGGTTAGGGAATAGGTTTTTCGCTGCCGTAGCGCCTGTTTGACATTCTCTGGTAATATGTAACCATGATAGATAGCTATTCCCTTTATCTTGCTGATAATTCGAGTTGATAGGAGGTTTGAGGCATGAGAAGCGACCCGGTAAGGACCAGGTATATGTTCTTTCAGGCTATGGGCAGAACTCCGGAGGAGATGGAAAGGCCCATGGTGGCCATAGTCAATTCGCAGAATGAGCTGGTGCCAGGGCACATCCATCTCAACGAGATCGCGAGCTCTGCCAGGGAAGGAGTTATCTCGGCAGGGGGAACGCCCTTTGAGTTTCCTGCCATCGCTATCTGCGATGGGCTGACTATGGGACATGCCGGCATGTGCTATCCCCTGCCCAGCCGTGAGCTTATCGCTGACTCCATTGAGGCCATGGTGGAGGCACATACACTTGATGCCATGGTGCTGGTCACCGGCTGCGACAAGATAACGCCGGGTATGATGATGGCAGCGGCCAGGCTTGATGTCCCTTCAATTATCATCAACGGCGGGCCCATGCTTGGCCGCAAATTCGGTGAGGGCAGGCCTGGTGCCATTGAGATTGAGCTTACCGGTTGCGGGGCCTGTCCCGGTCTTTACACCGCCAACAGCATGGCCTGCATGGCTGAGGCCTTAGGGATCGCCCTGCCCTGGAATAGCTGCATCCCTGCTGCCTACGGTCAACGCCGCGTGCTGGCCAAACAATCCGGGGTAGCGTTGATGAAGCTCTGGGATAAGCAGATAACGCCCTCGCGGATTCTCACCAGGAAAGCCTTCGAGAACGCTATCAGGGTAGATATGGCCATAGGGGGCAGCTCCAACACCATCCTGCACCTCATGGCGCTGGCCCATGAAGCCAAAGTTGATATCGACCTCGACCTCTTCGACCGGATGAGCCGCACTACGCCCCGGCTCTGCAACTTCAGCCCGGCAGGGCCCTATTTTATGGATGACCTCTATGAGGCTGGGGGGCTGGTCGCGGTGATGAAGGAGCTTTCCCGGAAAGGGACGCTCCATCTCGATGCCCTCACCGTAAGCGGGCAGACCCTGGGAGAGGCCATCGCGGATGCCCGGATTATCAGGCCGGAGGTCATCAGGAGCATAGACAATCCCTATGACGCCGAAGGTGGGTTAGCTATCCTCTATGGTAACCTTGCTCCGGAGGGCGCGGTGGTGAAGCAGGCAGCAGTGAGTCCTGAGATGCTGAGGCACACAGGACCGGCCCGGGTCTTCGATATTGAGGAGGAGGCGGTGGATGCCATTGCCAATGGCAGGATAAACAAGGGCGATGTAGTGGTTATCAGGTACGAAGGCCCCAGGGGCGGTCCCGGGTTCAGGGAGATGCTCATGGCGACTATGACCATAGTGGGGATGAGGTTAGAGGGCGAGGTGGCCCTGATCACTGACGGCAGGTTCTCCGGAGCCACCAGCGGGGCCGCCATAGGACATATCTCGCCGGAGGCTATGGAGGGCGGGCCCATAGCCATCATAGAGGAAGGCGACATCATCGAGTTCGATATCCCCAAGAAGACGCTGAACGTCAGATTACCGCAGAAGGAGATAAAGAGAAGGCTCGCCAAGTGGTCGCCGCCGCCTCTGAAGAGAGAGGTGAAGAGCTACCTGAGGAGGTACTCGGCCCAGGTGACCTCCGCCAGCACCGGGGCTATCCTCAAACAGCCCTAGTCCTATTGGCTGTGGGGTGGGTGGAATGAAATGCAACCCACCATTCCTAAAATAAATGGGAGGGTTTCGTCCGGCAGGGGGGACTCCAACCACCCTACACTCTACTAGCGCGCTGCGCTACTGACATCACATTCTATCGCCGTTATACGATGGTTATTGCAACAAGGCGAGCGACCAGAACGGTCGGCATACCAGAGCACAATTCGCAAGTAATACTAGGGCTAGGCCGCAGTTTAGGACACTCTTAACGCGAAGAGGGCCCTTTCCCCACACGAGTAATCCGATCAGCAGAGTCAGGCTCATCTTCACCATAAGCATAAAATCCACACCGTGGGTTGCTATAGCCATTTTCAGAAACGGGTTTCCCTCGTGCATGCCTCGGCTTAGACATAGCCAAGTTATCGCCATGTCAGCAATATTCAATGACATCCACAATGTGAAAGAATTAGTCCAATGGTTATCATCTAACGAGAGCAGCCCCTTAAACCAAGGACTTGCCGATTCCTGATTTGAAAACTTATCTGAAATCGCTAGACTCCTATCGAGAAATGGGGGCTTGAATCATACCTTCATCCTTTGGTGCCTATGGGATAGTTCTCATAGTACTGGCATCGTTTTAGCCAGTCTGGACACAGGGATGTTCTAAGGAAAATGTCACAATATCACTGGCTATCTCAGTAGCAGACCCTTTTCGTAGGGCTACTCCAAGTCCGCAGTTCAGACACTGCACTACGCCCATGCCCTCATCTTCTGGCTCGTCCCAGACTACAATATGAATTACCCTTCCATCCTTCGTTCTAATTACCATAGTATTATTCCTACCTTAACTGGCTCTTTGCTGTCCTTATACTCGGGGGGCAATTACGTGTCCTTTTTCTGATGTTTTGTCGCAGCCATAGGGAGCCCTGGAAATGCCATGTTTTGAACTATCGTACTAGTACTTTCGTACTCGTGCCTAATATCATATTTGGCCTCCTTATTAGAGGCAAGACGAACTTTCTTGACGTATCTTCACTTTAATTCCCAAAATTTGAAGAAGCATGGATTGTACTGGGAAGAAGTTGTAATAAGGTGGCAGGTATTAAGCAGAGGAGTATATGCAATCAGCAGACCCAATTTGGAATATTGGGCACCTAGGGACTAATAAGCCATTGGATGGAATTTGGAGGTTAGCCAACGTTTAGATGACAGCATGAAGCACAACAGGGCGGTGGTTGGGTATGGCTGTTATTAATGAACACCTTTCACTGGATCAACAAAACCACGGGTGGGTCACCAAGTCACGAACATGGGGATGTTTGATTTGCTTGTACTATGACAATTCTACCGGTAAGGAGTCATTAAGTATTCTGCCGTAAAAGCAGCTACAGCCCACAACAGCTTAGCGTCCCAACTTGGTCATTACCTTAAATGTACCAAGTATTGCTTGTTGCTACAAAAAGGTAACCGAGTTTTACCTTTGCCTCTGTTGAAAAACAAGGCTCTCTGAAAGGGCTGGGTTTTTGAGTACCGATCAACTACTAGGCCTATTTTCAGTAGTGCAATCAACTGCAAGCGCTGAAAGAGTGAAGGTATCAACCGTTCGAAGCCAGGCTGTACTGGTGTGAAAAAAAGGAAGACCGCGGCACTACATACCATCTTGTCGATATCATTTAGAATCCGCTAATTTATCTGGGTTCGACTACTTTTCTAGCTTTGAGTTGTCTACCAGTTCCTTCAAATGATTGGTTACCTGAGGTAATACTTCTCCTATTCTTTCTTCAAATCGGAGACGACAGAATCGGTCAAGGGAAGTTTCGCCCTGATTAATTATTACCAGGGTGGCTCCCGCGTTAACAGCTATTTTCGGCAACTTAGCTGCTGGGTTAACCACCAGGCTAGAACCAACTACAATGAAGAGGTCGCAATGTTGAGAGTGCCATTTGGAATCCTCCCATTCCTTTCTGGGTATGGGATCACCGAAATTGACTATCGTGGAAACCAGTTTCCCTCCGCAATTCGAACATTTATCCAAAACTGGAGAGGCATCGCACCTAAATCCACAACCCCTACACTGTACCTTGAATATATTTCCATGTAACTCAGCTAGCAAGTCAGGACGTATTCCAGATTTCAAGTGGAGATTATCGACATTTTGAGAAATAAGAAACTGCAACCTCCCCGTATTCTGTAATTCGACAATGGCTAGATGCGCCGGATTGGGTTGAACTCCCAACCAATCTGCCCCACTTGGAGGTGGAAGACCTTTCTCTTGCCTGGTCCAAAAGCCATCTGTTCCCCGAAAGTCAGGTAGACCAGATTCCGTACTAATTCCAGCACCCGTAAAGACGACTGTGTGACTCGACTGAAAAAGCCATCGCGCCAGGATTTGTATCCGTTCTGAAACCGACCCACCTGCTTGCTCAAACACAGATGGTTTGGGGTTTGATACTTCTCGATTTTTACTTTCGCCCCGAATCTCTGCCTTTATGGTTTCATCAATGGTTTGTGGCGCTGAATCGAACTGTTGATAAACACCCTCGAACCTATTCTTAATGCCACTCGATAACAGCATCTTGGCCCTCTGTTGCAGGTGCTTGGTGCTTTGCCTTATCAGAAAAGCTTCCCGTGCAACTCTGCCTTGCGCTTTTTTCAGAATATCTTGTGGCTCCTTCTCTGTGTGTTGCTTCGTTCCTTTCCGTGAGTGCTGTGCATTGTTTGGCGCTTCATCAATGAGCTTCTTAGCTTCAGCCTCGGCACTTGTCCTTATTGCCTCGGACTTCTCAAGCGCTGCTTCAAGAATGACTTGCCCCTCTCGGATTGCTGAGTTGATTATTTCTTGTCTGGCATCTTCCGCCCTTTGCTCCGCTTCAACTGTAATCCTGTACGTCTCGGTCTTGGCTCTGTTTTTGGCATCTAAAATGATAGCAGAGGCTTTACGATTCGTTTCTTCTGTTATCTCGCTAACGATACGTTTCGCCTGCTCATTTGCCTCGATTATCCTTCTATTTACGAGCTCTGCGATGGAATCCAGATAATCGAGCCTGCTGGCCAGCTCTGCAGCTTGGTCAATGAGAGCACTGATAAAAGCACATACATCCGGATCAAGCCCATTTTCTGCTTTCCAGAAGTAGCTTTCGGAAATGGGGTTTATGTGCCCATGATGTGTATCAAGCACGGACTAGCCCTCAAATGGATATTTCACGTCTTTGGCTCATATTAGAACACTCTAGGCTTGACATTCGCTGGTAGACCATATCTCAAGGTTTGTACAAACCCTTGGTCCTCAGGAGAAGAAAAGGCAGGGAAACCAACACTACATTTCTACTTGTATATGAATGTCTTCCCAGAAGATATTATAGCGTATAAGTCAATAATCTGGCATTTCACTCATCTTCACTTATCCTTCTATTGCGTGCTCAAAAACCCGAGACAATTACCAATCATAATATTGTAACAAGGAGGGCTCTGCAATTATTTTGACTATTGCACCGCAGGCAAGGGCATTAATCCATCGCCTAGTAGGTCTGAACTCGACGCCAGAAACAATTCAGTCAGCTTGCGAAAGCGCAGGAAGGTAGCGTTTGTGGAGTACCCTTCAGCCAATATTGAGGTCACTGTTTGAGATGATTCTTGAACGTACTGCAGCTTCAGAGGTCACCAAGTCATGAACATAGGAATGACCACATGCACGTAATTTGTTTTATATCAAAGACTTGTCTTCCCTTCGTAGAAATGCCAGGTGAACCAATCAGCTTGTAATAATCTTGCATTCCCTCTTCACTTATCCTATAATCAAGCCCCCAAACTTGGGAAGGGTTCAGAATCCATTTTAGAAGTCGACTTTCCTTAATTTTTGGTCTAAAATAGTCATACAAGAAGTTGTCCAAGGGGGTTTTTATGGAGGCAGGTAAAGGTTCAGCCGACCTGGAGCAAGAAGTACTCAGCCAGGGCCTGTGTACAAGTTGCGGTGCCTGTGTCAACATCTGCCCCTATATCAAAGTGGTCAGGGACAAGGTGGCCGTAATCGAACCCTGTGGCCTCACTGAGGGGAAATGCTACGATTTCTGTCCCCGCACGCCCACCGATATCGCTGCCCTGGATAAAAGCGTATTCGGCAAAACTCGCACCGACTACTCTCTGGGGCCTTATATCTTCATCGAGATGGCGCAGGCAAGGGATAGCGAGGTGCGCTGCCGCGCTCAGTACGGCGGCGTGGTCTCCGCGCTGATTAAATACGCCCTGGACACCGGTGAGATAAGCAACGCCGTGCTCACTAGGCCCTTCGATGGTGTTATGATGCCCGCATCGGTGTTGGTTGCGGAGAGTTCACAGTCGCTGGAGTGCGCGGGGTCGAATTACATATCCTCTGCTACACTGGCAAAGATGAACGAGGCGACAAAACAAGGCAATGACTCACTCGGCTTGGTGGGCATCCCCTGCCAGGTGCTGGCCCTGAGGAAAATGCAGGCTGCAAAACACGAGACCGGGGCTAAGGGAGTGAAGCTCGTTATAGGGCTTTTCTGCACCTGGGCGCTATCCTATAAAGGCTTCTCCGAGTTCCTCAAAGGGAAGGTAGACCTCTCTCAGGTCAGGCGTATCGACATCCCGCCCCCTCCGGCCAACATTATGATGGTGGAGACAGCAGCAGGCGACATCAGACTCTCTCTGGATGAGGTGAGAAAATTCATCAAGCCCGCATGCGGCGTCTGCTACGATATGACCTCCGAGTTCGCCGACATATCGGTGGGCATGGTGGAAGGAATAGGAGACTGGAACACCCTGATAGTCAGAACCCCGGCGGGAAAGAGGTTTATTGATAAGGCGAAGAAGGCAGGCGTAATCAATACCAGGCTCCTGGAGAAAACGAGGCTGGAGCACCTTCGTGGGGCGTCATCCATCAAGAAGAAGAGGGCAGTGGATGCAATACAAAAGAGGACCAACGACAAGAAGAATCTGCTGTACCTGCGTCTCAGCGCTCAGGAGAAGAAAAAGTTCCTTTAGGAGTTCGATATGGGGACACTAGAGCTAAATCAACCAGGCAAAACCGTGCTCATGATGGGGGATGAAGCCATCGCCCGGGGTGCCATCGAGGCTGGCGTTGACTTCTGCGCCTCTTATCCGGGTACCCCTGCCACGGAGGTTCCCGAGTCCCTGGCGCGTGTGGCTGAGCGTTTCAATATTTATGCCGAATGGTCCACCAACGAGATTGTGGCCTTCGAAGCGGCGACTGCTGCTTCCCTCGCTGGCCTGAGGGCGTTAGTAGCCATGAAGCAGAACGGTGTCAATGTGTGTGCGGATTTTCTGATGACGGTCAATCTCGCGGGCACCAATGGCGGCCTTGTTCTGGTGGCCGGCGATGACCCCTCAGCGATATCCAGCAGCAACGAGCAGGATAGTCGGAATTATGCCAGGTACGCTGATTTGCCTCTCCTGGAGCCGGCGGATTTCCAGGAAGCCAAGGATATGACCAAGTGGGCGTTCGAGGTGTCGGAGAAGCTCGGACTGCCCTGCATACTGAGGAGTGTCACCAGATTATCCCACAGCAGAGGAAATGTTAAGCTCGGCGAGCTCCCGGAAAAGAAGAGAACGGCCAAATTTGAAGGTGTCTACATCTCCGGGGCCTTCGTAGCTGCGCAGCACGCTGCACTTCACCTGAAATTAGAGCAGGTGCGAGAGGATTTCGAGGCCTCTCAGTTCAATTTCTATGTCGGCTCTAAGAAGGCAAAATTCGTCATAGCGACCTGCGGCAGCGGCTGGCTCTATTCCCGGGAGGCGGTAGCAGCGCTGGGACTCGAGGGTAAGGTGGGGATTCTGAAAATAGGCACCACCTGGCCGCTTCCTGAGAAATTCATTATCGACCACCTGAAAAATGTCACTGAGATACTCGTCGTTGAGGAGGTAGACCCTTTCCTGGAGCAAAACATAAAAATCCTGCTGGCAGAGCAGGCCAAGACCCTGGGGCCGGTTGAGGTCTATGGCGCTAAATCTGGACACCTACCTGCGTACGGGGAATTGAATCAGGATAAAGTCGCCCAGGCCCTGGTCAGCATTAAGGGGCTGAAGACCCGGGCCAGGGACGAAAAATATGTAGAGAAGGCAAAGGAACTGGCGCTAGCTTTTATCCCCCCCAGGATGCCCACATTCTGCACCGGCTGCCCGCACAGGGCGTCTCTTTGGGCTATAAAGTCCGCCCTCAAGCTGGACGGACGGGATGGGTTTGTTACCGGCGATATAGGTTGTTACAGCATCGGGGCAGGTCCGGCAGGCTACTTTCAACTGAAGACCATTCATTGTATGGGCGGCGGCATCGGGCTGGCCAACGGATTCGGCAAGCTGGAGCAGTTCGCTTTCAATCAGCCCGTGATTGCAGTTTGCGGCGACTCCACCTTCTACCATGCCGCTATCCCAGCGCTCATCAACGCGCGAGTCCACAACAGCAATGTCCTGATGGTAGTGCTGGACAACGGCGGCACAGCCATGACAGGTTTCCAACCTCACCCTGGCTCCGGGTTCGATGCCTTGGGCCGACCTGCGCCCACGGTGGAAATCGAGAATATATGCAGGGGCATCGGCGTTGAGGTCAGGATCAGAGACCCCTTCGAGATAAGCCAGGCCGTGCAGGACCTTTACGATATGCTTCAGGAGGATGGTCCCAGAGTGATGGTCTTCCGCAGAAGGTGCTTCCGCATCGAAGCCAAGGAGAAGCTACAGAAAAAATACTACGTCGACCAGGCAAAATGTATCGGCGATGACTGTGGCTGTGCCCGCTTCTGCAGCAGGGTGTTCAACTGCCCCGGCATAATCTGGGACCAAGAGGCCCAGAAGGCGAAAATAGATGAGGTAGTGTGCACCGGCTGCGGAGTTTGCGCCACTCTTTGTCCCGGAGGGGCAATCGTCGTTCGGGGGGCTGCATCATGACTTTAGAGAAAGACCCGCTAAACCTAATCATAGCAGGCGTCGGTGGCCAGGGTAACATCCTTGCCTCACAGATAGTGGCTACAGCCGCGATAAAGGAAGGGCTCTACGTGACAGTGGGAGAGACCTACGGCGCTTCTCAGAGGGGAGGCCCGGTGATGAGCCATGTGAGATTCTCCGCTCAAGCTCAGTGCGGCCCCTTGATACCAGAGGGCGAGGCAGACATCATTGTCGGGCTGGAGCCTATAGAAGCCTTGCGCATCATCGCCGATTTCGGCAACCCCAGGACCAGGGTCATCGTCAGCCCCAGGCCCATCTATCCTATCTGGGTTCTCTCCGGGCAGGCCAAGTACCCGCCTGTGGAAGAGATTGTGCAAAAACTAGGGGAGTTCGTGGCCGAAGTCAGGGTGGTCAAAGCCATTGAGGAAGGTGAGACAGGCTTGGCTGCCAATGTCGTTATGGTGGGTGCCCTGGCTGGCTCGGGGATGGTCCACATTGGAATGAAGAATTTCGAGGAGTCGATGAGGGAGATCATGTCCCCTAAGGATTTAGATTTGAATCTCCGGGCCTTCAAGAAGGGTGTGGAGTTGATAAGAGGAAGGGCTAGAATCCCGGCGATATCGAAGCCGAGGAGGCACAAATGAAGTTCAAGGTTGTGAACGCCAGCCCTCTTGATAATCCATTATATTGATGGCTGTCAAGTAGGCAGTTATCCTGAGTTTTCGTTCAAATGAAGGGGTTGGGAAATGGCAGGTAAGAGCAGAGTTGCGCGAAATATGCCAGGTTTGGCAAGTGCTGAAACCTTCAAAGAGTCGGAAGAATGGCATAGGGCTCTGGTTGAAACCTTGGGCAAAGCTGGATATGGAATTGTCATCCTGCAGAATACGCTGGAGCGGGAAGCAGCTATTGTTTTTGTTAACGACGAAGCTTGTAAGATGGTGGGTTATTCGCCTGCCGAGGTACTTGGGATGTCTGCCTGGGATTTCTTTGATTCTTCTGAACTTGCTAAGCTACAGGAACGATATAGACAAAGACAGAGCGGTGAGCAAGTACTCAGTTATTACGAGACCACCGTGCTGTGCAAAGACGGCACACCGCTGCCTATCGAAGCAAGTGCAAGCGCTATGAGCTACCAGGGTAATATAGCAACAGTGCTTTTCTTCGAGGATATCACTGAGCGCAAGGATATCCAACAGGAATTGGACGAACACCGCCGCCATCTTGGGGAACTGGTGGCAAAACGCACCGCTGAGCTGAGAAAGACAAACGAGCGACTTAAACACGAAATCACCGAACGCAAGCAGATTGAATTGGTTCTACGGGAAAGTGAAAAATACTTCCGGGCACTCATCGAAAACTCGCAGGAAGTCATCGTCGTTCTCGGTAGTGATGGCACGATGCGGTACCAAAGCCCTTCAGCACGACACGTGACAAAATACTCTCCGAAGGTCAGGCAGGGAAGGAGCATTTTCGAGTTTATCCATCCTGACGATTTGCCGCGCTTGGTGCGTCAGTTTGAAGAGTTGAAAGCGAGTCCCGGTGCTACAGTACATTCGGAGTTGCGTGGTCTTTTTAATGATGGGTTGTGGCATTATGTGGAAGGCATTGGTCGAAATTTGTTACACGATCCAATAATTGCAGGCTTAGTTATCAACTTCCGCGATATCACTGAGCGCAAGGAGGCAGAGGAGAGGTTACAGAGCAGCGAAAGATATTTTCGATCCCTTATCCAAAATGCGCTGGATGCGATGGTGGTAATCGGGAAGGATGGGATCATAAGTTACGGAAGTCCTGCTATTGAGCCTGTACGCGGATATAACCCGGAGGAGATAATCGGCACAAACGGCTTTTCGGAAGTTCACCCGGAAGACATGCCCAAAGCTATTAAAGTCTACAATGAGTTAATGCAGAACCCTGGTGCTTCAGTAAGAACAGAAGTGCGTGTCAGGCACAAAGACGACTCGTGGCGTATTGTTGAGGCCATAGCCAGAAACCTTCTTGATGACCCGATAGTAAAGGGCATCGTCGTCAACTACCGCGATGTTACTGCGCATAGACAGGCAGCAGAGAAGTTACAGGAGCTTTATCGGCAGGAAAGAGATTTGCGCCAACAGCTCGAAATGGAGATGAATAGGCGGGTAGAGTTCACCAGGGCATTGGCGCACGAGCTGAAAACTCCGCTCACCCCGATGTTGATTTCGAGCCAAGTGCTGGCTTCTGAACTCAAGGAAGAGCCTTTGTTAAGTCTGGCCAGAAACCTCAGCCGTGGTGCCTCCAATCTCAATAGTAGGATAGACGAGCTTCTCGACTTGGCAAAAGGGGAGATAGGCATGCTCCAGTTGAAAATCGAGCCATCGGATGCATTGCAACTGCTTCGGGAAGTGGCGGAGTTTGTGTCTCCAGTAGCTTTGAGCCGTGGGCAATCCCTGATTATGGAGCTGCCCGATTCGCTGCCCTTGGTTGGGGCTGATAAAGTCAGGTTGCGGCAGATTGTGTTGAATCTGCTCAACAATGCCCTGAACTACACCCCCGAAGGGGGAAGAATTACTTTGAGGGCAGCCCAGAAGGAGGCTAATCTGGTAGTGGAGGTAGAGGATACCGGCCCAGGTATAGCTGAGGAAGGGCAACAGCACATGTTTGAACCTTATCACCGTATGGAGGTTGCTGGAGAGAGATTGAGTGGACTGGGGTTAGGACTCGCTCTGTGCAGGACACTTGTAGGTCTTCATGGTGGACAGATATGGCTGAAAAGCTCTGTGGGCAAAGGCTCGACTTTTAGTTTCTCGCTGCCCTTGAAAGCTGCTAATCAATAATAAGGCCTTGAAATTGGAGGAGAGCTGTTGAAGGCACTGATTGTCGAAGACGATCCAGGGATTGTAGAGTCTATTTCCCTGGCGCTACAGATACGCTGGCCGGAGACTCAGATAGTATCCACTCACCTGGGGAAGAAAGGTATAGATTTAGCGGAAAGCGAAAACCCCGATATCATCATTCTCGATTTGGGGCTTCCCGATGTAAGCGGTTTCGATGTCCTGAAACGGGTTCGCTCTTTTTCTTCTGCACCCATTATTATCCTCACCGTGAAGGCAGAGGAAGCTGATATAGTCAAAGGTCTTGAGTGGGGAGCAGATGATTACATAGTGAAACCATGTGGTCAATTAGAGCTTCTGGCCAGGGTGAAGGCCAGAATACGTGATAAGAGCCATTTAGTTAAAGAGGCGCCGCTATCTTATGGGTCGCTGCGATTTAATCCCTCGACGCACCAACTCCTGATCGAAAAAAAGGAGATAAAACTCACTACCATCGAGGCCCATATCATTCACCATCTGATGAAGAACGCTGGTTATGTTGCGACCTACTCTAGCCTTGCCGAAGAAGTCTGGGGTGAAGATTACCCAGGCTCTATCGATAGCCTCAGGGTTCATATCAGGCGCTTGAGAGAGAAAGTCGAAACGGATCCCGGCCAGCCACAGTTTATCCTCACCAAAGCCGGCATAGGATATTTTTTGGCCAAACCAAACAATATCTGATTTGAACAGCTCGGGCCCAACATGGAAACTTCTGTGTCTGTCTCGTCCGAGCAGCGGAATTAATACGTCTCCCCAAAGCAACCTCTTTGGAGTAATCCCATCGGGCCATCCCTTACCTAACCTATAACCCGCTCAATTCCCCAGCAAAATTACCTGAAAGTGGTTTGTTTAATGGGGTTCTGCAATTGTATACTTGTACGAAGATTAACGAAAAGTTCTTAATTGTAATATAATTGTAATATAATTGTAATATAATTGTCGTATTCTTAACTGGATTGTAATCGTATAAGTATAAAATAGACATATAAGAGTAACTGGTGGTCTCGTAGGACAGAGACGGGCTGGCGGAAAAAGCCAAAGGATATGAGAGAAACCTGTTAAGGTCGGGTTGATAAACCGCAAGGAAGAGGAGGCAGAATATGAAGATTGTTATCGAGCACATCGGTGGGAATAGCCACCCAAATGTTGATCGGGCAAGAGAGGAGATTATCAGAGTCCTGGGCTTCAGAGGCACTGTATCAAATGCCAAGGTGGATAAGTCCAGGGTAGTAGTAGAGTTTGAAGTAAGCCCGCAATGGGATTTACCCCTTGCGGAGAAGCTTGATTATCTCAGAATGTGGATGCCCGCCAAGGTAAAGAGCGTCTTCAAAGTCGTCGATTTATCTTTGTAAGCTAAAGAATAGACTGTACTAACCTGAGGAGAGGGGATTTCCGCCTCTTTTCAGGTTATAGGGGAAACTTTATACAATTCCCCTGGACCTCTTCAACTTCTCAGTCAGCATAGGCACTACCTTAAACAGGTCCCCCACTATCCCGTAAGTAGCCACCTGGAAGATAGGGGCATTTGGGTCCTCATTGATGGCGATGATGCACTCGGAAGTACCCATGCCGGCTATGTGCTGCACCGAACCGGAGATGCCGCAGGCGATATAGAGCTTAGGGCAGACAGTCTTCCCCGTTTGGCCGACCTGGTGCGAATAGGGAATCCAGCCCTCATCCACAGGGGGTCGCGAGGAACCCACTGCAGCCCCCAGCACCTCAGCCAGCTCTTTTATAATCTGGAAATTATCGGGCTTGCCCAATCCACGCCCGCCCGAGACGATTATCTCGGCCTCGTCGAGCTTGACCTTCTCGGATAGGTCTTCGATGAAGCGAAGCAGCTTAGTTCGTGAGGTAAGAGCTTCTTTCTTGAAGTCCACCTTTATTATCTGTCCCTTGCGCTCTTTATGCGATGTCCCCCTCTTAAACACATGGGGACGGACGGTTGACATCTGGGGCCTTTTCGCTTGGCACATGATGGTTGCCATGACGTTGCCGCCGAAGGTGGGGCGTGTCTGCAAGAGGAGCTTGGTCTCGGGGTCGATGTCGAGGCCGGTGCAGTCAGCGGTGAGCCCGGTATAAAGCAAAGCAGCCACCCTGGGGATGAACGAGCGCCCCATCGCGGTGGCGCCGGCTATGAGTATCTCCGGCCTGTGCTTGCGGATGAGGTCTAGGAGCAAGCCGGTGTACAAGTCCTCCTGATGGTCTGACAGCGTGGGGTCGTCTACCAGATAGACCTTGTCGGCACCGTAATAGGCAAGCTGCTCCACGTCCTTGATGTTATGCCCCAGGCACACTGCACTGAGCTCGGTGCCCAGCTTGTCGGCCAGCTTCCTGCCCTCCGACACCAGTTCGTAGGCCACGCTCTTCAGCTTGCCGTCACGCTGTTCGGCGAAGACCCAGACGCCTTTGTAGCCCTCACTGACCTTCTGCTCGGCCTTCTCGATCTTTATAGCTTCGAAGGTGCAGGCATCCACGCAGGCGCCGCAGAGGTTGCAGCCCTCTTTGACGTGCGCCTTGTCATCGACGAGTTCCATCACCCCGAAGGGGCAAACAGGCACGCACGAGCCGCAGCCGGTACATTTCTCAAGGTCTATCTGGATACTCATAGTTCTCTTTCTCTG
>Ga0315281_10002601_pt1 | contig 26735 bp, 17 predicted proteins | sample YL17G07_0_MG_FD_204540 | JGI IMG/M metagenome (GOLD analysis project Ga0315281, IMG submission 204540) | Sediment microbial communities from Yellowstone Lake, YNP, Wyoming, USA - YL17G07_0 | ecosystem: Environmental > Aquatic > Freshwater > Lake > Sediment | place: USA: Wyoming | collected... | reverse complement strand
AAGCTCTGGCCGCATGGGAAAAGTCTCTGCAGATCAATCCCAACCAGCCGGAGATTAAGAAGAAAGCGGACGCCTTAAAGGAGAAGAAATGAAGCGGCGCATATACCGAGGGCTTTCGCTGGTGCTGCTGGCAGGCCTGTCTTTTTCCGCCGGATGCAGCCTGTACAACCTTGAGCGGAGACTCAATCCCGTGAACGCCGATTTTTTGAGCAAGGTCCGCTATGTCATCACCCGTGAAGAGAGGAAGACCTTTCTCGAGCTCCCGGATTCCGGAAAGCCGCAATTCATCGAGGAATTCTGGAAACGCCGCGATCCCGATCCGGACACGGAGGAGAACGAATTCAAGATCGAATACTTTAACCGGATCGAACGAGCGACACAGCTTTTCATGGGCGAAGGAATGCCGGGCTGGCTCACGGACCGGGGCCGGATCTATGTTCTCTTCGGGCCGCCGATGGACAGGATCACCCAGCCTGTGAGCGGCGACGCCTATTCCCGGTGCCAGGAGGTCTGGTACTACGGCAACTTTCCCGTCGTTTTCATCGACCAGACCTGCACTGGAACCTATAAGCTCGTGACCTATGAGCTGAGCGGCTTACGGGACATCAACTTGACGTACATGCACGAGCTGAACATGGCTCAGGCCGAGGCCCAGAAGACATTCAAGGAAGAAAAGGCCCTGTTCAATTTCGAGGCGAGTCTCAAGATCAGGCTGCGGGAGCCGGAGCGGATCGAAGGGGTTGTTGTTTTGGAAGTTCTCTATGAGCGCATCTGGTACAAGTCCGAGGGGAAAAGGCTGTGGACGACGCTCCAGGCCGTCCTCGAGCTGAAGGATGCCGGGAAGAATACGATCTGGCAGCACAAGGCCGACTATGACATCAACCTCGACGAAGCTGAGCTCGAACAGAAGGCCGGGAAAAAATATGCCATTGAAATTCCCGTCGTAATCCAGGATGAAGAAAAGATCAAAGGACTCGGTCAGGGCCAGAGCCTTCTCTATATCACGTTGATCAACACGACCGGCCAGGAGACCCAGAAAAAAGTCATTGAATTTAAGTAGGAAAAATGAAGGACATGTTCCGAATTTAATAAACCTGTCGAAAGACTTCAAAATATTCTTAAGAGGAAATGACACCGCGAACGAAACGTGGCGATCTCACCGAGGAAATGAAAGGGAGGCTCCCATGAGGTCTCTTCTTCAAAAATCTATGCTGATCCCGGTCATATGTTTTACGGCGCTTTTTGTCGTCTGTCCCTTGACGGCGCAGGAAAACCTGGGGCGGGGGAGGGTCACCGGGACCGTCGTGGACGAAAAAAGCAATCCGATCGAAGGCGCGCTCATCGTGGCCGAAAGCCTTCAGTCCAAATCCAAGCTCGAAGGCAGCTCGGATAAAAAAGGCCATTTCGCCATCGCCGGATTCGGCACGGGCGGATGGCGGATCACGGCCTCCAAGGACGGTTATGTGAAATCCTTCGTTGAAATGGGCGTCAGCCAGCTCAAGGCAAATCCTCCCCTCACCCTGACCTTAAAAAAAGTCACCGGCATGGCGGCATTCTTCCAAGACAAGGCCTCGACCGATCTCTTCGACAAAGGCAATCAGCTCATCGAGGAAAGCAAATATGACGAGGCTGTCAAAGTCTTCGAGGAATTCCTGGCGAAATATCCCGAGATCTATCAAGCGCACCTCAACATCGGGTCATGTTTCCTGAAAAAAGGAGACCTGGAGAAGGCGGCGTCGGAATTCCAGCTGGCCCTGGATAAGACCCTTGAGATGCGCGGCTCTTACAAAAAAGAGCCGGCGACCTCGCTCCGCGCCTTTTCAGGGCTGGGCGAGATCGCCCTGAAAAGAGACGATTTCGAATCGGCTCAGAAATATTTCCGGGAGGCGCTCGACGTTTCGCCCGAAGACGAGACGGCCGCCTACAATGTCGGGGAAATCTTCTTTTCCAACCAGAAGGTCGATGACGCGATCAAATATTTCGAGCTGGCGATCCAGATCAAGAGAGACTGGTCCAAGCCTTATTACAGACTCGGCATCGTCTATCTCAATAAGGGCGATTTCGCCAAATCCCTCGAATGCCTGAACAAGTTCATCCAGATGGACCCGGAGAACCCGGACGTTCCTCAGGCTAAAAATATGATCGAGGCGATCGAGAAAATTAAGAAATAAACTCGGCAATGCGCAGCAACAGATCCCTGACTTTTGTTTTCATGATCGGGCTTGTTTTTTCCTCGAATGTCAGCGCTCTCGGCCTTGCGACCCGGCCCCAGAACCGGAAAACCGGTCTGAATGTCCTTCTCATCACCATCGATACGCTGAGGGCCGACCGGATCGGTTTATATAATCCCGGGCATCCGTTGACCCCAAGCATTGATCGTTTCGCCGCGGACAGTATCGTCTTCACCAGAGCGTTTTCCCATACATCCACGACCCTGCCGTCGCATGCCAATATTCTTTTGGGGACGACCCCTTCGTATCACGGCGTTCACGATAACGCCAACTTTGTCGTCCGCGAGGATTTGCTGACTTTGGCCGAACACCTCAAGAGCTGCGGCTATTCGACGGGCGCGTTTCTGGGCGGCTTTCCTCTTGATGCCCGGTTCGGACTCGGCCAGGGCTTCGATGTCTACGATGATCATTTCATGCAAGGGGATCCGGGCATCGAACAGGGCCGGGAGCGAAGAGCCCAGGCTGTCCTGGACAGCGCTTTAAGCTGGTTGAAGGGACGAAAATCGCCCTGGTTCGTCTGGATTCATTGTTTTGATCCCCATGACCCCTACAGCCCTCCCGAGCCGTATCGGTCACAGTATGCGAAGAATCCTTATGACGGTGAGGTGGCTTACACCGATTCCGTGATGGGCGCCCTTTTTCGCTATCTTGGCGAAACCGGCCTTCTTCCTTCGACTCTCATCGTCTTCACGGGAGACCATGGAGAGTCGCTCGGCGAGCATGGTGAAAAAACGCATGGCTATCTGGCTTTCAACTCGACCATCTGGATCCCTTTGATCATCCGGCTTCCCCGGGGAGAACATCATGTCGTCGAACAGAATGTCTCTCATATTGACATCTTTCCCACCGTCTGCGACGTTCTCGGCATCAAAACGCCGGCCTTCCTTCAGGGGACATCGCTCCTGCCTTTGCTGAAAGGGAAGGGCCTGGAGGAGAAGCCGATTTTTTTTGAATCTCTATCTCCTTATTACAATATGGGTTGGGCCCCGATTACGGGATTCATTTTCAAAAACGAAAAATACATCGATTCCCCCATTCCCGAACTCTACGACCTCAGCAAGGACTTCGACGAACGCAAAAACCTGGCGGAGGGAACGAATCTGAATGATTTTCGAGACGAGCTCGGGCGAATCCTCCGTCGCCAATCCTCGGAAGACAGCAGCAAAGCCGGACAAAAGATGGATCTGGAGACGCAGCACAAATTGATGAGCTTAGGCTATTTAGCCAGCCGTCAGGGCGGCAAGAAAGCGGCGTTCAATACGGATAACGACGTGAAGGTTCTCCTCCCGCTGCATAATAAATGCATGGAGGCCCTGGACCTTTTTCGGGCGGGGAAAGAGAGAGAGGGCACGGAAACGCTGAAGGAAATCATCACGGCCGGGAAGCCCGTCAGCACGGCTTACGTCAACCTGGCCGCCGTTTATAAGAGACAGGGACGATGGCCGGACGCGATTTCGGTCTTGAAAATGGGCCTGGCGAATCTTCCCGATGTCTATGACCTCTTTGCTCAATATATCACTTGTCTCTATGAGGCCGGCCGGTTCGACGAAGCCCTCCAGGCTTTTGAAACGATGGGCTACCCTCAAGCGCAATCCGATCCCGTCATCTGGAATTATGTCGGGCTCTCCTACTGGAAAAAGGGGAATGCCGCCAAAGCCCGGCAGAGCTATGAGAAATCGATCGCCATCGATAAGAAATTCGCCGTTCCCTACAACAGCCTCGGAAGCCTGCTGACCTTTCAATTCAAATCGACGAATGATCCGGCGTCGTACCGGAAGGCCATCGAATACTACGGACAGGCTATCGCCCTGGATCCTTCTTACGGCGAGGCTTTTCATGGCCTGGGAGTGGCTCATTTCCAAGCGAAAAATTACGAGAAGGCCATTGTCTGCCTGAAGAAAGCGCTGGACCTCGAACCCGATCTGGACGAGGCGCTTTATTTCCTCGGAGTCGCCTATTTGATGCGGGGAGAGAATGTCCCGGCCTATCAGTGTTTCATGAAATACAAAAGCAGCCCGTCGTACGGCCTTCTTAACAACACCGAGAAGGCTCGTCTGGATAGCTATATCGCCAAATGCAAGAGGGATTGACCGAAAATAGACGGGGCATTAACCGAAAGAAAACAAGAGAGAGACGGCGGAAAGAGAAGGGGGCGGCTCAAAGGCCGCCCCTCTGAATCGTTTGTCGCAGTTAGAAGATGAAGCGGGCGCCGAAGCGGATCGAGCGTACGCCGTAGATGCTGGTGATTTGGGCGTAAGTCGTGGACAGCGTGTACGTCACGGGGGTCCTATCATAGCGCAGTTGGCCGGCGGGATCCTGGTTGACGTTGACGCCGCCTCTGCCGGCCAGATTGAAGATATCCATGTAGATGTTCACCTTCGCCGAGTTGCCCAGACGGAATTCTTTTTCAACGCGAAGATCCAGATTCGTATAAGAGGGGCCTCTTCTTGCTCCCGGCGATTCGGCGCTGACAGCATAGTAAGAGGCATAGGTTCCGAAACCCATATAGTTGGAGGGGAAATAGACCCGGGCGAGGCTCCGGCCCCACGGGCTTCCCGAGCGGTACTGGAAGTAGGTGCTGACTATAAAATCATAGGGGAGGATATAGGTCCCCATGATCTTGATCTGGAGCGGACGGTCGTATGGCATCGGGCCGTAGGTATTGATGAGCGTGTTCGGGTTGTCGAACATGCCAGACTCCCCTTCGGTCGCGCTGTAACCGGGGTCGCAATTTCCTTTAAAGGAACTATAAAGAACCGATCCCTGGAGCTGCCATTTGTTTGACATCCGCTTGTCGAAGGTAAGAATGGCCGCCCAATATTCTCTTTTGGCCTCGGGCGGGTTGCTGCCTTTCCAGATGGCCGCGGGACGGTCCTTTCTTAAGCCGTAGATGGTCATGGTCTGGTCGTCGGCAGTGTTGAAGGCGCCGTCCCAGCCCGGATCGGTGAACGTGAAGGGCAGCCAGATTTGGCCGACGCTGTCCGTGGCGTTGGGGTCATAGCCGTTGATGATGTCGAAATCATCGACAATGTTCTTGTTGACCTTCCAAACGAAGTCAAAGCCGAGCTTGAAGTCCTTGATAAGCTCGTGTTGGATGCCGGCCATGATCTCGTCCATGTAGGGAGATTTGAGATCGCCGTAATAAGAATAGTTCGGATCCTGTTCCGGATAAGCAGAGTAAACGTAGCTGTCTGTGGGGGGGAGGTCCATGAGCTTGTTCTTGTTCAAGTCGTTCCAGTAGTAATCGATCGTGCTGGCGCCGAAAATCTGGGCGCCGTTGTATTTTGCGGTCCAGACGGGCTCGTAGTAGCGGGAATACGACAGCTTGAGGGCGGTCCGCCCGGTGCCGAAGATATCATAAACGAGACCAAGGCGGGGAGAGAGCGTAGTGAATTCGACGGGTCTCTTGTAAGGCGTTGTCAGCTCGTCCCACGGGGAGATTTTGCCTTGGGCGTGGAGCTGGTCGGTCAGGGCGACGATGAGAGCATTGGAGTCCGTGACGGCAGGGTTCATGAGCGGCGGCATGGCGTCATACCGCAACAGAGGCCGCGATTGTTCCGGTTCGTACTGATAGCTGTAGTCGAAGCGCAGGCCCAGGTTCAAGGCGAGGCGTCCGGTGACGACGCTGTCCTGGACGAAGCCGGAGAACCGCCGAGAATGGTCCTGGACGTCCCACATGCCTCTTTCGGGCGTGCAGGTTCGGATTCTCAAGCGTCCCTGGAAGCTCGTCGTGCTCGTCCCGGAGTAATAATAAGGATTGTTTTTCGTCAAATCATACCAATAGAAATAATAGGGGTTCGGCCGGTACCAGTCGCGGTGGTATTCGCCCTGTTCGAATTCCACGCCGGCCTTGAGTTCGTGGTTGGCGCCGAGGAAATCGTCCTGGAACCGGGTGATGGAGGCCGAGCCGAGCATTTTTTTGCGGATATATTCGTCGTTGTAGCCGGCGGTGCCCCAATAAACCTTCGCGGTGTAATCATAATAGGTGTAGTCGTTCGGGGTCAGGGAGTGAAGCGGAAAAAAGCGATGAACATAGGTTCCGCGGATGTCGACGAACGTGTTCTGGTCGAGGACGATGTTGAACTGATGAGTCGTGGCGTACGTGTTCTCGTGGTCCCAAATCCTCACGTATTGGTAGGAGGCATCAACGCCGAGGGAATTCTGGTAGATCGGCTCGTACATGTGGTTGTAATGGAGCATGCCCATGTATTTGATGTTTTTGGTGATCTGGAACGTCAGCTTGCCGAAGCCCATCCATTCCTGGTGATCGAGGTCGTAGTGTCTGATCAGGTTGGGGTCCGTGAATCCCAGGCTCATCATCCGCATCTCCGGGGTATTCGGGTTGGCCTGCTTCCAGAGCTGCCGGCGGCCGTTGAGAAAGAACCAGACGCGGTCCTTCACGATCGGGCCTCCGACGTTGAACGATAAGTCTTTGTAGTCGGTGTATTTTTCGGGCGGATTGACGTTCAAGGATTTCATTTGTTCGGGCGTGAACATGTCTTCGGCAAGGCTTTTACCCGTGTAATAAAAGGTCCCGCCGCCGGAGAATTTATTTCCGCCGCTCTTCGTGACGATATTGATGTAGGTCGAATCGGTCTGGCCGACTTCGGCGGGGTGGGCGACCATTTCGAACTCGACTTCGTCATAGACATCGACGTTGATATTGACCATGGAGTAGTTCGTGGCCGGATCGTTCATCGGAACGCCGTCCAGGGCGTAGAGCTGACTGCGGAGCGTCCCCCCGAGGATGGACGACATCCGGCGGTAGTCGATGCCTTCGGCGATGGCGCCCGGGATGGAATTCTGGATATCATACAGGTCGCGATTCATGGGAATGCTGGTTAGGAACTGAGCAGTGTAGTTAACGCTCATCTTCGTGGACTGGACGTCGACAACGGGCGATTTGGCCACGACGGTCACTTCTTCTTCGACCGCGGCCACTTCGAGCTCAATCGTCACCTCGGTCGTTTTTCCGACGCCGACCAGAATCCCTTTAAGGATCTTGGTCTTAAAACCGGGCATTTGGACCCGGACTTCATATTCGCCGGGAAGAAGGGCCGGGAACCGGAATAAACCTGTTGCCGGGGTCACGTAGTTTTGGGCCCCCATAAGCGCGGGGCCGGATGCGGAGATTGTGGCGCCGGGGAGCGGGTTTTTTTCCTTATCGATGACTTGGCCGTGGATCGAGCCGGTCTGCCGCTGGGCATAGGTTAAAGAAGAAAAACACAGGACGAGGGTGAGGACAAGAAGGATGCCAAAAATCTTTTTGTTCATTTAACCTCCTTTTCTTTTATATTAAAAATTCGCCTTTTTTAAATATGCAAATATCATGCCAGAGATATAAAATTTTATTTGATTTATGTTCAATAGGTTGCGATTATAAAGGGCGTATAAATCGCATCTGAAATCCATTTGTTTGGATTTTAATCCATTTTATTGGCGTCAGTCAAATTTTCTTTGGCCCAGGAGGCCGAGCCGATCAGCCCGGCGTCATTGCCCAAGCCGGCCCGTTCGATCGAGCAGCAGGCAAAAGTCGCTTTGTAGGACCGCCGCCGCGCTTCTTCGATGGTCGGCGGGAGCAGGAATTCTCCTGTCGTCATGACCCCGCCGCCCAGGAGGATTTTTTCAGGATTGAGCAGATTGATAAGCATTCCAAGACCGATGCCCAAATAATATCCTGCTTCGGAAAACGCTTGACGCGCTTTTTCTTCTCCGTTTTTGGCCCGATGGTAGATGTCCTCGGCGGTAAGGGGGATCTCGCTCTTGGCCAGAGCTTGGTATTTCCGGACGATGGCCGGCGCCGATGCCTCGGTTTCGAGGCAGCCCTGGAGGCCGCATTTGCATCGCTCGCCGTCGGGATTGACGATGATGTGGCCGACCTCGGCGGCATAGCCGCAGCTGCCCTGCCACAGCTTTCCGCCAAGGATGATTCCTCCTCCTATGCCGGTTCCGATGGTCAGAAGGACCATGCTCGAGACGCCGCGGCCGGCCCCGCATTTCCATTCGCCGAAGGCGGCCATGTTGGCGTCGTTGTCCACCCAAAAAGGAACGTCGATATATTCGGCGATGGCCGGATAAAGATCGAAATTATCGAGCTCGGCGTAATTCGGCGACTGGAAGATCTTTTTTTCCTTCAAACTGTAAATGCCGGGGAAGCCAAACCCGGCCGCTCTGATTTTTCGGGATTCCCGTCTTTTCAAATCCTGCCACAGGGTTTCGATGAGGCCCATCAGCTCCCGGATGGTCGGCGGCGTCGGGGCTTTGTCCTTAAAAAGCAATGTCCCCGCGTCATCGATGAGCCCGTATTTGAGCTGAGTGCCCCCAAGGTCGAAACCGGCGAACACGGCCATGGTCAGCCCTTCTTGCCGACGGCGGCGTAATTCGGCGCCGCGTAGAGAAGGCTGTTCAGCCGGTCGATGTTGCGGTTGAGGATGCTCGCTGTTTCGTCCGCGGCCGGCAGGTTCTGGAGCCTTTCATCTCCGAGCTCCGCGCCAAAGGCGATCTCGACGTCAGCAAAACCCGAGGATTCCATCAGGAACTTGAGCGCCTCCGGATGGACGGGTCTCTGGTGCGTCACATCCAGGAAATAGATCTGGACGAGGGCGAAGACCGAGGTGGGATTCACGGTTTCGAGAAGAAGCGTGCCGCCGGTCGCCAGCTTCGCATGGCAGAGCTCGATCATTCTTTTTAAATAGGGCGGCGGAAGATGTTCGATGACCTGAGAGGAAAAGATCCCGTCGAGCGAGCCGTCCGGCCATTTCGCGAGCGTCTCCAGGATGTCGCCTTTCCGGCAGTTCAATCCTTTATCCAAACAAATGTCCACCATCTGGCCGTTGCCGTCGACGCCGAACCCCTCGATCCCATTCTTTTGGAGGAGGTCGAGAAATTCCCCGCGGCCGCAGCCCAAATCGAGGACTTTTCCGCCGGGGCGAAAATAGGAAATATAAGGGGCCTGCTGCCTTTTGATGTCGTCCTCGGAACCCCGGAATCGGTTTTCAAAGCCCGTATACCGGCTGTCTTCGAGTGGCTCAAGGACCTCCTTCACCGCCGCGGGCGCGGGCATCTTCTTTTTTTCGAGGACGGCCAGGAGCCGGTCCAGCTGGTCTTTGAGAAGAACGAATTTTTTCAGAAGGATCCGGGCGTCCTCGACGGCTGAGGCGAACTTGTCCACCCGCCATTCCATGCTCTTGAAGATCATCCCGACGTGGTTGCTGGCGAGGGCGTCCCACTCCTTGTCCTTGGCATCGGTCAGGCCGTTTTGGAGTTCAAGGAGGTCGGCCAAGGCGACCGCCAGGGCTTTGCCGTCGAGAGCCTGAGCTTGCTCTTTAAGCTCCTGGATCTTTTTTGCGAAGGCTTGTTCTTTTTCTCGCCGTTTCTGGGCGAGTTTTTCGATCGTCCGTCTCATCAGTCCTAGGCAGGGGGATGATGGGCCTTGTCGTCGGGAGGGGCGGTTTCTTTGTTCTTGTCTTTGCCGCTCACGGAGCTTTTAAAGTTCTTGATCCCTTCGCCCAGGGATTTGCCCAGTTCGGGGAGTTTGCGGGCGCCGAAGATGATGATCACGATGAGCAGGACAAGCAGCAGCTCTTGAGGTCCGATGGGTCCGAATAAAAACATCTATTCCTCCTTCGCAGGCGTCTTGTCTGACCTGATTGGATTATGAAAACCACCTAAAAGGTACTTCTTTCGGCCCAAAAAGTCAATAAAACGTGACATAACCCAGGATTAAAATCTTTCGAAAAATTTCAAGAGTCCTCGGAGATGCGCCCAGATGCCGTTCTTGAGCCGGATGCGGGCCGGGCTCGGGAGGGCAGGGGGAGGCTGAGCCTGGACCTTATTATCTGCCGAGAGAACGCCGACGGTCATTTCGCCGTCCGTGTAAAACCAGTCGCCCTCGCCGTTAGTCGCCCTGAACGTCGGGCCGATTCCTGTGACCTGGTATGCTTGGACGAGTTGCCCGGCCTTTTCGAGGTCGTTCATCAGGGTCTCGCGCTCCGCATCGACATCGGGCGCGATGTGATGCGTGATCTCTCCCGTGATCCGGCTGAGGCCGATGCTCCGGTCGAATGTGGCGGCGCCCAGCCAGAGGGGTTTTCCGTTGAGGCCATATCGGTCCGCGCGCCAGAAGCGGGCGTGGTGCCTCTGCCGGGGGCTTTTTCCAACCGGTCGTTCAAAAGCGAGGTCCTGTTTGCGGCCAAAAAGATAGAGGTTGCTGACAGGCGCTTTTAGATAGCGGCGCTTCAGGATCTCCCTTTCAAAGATCTTCAATTCCGATAGGACATTTTTTGGCTCGGCCAAAGACCAGCCGGCGGCCGCCATCGCTTGGATGAACTCTTCCTCCGTGCCGACCAACGCGACATTGAGCGGATCGCCGGGTTTTCCGAAAGATTTTTGGGTGGTCTTCGGAGCGCTCCCCAGCGAAACATGGTATTCGTAATGTTTCCAGGCGGCCGGGAGAATCACGTAAGCCAGGGAGAGGTATATGAGGATGAGAATCAACAGGATCCTAAGGAACTTGAAGAAAGGCTTCCTGAGGCGTGCCATGGTCGATTCCGTCTTTCCCCGAATTATCTCCGCGAAAAAAATAAATGTCAAATGCTGAACATTGACTTCGCGGCAGTCGGATGATATACCTTGTCCCTCATATCTGGGTAAGGAAAGGCGTCATGATATCCCCCTGTCATTTCATGAAGATAGGAAGCTTGATGGTCTCCTTGTCCGGCCTCGCAGAGAAGGCTTTTTCTCAGACGAATTCCCGGGCGCGGGCCACGCTTGAAAATTTGGTCGCGTTTTTTCAAAACACGGACGAGTTTCTAATGTCTCTAATTTTGAATATTCAAAGGGAGGCGAGAAAACATGAATAAGCGGAAATGGATTCTTCTTGTCGCGGCCCTGGCCGTCATCGCCGGCGCTGTCGCAGCCCAGTACACTCCTTGGCTTTATTGGACGTTCCTGCCCAAGGACCAGATCGACGAGATCGTCGGCGAGGCCTCGGGCGAGACGGCGCTGAACACGATCATCGAGATCAATGGTTACAACCGCGACAGGCTGTTCGACGAATATGCCGGGCCGTTCCAGGAAACGCAGGTCATCCTGAAACGGCTGAAACAATATGGTGTTTCGGCAGAGCTCGTAACCTTCCCCGGCAGCGAAGTCTGGGATGCCGTCAAAGGCGAGCTCTGGGAAGTGAAGCCCAAGCGCCAGAAGATCGCCTCGATGAGGGACATGGTCCCCATGCTCGCGTCCGGGAGCCAGCCGACCGACGTCACGGCCGAGCTCGTCTGGGTCGGCCGCGGCACTCCGGCCGAGATCGATGCGGCCAAGGTCGAGGGCAAGATCGTCGTCACCGAAGGGTCCATCGGCCAAGTCCACAACTATGCCTGCCAGCAGAAGGGCGCTTTGGGCGTGATCGTCATCAGCCAGTCGCGGCCGTATTTCGACCCGCTCCAGATGACCTGGGCCGGCCTCGGCGGAATGCGCGGCGGCCAACGCGGGCAACAGCCCCCGGCCCAGCCCGTTCAGACGCCCCCGCCGCCTCCGGCCAAGCCCAAGTTCGGGTTCCAGCTTCCGGTGCGCGAGGGCGACTTCCTGAAGCAGCGGCTCCTGGCCAACGAGAAGATCACGGTCCGCGCCCTGGTCGATTCCAAGCAGGAAAAGTACAAGAATGAGGATATCGTCGCCCTTATTCCCGGGACTGATCCCAACGCGGGCGAGATCATTTTCTCGGCCCATTTGTTCGAGGGAATCACGAAGTTCGGCGCCAACGACAACACCTCGGGAAGCGCTTCCATCCTGGAGGTCGCCCGGGTGCTCAACACGCTCATCCAGGAAGGCCGCCTGCCGAAGCCGAAGCGGGCGATCCGCTTTCTGTGGGGCCCCGAGATTGGAGGGACCGGCATGTGGGTCAAGGCCAACAAGGCGATCATGGACAAGACCCTGTGCAACATCAACATGGACATGGTCGGCGAGTGGCTGAGCAAGAACCAGGGCTTCATGTGCTTGATGCGGACGACCTACGGCAACTCGCACTACGTCAACGACGTCATGGAAAACTATTACCGGTACATCGGCGAGGGCAACCGCGAGCGTGTCCAGAACCGCGCCGATTTCTATAAAGTGCCCGTGCGGATCGTGGCGCCCTTCGGCGCAGACGAGCCGTTTTATTATTCGATCGAGACGCACTACGGCGCTTCGGACCACGAAGTCTTCAACGACTGGGGCGTCCGCGTGCCCGGCGTCATGATGATCGTCTGGCCGGACCGGTGGTATCATACCTCCGGCGACCTTCCCGACAAGTCCGACGCCACTCAGCTGAAGCGGGTGGCGGCCATCGGCGCGGCCGGCGCGTACACCATCGCCAACGCCGACGACAACATGGCGGTCAAAATTGCGGGTGAGATCGCGAGCAACGCGGCGCGGCGGCTCGGACATCAGCTGGTCGTGGGCCTTGAAACGCTCAACAGGGCCGAAGCCAAGGCACTGCTCGATTCCTACAAGGCGGCGCGCGCGTTCGTCGAAGGCGCGATGGTGAACGAAAAAGATACCCTCGACTCTGTCCTTCAGCTTGCGACGGATAAGGCCAACGTCGCCGCTTACATCGCCCAGATGAAGAAGTCCGTAGACGCGATCGGCGCCGCGCACCTGGCGACGCTGCAGGCTCACATGGAAGCCATGGCGAAGAAGCTGGGGACCAAGGCCGTCAAGATCGAATTGTCGGACCTCGAGAAGAAGGCGATGAAGATCGTCCCGAAGCCGACGGCCAAAGTGACTGGCGAGATTCACCAAGGCTACCAGAAATACCTGAACCAGGTCCCGCAGGCCGAGCGGGCGAAATTTCCCTACGCCGGCGAGGTGTTCACCACGAACGAACTCCAGCTGCTGATCAACGGCAAGCACAACGTGCTCGAGCTCAAGGCCCTCCTCGACGCCCAGTCCCAGAGAAAGTCGACGATCCAGGGCATTCTCAATTATCTCCAGATCCTGAAGATGGCCGGTCTGGTCGAATATTAACCTGAATAATTCAGATTAATTTTGTTAAATAGGGGGACGATAGAGGGGGACACAGAAGGGTGTCCCCCTCTATTTTTATTTTATTTAAACGGACTCGATCGGGACGCTCTTCACTGCCGAGCCCTTTTCCCTGAACCAGAAACAGAACTCTTTGGCGAGGTCGATGTGGACGCGAAATTTTCCCTTTTCCTTGAAGGGTGAGAGATCCAGATTCACTGGGAATTCCTCTCCTGGATTTATGTCCTTGGGAAGCTCGAAGCGAGCGGGTTCTCCGCCCCTGTTTCGCCCGTCCTCGCTGGAGATCCAAACGCCGATCCTCACCATATGGCTCCGGGAGGAATTTCGATACCATGGGACATTGCCGGCGTTCTTGATCTTCAAGGCAATCTCGAATCGATCTTCGGACTTCACTCGGGCGGGCGCGTTCATCACTTCCATTTCAGCCCTGTACTCGTAAACTTTCGTCGGCGTCTCCCTCTCCTCGCCGGTTAGAGCGTTCTTTGGATTCTTGGGATCCTCCGGCTTCATGAGAAAAAGAGAAAGGGACGTGTAGATGGTGTTGAAATTTCTGAGGATGACGTGGGGCGTTCTATAGACCTCGATCGGAAGGGCTAACGGCAGATTGGCAAACTCCTCTTCTATGCCCAGGTCAAGAGGCTCATTCAGGAAAAATCCAGACTCATGGATCAGCTCTTTCAAGTCCTCGATCCTGAAATAATCCCTTCTCCGTGTCAGGCGATTCAGGATCAGTTCTGTCGTCAGGGCCACGACTCCTCCAGGCTTCAGGACCCTGTTCATCTCCCTGAGCGACCGCAGCTTGTCCTTCTTCCCTCCGAAGTGTTCGAGAGAGGAAAGGCAAAAGAGAAAGTCGAAAGTCTCCTTTTCAAAAGACAGTTCAAGCGCGTCCATTTTCATAACTTTAAGCCGGTCCTTGGGATAGAGGAAGGGAGCGTACTTGTCCGGATGGAGGAGAACGTCCTCGGCGCTCTCTCCTCCCAAATATGTCCCTTCATAAAGATCCGTGGCGTAAACCATTTTGACCCGGTTCGCGAGAAAATACATGAGCTCTTCGTGCCCGCAGCCGATCCCGAGGGCCGCGGCCTCCGGGGAAAGCCTTTTCAACCTTCGCAACCCGTAGATCGTCTGGTTGAACTCCCAGATCTTGCGATGAAAAATATTCGCATCCGAGGGAAAGAGAAGATCCTCGAATCCTTTCTTCCACACGGGATTTCTGCCGTCCGACAGCCGGCAGAGCTTATTGAGGGGGATGTTCACCGTATCGAATGCCGTTGATGGCTTGACCTCCACGGTGTATCGATCCAGGGGCTTCATGAGGAGATGGTAGAGACGGTTTCCCCAAATCGTTTTTATGGCGAAATCCTTGATCTTCATCTTCATTTTCCATCCCGAAGCCTAGTCTAAAGAAAACACCTCTTTAATACAACCGGCCGGCCGGATAAATAAGACCGGCGTTAGATCTGCACCTTTAACATTATTTAGAAAAAACCATTTTTTCATGTAAAATGTCAGAGGTATAGGTCTGAGCCTAAAAATTGAAAATTGAGGTTTTCTCCGGAATGAGGCGAACATGCTTCCGACGATAGAATGGCGCGATGATCGGGTCATCATGATCGATCAGCGAAAGCTGCCCGGCGAAGAAGTCTATGTCGAATGCCGGGATTTTGAGGATGTCGCCGAAGCCATCGAAAAGATGGTCATCCGCGGCGCCCCGGCCATCGGCGTGGCCGCGGCGTTCGGCGTCGCCCTTGGATTTTTGCGGGTCGAACGCTCCAAAGACAGCCGAGCTGAATTCAACCGCATCTTGACCAGGCTCCGCAGAACGCGCCCCACGGCCCGGAATCTCTTTTGGGCGCTGGAACGGATGACGGCCGCCCACCAGGGAAATCAGGGCCTTCCGCTCGATGAACTAAAAAAGAGATTGATAGCGGAAGCCTTGGACATTGAACGAGAAGATGTCGAGATCAATCGGCAGATCGGTCAATTCGGCGCCGAGCTCATCAAGGACGGCGATTCGATCCTGACCCACTGCAACGCGGGCGGCTTGGCTACGGCCGCCTACGGGACGGCCCTCGGCGTCATCCGCGCTGCCTTCGAGCAAGGAAAGAAGATCCGCGTTTTCGCCGACGAGACGCGGCCCTTTCTCCAGGGCGCGCGTCTCACGGCCTGGGAGCTTGAGAAACTCGGCATCCCTTATTTCGTCATCTCCGACAGCATGGCGGGTTGGCTGATGCGGAAGGGCGAGATCGACCTGGCGGTCGTCGGCGCTGACCGGATCACGCCGAACGGCGACACGGCCAACAAGATCGGCACGTATTCCGTAGCGGTCCTGGCCAAGGAGAATCATATTCCCTTCTACGTGGCCGCGCCGCTCAGCACGTTCGATTTTTCACTGGAAACGGGTGATCAGATCCCTATCGAGGAGCGTTCGCCGGAGGAGGTCAAAGAGATCAACGGCAAGCTGATCACGCCGGCCGGCGCCCGCGTCCGCAACCCGGCCTTCGACGTGACCCCGGCGGGCTACATCACGGCCATCATCACGGAGAAGGGCGTGATCCGGCCGCCCTATGAAAAAACCCTGGCCGATTTACGGAAATGAGATGTAATCCCCTTCCTTCCCCCTTTAGAAAATGGGGATAGAAAAATAAAAAATGCACATTTTGGCCATCGAGACGTCCTGCGATGAGACCGCGGCGGCCGTCCTCCGCGACGACGCTGCGGTTCTGAGTAATATTGTCCTCTCCCAGGACGAGATCCACGCGCCCTATGGCGGCGTCGTTCCCGAACTCGCCTCGCGTCAGCATCTCAAATCGATCGACCATATCGTCCGAGAAAGCCTGACGGCGGCCGGCGTTGCGCTCGAAAATATCGATCATTTCGCCGTGACCCAGGGCCCCGGTCTCATCGGGTCGCTCCTCGTCGGCCTCTCTTTTGCCAAAGGGCTGGCGTATTATCATCGGAAACCGCTCCTCGGCATCGACCACGTCCAGGCCCATATCGAAGCCGCATTTCTCGAGAACAAGGGTATCGCCTTTCCGGTCCTCGCCCTGATCGTCTCCGGCGGCCACACGTCCCTTTATTTTTTGAAAGAAAAGCTCAGCTTTGAGCTTCTCGGCAGGACGCGCGATGACGCCGCCGGCGAAGCCCTGGACAAGATCGCCAAATTCCTGGATTTGGGCTATCCCGGCGGCCCGGTCATCCAGAAGCTCGCCGAGGCTGGAGATCCCCGGCGCTTCAAATTCGCCCTTCCGCGCATGACCGACCGAAGCCTCGATTTCTCTTTCAGCGGCCTGAAAACGGCGGCGCTCCGCCTCATCCGCGATAATCGGATCTCCAAAGACGACTCTCGTCTGCCGGATTTCCTGGCCGGCTTTGAAAACGCCGTTGTCCGGGCTCTTCTCGAAAACATATTCCGGGCCGTGGAGAGGCTGAGCCCGAAGTCCCTTCTCATCTGCGGCGGGGTCGCGCGGAACATAAGGCTCCGGGCGGAGTTCGAAAGACAGGCCCGAAGCCTCGGATTGAATTCCTACATCCCTTCCCCTAAACTCTGCACGGACAACGCGGCCATGGTCGGAGCCCTGGCCTTGAGTCGCATCGAGAACGAGGGGAAAACCCTGAAAAAGAAAGGATTTTCGCTCGACCTCGACGCATACCCGAGAATTATCGCAGAGGGATGATCTGGAAGAGATAGGGCTCGACCTTTAGATTTTCCGCGGATCTTTTTTTGAAGCCGAAGTCGATTTCGTAAAGATAGAGCTGGCGGAACAGGACATAGGCGGGGGGATCGATGATCAGGTCTTTCTTTTCTCGGCTCGTCTGTCCTTCAAAGAGAGGGAGGTCGAAAAACGTCATCTTCACCTCGTGCTCGCCGGCCTCCGAGCCGAAGACGATCTTGACTTTTTCGAGTTTATTTTTGGAGCCGAGAACAACTTTGTAGGTCCGGTCGTCGTGCAGGTAGAGCTCCCCTTGATTTTTTGCCACCACGTCCTTCCCCAGCGGGAAAAGGTACAGCCCGAGCTGCTGTTCGGTGGAATACGTGAACGTCTGGGCGGGATAGAGAACGGTCCGGGGATAAACCACCCAGAGCATGGATGCCGCGGCCAAAAGACCGAGGGTCAAGCCCAGGCGGAGGCCCGGCTTTGACCTCCCGGGCTGCTTCCCTTTAAAAATGATATAGAGAACAATGAAAAGCGCAACGGCCCCGATCCAGATGTAATTCGGCAGATAATCGAGATTTCGGATCTTGATGAAGGACGGCAGGTAAAACGGCAGGAAGAAATGCATGTTGCTCAGGAAGACAAAGAGATCGCCGGGCCTCCGGGTGAATTCATGGGTCGTCGACTGGTAAAGGAACGGGGGGTGAAAAAGCAGGATTGCCGCGATGACCAGGCTCACGATGCAGGCCCCCCGGAAAAGGGCCGCAAATGTCCTATTCCGGTTGAATGCCAGGAAGTATCCGATGAGAATCGCCCCGATCCAGGATAGCGGCGTGAGCACTCGTGCCTGGGGACAATGCCCCTGACGGTGGGTGAAAAACGCATAGTTCAGGATGAAGGGCAGGGCGATGAAGAGGAGGATGACGAAGTCTTTCTTGGACCTTCGAAAGACCTCCACAAGTCCGAGGAACATGAAGACGTAGAGCGGTGAGTACAGGAGCAGCCCGTCACGCTGGTCCAAAAAATAATCGAATAACGTGTCTGTCCGCGACCATAACGGGAGGCTGAGCCAGGCCTGCTTGAGGGCCTGGGCCCTTTCCGGCGTGATCGCGCCTTCATAGACCGCGAAGGGCGAGATCGTTCCATAAAGGCTGAAGACGAAGGAATAGAAAAGGACAAGACCGAGGATGGGGAAGACGAGAAAAAGAAGAATTTTGGCCCGGGGCTTCTGATGCTTCCATAATAAGTAAACGGAGACCAAGAGGAGCGGCCAAAAGATAAGGTTGTATTTCAACCCGAACCAGAAAAACGTCCCGAGGAGAAACCCCATGAATAGAAGACGAAGAGTCGGAAGAGGACCCGGGGACCGGACCTTCCGGAAGATATAGACCGAAAATAGAGCGATGGGAATTTCCGGGTAAAGATGGACGGCATAAAAGAGGACGGGTGCACTGAAGGAGTAGAGCAGCCAGAGCCTGAAGGCCAGGTTTTCCTTTCGCCAGAGGTCCCTTGCCAGGAGATAGATCTGGAGGCCGAGAAGGACGGCCCAGATGGACAAGCTCCCTTTCAGGGCGAAGGTCAGCCATTTCCCCTTGAGGAGTTGGCTCACCGCGTACCAGGGCAGCATGAGGACCGAGATCCCCGGCAGGTTGATCGGGTAGATGTAGCCTGGACCTTTCTTTCCCTGCTGGCCATAAATGTCGAGTTTCAGGCGCGGGCTGTTTTCCTGTTTATAAAAATGGAAATAGTCCCTGTCGGCATAATTATTGGCCAGGTTGATGTCTTTGTCATAGAGGAGGCTGTCCGTCGTGAGAAGGTAATAGGGTTCGTCGCCGGAGAACGTGACGTCCTGGGAAACGAGGGCGAACGCGCAGAGATTATAGATGAGGAAGGCGGCAACAAAAAGAACGGCCAGCCTTTTTCGGAGGGAAAGGCCCTGGAACCGCGCCGTCCATGTTTTGACGAAGAGAGGACGCTCCTTGAGGAGGGGAAGAAGTCCCGTGATCTTAAGATAGAGAACGGCCAAAGCGATGAACATGCCGAGAAGGCCGAGCCGGGTCCGGAAGTCACTCCGGGTCAAGTAATGCGCCTGAAGGAGGGGGGACAAGAGAAAGAACAAGAAGGGGAGGGACGCCCGGGTGCCATCCTTGAGCCTTTCCGCATAATTGGCGCCGAGCGCTTTCGCTTCGATCCGAGCCAGCATTATAACTCCGGCCGCCAGGACACAAAAGAAAACAGCCCAGACGCCGAAGAAGAGAAACAGATGTAATCCGGACAACCGGAATCCATGACTGAGGATCGAATAATTCCGCGATTGGAGGATAAGATTCAGAAAAATCGACAGGCCGGCGGAGGCGACGAGGATGACGGCGTAAGCCTTGAGTCCGCTTCGGCTTTTCATCGCTTGAGGTATAGTGAAGTTCATTCCCTGTGTCAAGGGCCCAAAAGTTCGGATAAAGTTCCGGCCTCTTCAACGGACAGGCCGGAATCCCAGATAGTAAGGGTTGAGGCCCGTCTGGACGTCCGATTTTTTTTCCAGATGAATGCCGAGCCGGTAGAGGTTGAATTTTTTCCAGCGGTACGCCGGAGGCGACTCCAAGATCCGGTCCTTGATCTCCCGCCGTGTCGTATCGTCGAACTCGGGCTCATCAAAAAAGCCCAGCCGAAGCTCGTAATCTCCCTTCGAGGAACCATATTCGACTTTCAATTTTTCAATGGGCTTTTTTGTCGCGAAATAAAAATGATAATCGCGGTTGTCTTCAAGAAGGGCGAATTTGGCCGGTTCCGTCATCCGCGCCACGCGGGAGAGGGCGTAAAAGGCGATTTTTTCCCCGGTCGGGAGGACCGTTTCTTGGATTGGAACAAGGGTGATCCGCGGATAAAAAACGAACCAAACGAAAAAGAAGGCGAGGCCCAATAGGGCAAGGGCGAGATGATGGGAAAATTTCATGGAGAAGGCATGCTTCCTGACGAGAATATACGTCGCGATGAAAACCAGAAGGATCACGGGCCAGATGAAATTCGGCAGCCAGCGCCATTCCTCGATCTTGATGAACGAGGGGAGGATGTTCGGGAGGTAGAAATGAAGATGGCTGAGGGCATAAAAAAGATCTCCTCCTCGTTCGGTCTGGCCGACCGTCGTTGGCTGGTAAAGCGCGAAAGGGTTCTGGCACAGAAGCCAGACGATGAGGAGGCTCACCGCAAGGCTGAAATTAAAGAGGTAATAAAATACCTTTTTGAAGTTGTAGACCAGAAAATATCCCAGGAAAATCGCGAGAGCCCAGCCCACCAGAGCAAACGGCCTGGCTTGAGGGGCATATGAAGTCCTCTGGGCCAGGAGGGCCCAGCTCAAGACATAGGGGGCCGTCAGGAACAGAAGCAGCCAAACATCTTTTCCCCGGCGCCTGGACATTTCGATGAGGCCGAGAAAGGCGAAGAAATAGATCGGGGCGTACAGGAGAAGGCCGTCTCTTTGGTCCAGGAAAAAGCCGGCCAGCGTATCCAGACGATAGCGGAAGGGGATGCCGGTCAAGAGAAGTTTGAGAAAGCTCAAAGATTCCTGACCATCCATCGCTCCTTGCACGGAGATCGACGTCGGGTTCAAGGAACCGAAGAGGGAATATTGGAAACCGAAATAGAGGATGAAGTTGACGGCCGGCAGGGCCAGGAAATAGGCCAGGTTCCAGCGGGGCTTGTGCTTCTTGATGATAATCCATAAGGCATAGAGAAAGAAGGGGGCTAGCAGGAAGTAATATTTGAGCGCGTGGAACCAAATCAAGGAAGAAAGAAGAAAACCGCAGAGAAGGAGACTTTTTTTCGACAAAGTCAGCGAAAAGCGGAAAAGCCGGAAGATCAACAACGAAAAAAAAGCGGCGACGATTTCGGAATAGATATGGATCGAGTAGAAAAAAATGGGCGAGGTAAAGCTGAAGAGGATCCAGAGTCCCAAGGCGAGGCGGTCCCTCTTCCATTCCTGGCGGGCGAAGAGATACATTTGGACGCCAAGCAGGGCGCCGAAGAGGCTCATCCCGAAACGGGGCAGGAAAAGAAGAGCACTTTTTCCCAGCCATATCCCTAAGGCATAGAAGGGGAGCAAAAGAAACGAGAGGCCGGGCGAATGAAAGGAGTATAGGGCACCAGGCTTCGTTCCCGGCACGACGTGGGCTCGGATGGTCGCCCCGGCAGGCATGTATCGCGTGTAATCTTTCTGGGCATAATTATTGGCCAGGTCGAAATCCCCGTCCTTGAGGAGGCTGTGAGTGATCAAAAGGTAATGAGGTTCATCGCCCGAAAAAAAAATCCCGTTGGAGATCATCACCAACGATCCCCCGTTATAGATGAGGAGGGCGGCGACGAAGAGAAGGAGGGTTTGCCGGCGCAAAGGAAGCGAGAAGAATTTTCGCATCCATGTCAGCCAAGGCGTTGGCTTCTCCCGGACGACGTGGGCGACCTGGACGGCCTTGAGATAAAACACGGAAAAGAGCACGGCCAGCAGAAACAGCCCAAGCCGCCGTTGAAGATCATCGAACGTCAGGTAATGAATGAGCACAAGCGGCGTCAGGGCGAAAAAAAGGAGCGGAAAATAGGTTGGGAAGTCCTTATTTATCCCTTCGTTATAGGAAATTCCACAGATTTTTCCCAAAATGGAGGAGATGAGTGCCCAGAACCCGAGGAGAAAAATAAAGACCGGCGCCGCGCACAAGGCCACCGGGCCGGCCGTGAAATCGTATTTATGATTTATGATCGTGAATGTCGGAACCTGGCTCCGAAATTGAAGGAAAAGAGCGACGCCGATGGCAAAGAAGAGAAAAAGGACCAGGCGGAATATCCTCGGCGCCTTGAGCATATTTCAGACTATTAGTCCACTTCCCGGCCAAAGTCAAGGGCGAAAACTTTGGCTTTTTATTTCCGTATAATAAGGATTGTGGAGCATATTTTAGTTTTTTTTGAGCTTGTAATTTGATAAACTGTTTGATTAACAATAGCGATTTTTCTCCAGGAGGAGAGACGTGAAAATGAAAACAAGCCTTATGGTCGTCTTGTCCCTGTCGCTGCTTTTCATGAATCCGGCCGCGGCCCAGGAAAAGCAAGCCCTCAACCTCAGCCTTGAAGATTGCATTGCCAAGGCCCTCAAGAACAATCTCAACGTGGCCATCGAACAGCTCAATCCCGAGCTGGCTGGCCTTTCGCTGAGCAAAGCCCGGGAAATGTTCACGCCCCGCTTCGAGTTCAGCTACGCCAACAACCGCCAGGAGACCCCGTCTTACTGGTGGATTCAGGGCGCCGGCACCAGCATCAATAAAATGTTCGACTACGGGGTGACGATCGCTGAAACCATCCCGACCGGCGGCAATCTCTCCCTGTCGCTCCAGAGCTACAAGTCGAACACGAACCAGGCTTTCCAGCTCATCAACCCTCGCTACGGCAGCACGCTCCGCTTCGATTTCAGCCAGCCCCTTCTCAAGGATTTCGGGCCGAAGGTCGCCCGGCGCCAGGTCCTTCTGGCCGAAAAGAACCTCGACATCTCCCAGCTCCAGCTCCGGAACACCCTGATCGACACGATCTATCTCGTCCAGGAAGCTTATTGGAACTACGTTTTTGCCATTGAAAATTATGAGGTGAAGAAGCAGTCCCTCCAGCTCGGCCTCGACCTCCTGGCCAAGAATAAGAAAGAAGTCGAGTTCGGGCAGCTCGCGCCGATCGATATCCTGAACGCCGAATCCGCCGTCGCCCAGCGCGAGGCGGATCTCATCCAGGCCGAAGGGCTCATCAGCCGGAGCGAAGAAGTCCTCAAATCGATGATCAACCTGGCCGCCGAAGGCGACGCCCGCCTGAAAAAACTCGTCCCCGTGGACAAGCCGGAGTTCAAGGAGATGAGGATCGCTCTCGACCAGGCCTTAAAAGAGGCCATGGAGCGCCGGCCCGATCTCAAGATCCTCCAGAAGTCCCTGGAATCGAAAGAGCTCAACCTCAGCGTAGCCAAGAACCAGATTCTGCCCGGCCTGGATTTGCAGTTATCCTACTGGAGCCCCGGAATTTCAGGCGACCGGCTGATCTATCCAGACGGAGACTTCTTTAGCCAGCCCATCGGAAAACAGCCGGGAAGTCCCTCGGATTCGCTCCGTGACGCGTTCAGGCTCCTTTATTCAAACTGGAACGTCGGCTTGACCCTGTCGATTCCGCTCAGCAATTTTACAACCAAAGCCGATTTCGCCTACGCCAAAATGGACCTCAGCCAGAGCTTGGTGAAGCTCAAAAACTTGGAGCAGCAGGTCGAACTCGAAGTCAGCGACGCCGTCCGGGCCAACGAAACGAACGCCAAGAAGGTCGAAGCCTATCGGGTGGCGCGGGATCTGGCCGAGAAGAGCCTCGACGCCGAAGAGAAAAAGCTCAAGGTCGGGCTTTCGACGAACTACTTCGTCCTCGAGTTCCAGGAAAAGCTGGCCAACGCCCGGTCCATGGAAGTGAAAGCCAAGATTGATTACATCCTATCCATGGGGAGGCTCGAGAGGGCCATGGGCACGAGCCTCGAGAAACGGAACATCAAAGTCGGCGGATAAAAGGGCTCGGGGAGAGGGCTCGAAGGCACGCCGATTTTCCCCGGCGAGGAAAATCGGCTCGGACCCTCGGGTCGCTCTTCTCGACCTTCGGTCGAGAATCCATGCCCGCTCCGCCTCGGGCAGGTCCTTCTCCGCCCCCATCCCCTCGCTCGGCAAAGAAAGAAAGTGTCCGTCGTCGGAAGCTCCGTTTTTTTGGCGGCGATGAACTCGCTTCAAGCCGCGCGTTGCCTCGAAAATCGAAACACAGCGGCGAGATCTCCTTATGTTTGCTCATCTCTCTTCCCCTCGTCTTGCGGATTAAGAAAAAGGGAACCGCGTATTGCGTCTCGCTCTTTTTCACCTTAGTTGACCGGACAGGGTAGCACAGTCTATATTTATTACCATGGGGGAATAAATGTTTAAGGGAAGCTAATCGTATTTAGGATGATAGTGGTCTCCATGGATGACGGCCAGATCATCGCCCGCTGCCTGGCGGGCGAGCGCGAGGCTTTTGAGATGATCGTGAACAAATACCAAGCGAGAGTCCTCTCCCTGGCCTGGAGCGTTCTAGGAAACAGGGCAGAAGCTGAGGATACGACCCAGGAGGCTTTTATCCGCGCCTATGTGAATTTGGGAGATTTCGATCAGGCAAGGGGATTCAAGAATTGGCTCTATGCTATCGCCTACAAAAGGTGTCTAGACCGAATATTGCCGGAAATTTATGATAAACATATAAAGTGGAGTAAGATATGTATGGAGGGGGATATCCTATGAGAAAAATAAAAGCGATATCAAAAGGGATCATTCTTATATCGTTTTATATCGTCCTGGGCTTCCTTTCTGGGCCGTTGCCTCATTTAATCCCGGCTCCTCAGGAAGCCGTCCGGCTCGAGAAGCCTCTCCAGCATGAGGTGTCTGTCACGTTAAAGCTCATTCAAGTCTACGTGACCGACTTGAATGGAAAGCCAGTCATGCATCTCAGCAAATCCGATTTTCTATTATTCGACAACGCCAAGCCGCAGACGATCACCGATTTTGAAAAACATATGGCCCCGATCTCCGGCCCAGAGCCCGCTCCGCTCGAAAAGCCGGCCTCTGAAAAAAAGCCCGAGAACGTAGCATCTGTGCCGACAGTCGCGCCTCCCTCGAGGCTGAACAGAAAATTCTTTTTCCTTATTGATTTAGATAAGAATGATCTCGCGGGAATCGCCAAGTCCAGGAACGCCGCCCTTCACTTTTTGGAAAAACAAGTCCTGCCGGGAGATGAAATCGGCGTTCTCTCCTATTCCCCGTATTATGGCGGCCTGAAAGTATACGAATACCTGACATCGGACTACCAGAAAATTCGGGAAGCGCTCGATAGGGCGACGAAGGACGTCCCGGGCAGGCACTTCGGAGAGGGTCCCGGCAATGCGTCCCAGGGGATTGAAGGAGGCATCTGGGTTTTTGGTGATAGCGGACATGTGGTCCCTCGTATAAAATTCACCGATGTGATTCGTAATTTCGCCAGGATCCTCCGCTATATTCCCGGATATAAGAACATCATTTTTTTCTCTCAAGGTATCCCCAGGTCCGTATTGGCTAAAGATATGTTCATGCGACAGGACATGGAAGACATGGGCCGGGAATTGGCGTCAGCCAACGCGCCCGTCTATGCCATCAATACGGAAACCCCGAATCCCTATAGTTCTAAAGGCAGCATGGGCGAGGATTCCCTGAAATTTATCGCCGAGCGTTCGGGCGGCAAGGCTTTAGAAAACATCGGCGCAGCAAGCCGTTATGAAAAGTTCTTCCAGGAAATCCAGGACCTGACGCGAAATTATTACGTCTTGGGCTATCCCGTCCGCGAAACATGGGACGGGAAATTTCATAAGATCAAGGTCGAACTGCGTCAAGGAAATTACCGGATCCAGACCCAGGCCGGATATTTCAACCCGAAGCTGTTCAGCGATTATTCAGACGTGGAAAAGGAAATGCATCTTTTAGACCTGGCCTTCTCGGAGAAGCCCTTGTCCCAGACGCCCGTCCGGTTCCCGATGATCGCTCTGGCCTGTTCTTTTGATCCTGAAAACGATCTTTTCCTGGCGGCCAGGATCCCGCGCGGCGCGATCCGGGAGAAAGCCGGGAAAAAAACAGAGGTCTTCAGCCTGGTCTTCGACGCCAGGGGCGAGATTGTGTCCGAACAGAGGAGCGAAGAGGACTTCTCCCGCCTGCCGCAGGAGGACCTTTATTTTCTAACCCGGGCCTCTGCGCCGTCGGGCATCTATCGCTGCCGGATCATCATCCGGAACCTGGAGACAGGTGCCGCCGCCGTGGCGAGCGCGACAGCGACCGTCCCGCCGAAGTTGGAAAAAGGGATCCTCCTCTTTGCGCCGATTCTCCTTAAGCCGGAGAGAGGCGCGTTCTACTTAAAAGGCCATTTGCCGAAAGCGACCGTGGATCGGACTCGGGGGGCCGCGTTCGCGGATCTCTTTTTATTCGACCCCGCTCAATATGTGCCCTGTCTGGAAAAGACGTTCAAGAAAGGCACCGAAGCGTGGGCCTCCTTCCGCTGCGCTTTCGCCGGCGAGCCGGGCACGGCGATCAAGATCTCCGCATTCCTGTTTGACAAAACCACGCGGGAGGAAATCCCCATTTTCCTGACGATTATCAACAAAAAAGAAGAGAGCGGCATGAAAACTTTTTTCGTCCGCTTCCAAATCCCCGACGTCGAGCCGGACGAATACACGTTCTGTCTCGTCGCCGAGGATCCGGAGAGCGGCGAGCAATCCATGATCGCGAACGATTTCATCATCGAATAATGAAAATAAACACGCTTTGGATCATGGCCGGCCTATTATTGGCCCTCGGAATTCCATCCATTTCGTCGCAGGCGGTGCAAACGGGCAAACCGCCGCGGCCGTTGATTTCAATTCCATCCTGATGAAAACGGCCGCTTACTGTTTTGTGTGGGTTAAGGATGATCGGAGAAGATCCGGAAACGGCCTGGCTCCCATCCAGGTTTTTAACGCCGTTCTCTCACCGCCCTTTTCGGCGCCGCGGAACTCGCACAGCAGATTTCGGCATCAAACAGATGTTCTAAAAAATGGGGCCCCAAAACTCCCATTTTTTTCATCTGGGCGTTTTCCTCATTTGGATCAAGCTCAGACATCCGCGGCGCCCGGCTTGGCCGGGTACCCTCCGACCCCCAGAGACGCGAACCTTGTTTCCCCCCTTGAATTCCAAGGGGGGAAGGGGGGATTAATATCGCTACTTGATAATCTCAAAACGCGTCTCTGCATCGA
>Ga0315281_10002600_pt1 | contig 26739 bp, 28 predicted proteins | sample YL17G07_0_MG_FD_204540 | JGI IMG/M metagenome (GOLD analysis project Ga0315281, IMG submission 204540) | Sediment microbial communities from Yellowstone Lake, YNP, Wyoming, USA - YL17G07_0 | ecosystem: Environmental > Aquatic > Freshwater > Lake > Sediment | place: USA: Wyoming | collected... | reverse complement strand
AGGGGAATATTTGAAACTATGCGGGCAGAGATTTTGGGAATTCATCTCAGGTAACAAGGAATTGTTTATTCAAATAATCGAACCGCTTGGCCATAAAGCAAAAGAAAAGAACGGGGAGTTCATAAAGGCATATTCCAGGATAGTAAATAAGTTCACAGATGAATTTAGCAGAGATTTTTGCGCAGACGGTTTGATTAATTGGGCTGCCCTTGTTAGATTTAATTCCGGGTATTTACCAGACGTTGTGAACTGAAGTAATAGGATGGAATATGGTTTTATCATTGACAGTAACAGAACTGATTGCTGAAATCCCGAACCTGAAGGCAGGAGACCGGCTGTTGCTGAGCGGGGCGGTCTATACGGCGCGCGATGCCGCACACCAGCGCCTGGCCGAAATGATCGAAAACAACAAGCCGCTGCCGCTCAAACTGCAGAATTCCATTATCTACTACTGCGGGCCTGCGCCGGCAAGGCCGGGCGACGTTACCGGCCCATGCGGGCCGACGACGTCCTCCCGCATGGATACCTTTACGCCGCTGCTTTTGTCGCTGGGGGTGAAGGCGACGATCGGCAAAGGGCCCCGCTCCAAACGGGTGCGGGAGGCGCTCAGGGAGCACGGTGCCGTGTACCTGGCGGCCACCGGCGGCGTGGCCGCGCTTCTCTCGCGCAAGGTGCGGCGCGTGGAGCTTGTAGCGTTCGGTGACCTGGGCCCCGAGGCCATCTATCGGTTCGAGATAATAGAATTCCCGCTGATAGTAGCGTGCGACGCGCATGGTAATGACATATTTGATGCAAGACGGGGGGGGGCAGTATAATGCTTTTTGTCGTAGATATCGGCAATACGAACATAACGCTGTGTGTTTTTGGTTTCGCCGCCGCGGGCCGCGCCGTGCGGGGCCCTTCGAAGATATGGCGGCTGTCCACCAGCCTTTTGAAAACCACCGACGAATATGGCACGGAGATTTTGAACCTCTTCCACTACGCCAAGCTCGATGCCGCCGGCATTACTGCGGTGGCCATCGCGAGTGTTGTGCCGTCGCTGGACAGCGTATTTTCCGTATTGACGGAAACCTATTTCCACAAGAAAGCTTTTTTCGTGGGGCCGGAAACACGGGCGATCAGCGGAATACTTTATGATGATCCACGGGAGGTCGGCGCAGACCGTATAGCCGATGCCGTCGCTGCCTACGCGTTTTTCGGCGGCCCCGCCGTCGTGATCGATTTCGGCACGGCGACGACCTTTGACTGCATCGATGCCAAAGGGCGCTATCTAGGCGGCGTCATCGCCCCCGGCCCCCTTATTTCTGCCGAGTCGCTTGCCGAGAAGACGGCGAAACTGCCGCGTGTGGAAATAGTCCGGCCTGATAACGCCATCGGTAAGTCGACCATTAAAAGCATTCAGTCCGGTATATACTACGGTTATATCGGCCTTATTAAAGAAATAATCAGGCGCATCAAAAGGGAGTTGCCGGACAATCCGCGGATCATTGCTACCGGCGGGCTCGCAGGCCTGATAGTCCCGGAGATAAAGGAGGTGAAAAGAATAATCCCCGAATTGACGCTTGAAGGCATACGCATAATTTGGGAAAAATCCAGATAGCGCAGTGAGTTAAATATAATCTTTACACAGGAGAGAATCGATGAAAAAAGTAATTATATTCTCAATTATTTCAACGATTGCGACGTGCCCTCTTTTCGCGGCCAATCCGTTCGACAAATTTAAAGACCAGCTTTCCGGTGTTACCACGCAGATCGCCCAGAAGAACCTTGATAACTTTGCGAAAGATCTCGGCGGTCTGATGGGGGGGGCTTCGTTCCATGCAGGGAAGACGCTGGGTTTCCCCGGGTTTGATGTAGGCGCCCATATCGCCGCCAGGAAAATCAGTGAGGACGATGCGATTATCAAAACGGCAGGTATTGATAATGTTTTTCTTCCGGTCATTCAGCTGGAGATCGGACTGCCGGCAAAGATCGATCTGATCGGGCGATATATAGCTTATGCAGACGCCACAATGGTCGGCGGCGGTTTGCGCTACGGGATCATTAGCAATAGTTGTCCCGGTTTGCCGTCACTCTCCGTGCAGGCGCTTTATCATACCTTAAACGTTGCATCGGGGGTAAACAAGCTTACGGCCACAAATTATTGCGCCATGGCCATGACATCCTTCAACATTCCGATCGTTGATCCTTATCTCGGCATCGGCATGGATTCAACCTCGGTGGAACCCGATTCGTCCGTTCCGCTCCCATCGTCAGGGATGAAGGGAAGCGCCTCTTCGGTACGCATTGAGGGGGGCATTAATATGACTTTATTTCCGTTTACTTACATTCAGATCGGTGGAACGCTCATTGCCGGCAATTTGGACTATAACGCGGGACTCGGGGTGAAATTCTAGACTGGCAAAAGAAAATATTCCGGGGGGCTTGACAGAGATGCGTATTTATTGTTATAATTAGCACTTGGGAAATCCGAGTGCTAATTTTATTGGTATCTCATCTCGCGGTAACATCGTCGTAACCCCATTAATCATTTGTAGGGGGGGTGCACGAAAACTTGACAAAGAAAGTTTTATTTTGTTATAATTAGCACTACAATAATACGAGTGCTAATCCGTGGTGAGTGCTAACAATAAGAAAAGTGTCGTACAATTAAACAAGGAGGTGAAGTTCATGAAGCTCAGACCATTAGGTGACCGGGCCGTGGTAAAGGCCCTGGAACAGAAAGAAGTGAAGAAAGGCGGCATCATCATCCCTGAGACCGCTAAAGAGAAACCTCAGGAAGGTGAGATTATCGCGGTGGGTAAGGGAAAAGTTGCCGAAGACGGCAAGCTCATTGCCATGGATGTGAAGGTCGGAGACAAGATCCTGTTCGGCAAGTACTCCGGCACGGAAATAAAGATCGAAGATGTCGAGTATCTCATCATGCACCAGGATGATATCCTAGGTGTTATAGAGAAATAACATTTTAAGAAGGAGCGTGATTACCGATGGCAAAGCAATTAAGTTATACCGATGATGCACGTAAGATGGTAAAAAACGGCGTTGACAAGCTGGCCAATGCCGTGAAAGTCACCCTTGGGCCGAAAGGCCGCTATGTGGTGCTGGACAAGAAGTACGGCTCCCCGACCGTCACAAACGACGGCGTGACCATTGCCAAGGAGATCGAGCTGGAAGACCCGTTCGAAAATATGGGCGCCCAGCTTGTGAAAGAAGTTGCTTCCAAGACCAACGACGTGGCCGGTGACGGTACCACCACGGCGACGGTCCTGGCCCAGGCCATCATAACCGAGGGTTTGAAGAACATCACCGCCGGCGCCAACGCCATGCATATTAAGCGCGGCATCGACAAAGCGGTCGTGGCAGTTGTGGCCGAGATCAAGAAGATTGCCAAACAGGTCAAAGGCAAAGAGGAGATCGCCCAGATCGCATCGATCTCCGCCAATGACAAAGAGATAGGCAACCTCATCGCCGACGCGATGGAAAAAGTCGGGAAAGACGGTGTCATCACCGTTGAAGAGGGCAAATCAGCCGAGACCACGCTGGATGTGGTCGAAGGCATGCAGTTCGACCGCGGCTACAGTTCTCCCTATTTCGTGACCGATCCGGAGAGAATGCAGGCCGTGCTCGAGGATGCCTATGTCATCATAACCGACAAGAAAGTGTCCGCCATGCAGGATCTGCTGCCGGTCTTGGAGAAGATCGTGCAAACCGGGCGGCCATTCCTCGTCATTGCGGAAGATCTTGAGGGTGAAGCCCTGGCGACCCTTGTTGTCAACAAGATTCGCGGAACGCTGAAAGCGGCAGCCGTCAAGGCTCCGGGATTCGGTGACCGTCGCAAAGAGATGCTGCAGGATATAGCCATAATTACGGGTGGTAACGTCATCTCCGAAGAGACGGGCATGAAGCTCGACAAAACGACCGTAGATATGCTCGGACAGGCTAAACGCATCGTGATCGATAAGGAAAATACCACGATCGTGTCGGGTGCCGGAGACAGGAAAGAGATCGAAAAGCGGATCGCCCAGATACGCAAGCAGATTGAAGAGACGAAATCCGATTATGATAAAGAAAAACTCCAGGAACGTCTGGCAAAGCTTGTCGGCGGTGTGGCGGTCATCAATGTAGGCGCTGCGACCGAGACCGAGATGAAAGCCCGGAAGTTCAAGGTGGAAGACGCGATGCATGCGACGCGTGCCGGTGTGGAAGAAGGCGTGGTCGCCGGCGGCGGCGTGGCGCTGCTGCGCGCACAGGTAGTGCTGGACAAAGTCAAAGGCGATGACGCGGACGAACAGGTCGGGATTAACATCGTTCGGCGCGCTCTTGAAGAACCGGTACGTCAGATTGCCAACAACGCGGGCGTCGAAGGTTCGATCGTAGTCGATAAAGTTCGGAACAATAAAGACGTCAATTTCGGCTACAATGCCGAGAGCGGTGAGTATGTCGACATGCTGAAAGCCGGCATCGTCGATCCGGCGAAAGTGACACGTTCTGCCCTGCAGAATGCGGCATCCATTGCCGGGCTTCTGTTAACCACGGAAGTGCTTATTACCGATATACCTGAAAAGAAAAGCATGGGTGGCCCTGGTGGCATGCCCCAGATGCCGCCTGAGTATTAAACGCGGCGTGTTTCTACGCTATCTATCAGTTACGTCAGGAACCAGTCCTCGGATACCCGTTCGCAGGTATCCGGGGACTTTCTTTTTGCTGAAAAATTTGATACAATCAAGAATTATCAAATGTCTTGAAAAATAAAAATAAATTTGCGCGTGCTATGTCATTTGAAGATAATATCCGGCGTGTCCGGGAACAGATAGAAGGAGCGTGCGCACGGGCCGGTCGTCCTGCCGCTGAGGTGACGCTGGTCGCGGTAACCAAGACTTACCCTGTTGCGGCGATACACGATGCGGTAACTGCGGGTATCCGGGATATCGGTGAAAGCAGGATTCAGGAAGCGCAGGATAAATTTATTATACTCTCCGGCGCTTCGGTTACTGTCCGGAAACATCTCGTAGGTCATCTGCAAACCAATAAGGCCGGAAAGGCCGCCGCAATGTTCGACGTGGTTCAATCGCTCGATAGCCTGCGATTGGCCGAAGAACTTGACCGGCACGCGAAAGCCGGGGGAAAAGTGCTTGATTGCCTTCTCGAGATCAAAGTGTCGGCTGAAGCGGCCAAGTTCGGCATGGATCCCGATGAAGCCGGAAAATTTGTTGAGAGTGTACGTTCTTTAAATAGCATACGGGTCACCGGCCTGATGACCATGGCGCCGTATTTGTGCGATGTTGAACAGCGGCGGCCTTATTTTGCGCGCGCACGACAGGCGTTCGACCGTATCCGTTCAGCGTACGGTTCTCAGGATTTCAATATGCTTTCCATGGGCATGTCTGACGATTTCGAAATAGCGATCGAAGAGGGTTCGACCATGGTGCGCATCGGTTCCGCCCTTTTCGGCGAACGTGCAAAGCAGTGAGGAATATGGACAAGCCCGGGCGGCAACAGCGGCCAATCAAAAAGAACATCGTTTTCCTGGGCGCGGGCAATATGGCAGAGGCGCTCATCAAAGGCATGGTGGGGAGCGGGCTGGTTTTGCCATCATGCATCACGGCTACCGATACCCGTCCGGAGCGTTTGGCGTATTTGCGTCGAAAGCTGCGGATCAAGACGTTGCGCGATAACCGGACTGCGGTGGGGAATGCCGATATCATCTTTCTTGCCGTAAAGCCACAGCAGATGGAATCGGTGTTGTCGGAAACAGGGGCTTCGCTGCGGCCGTCGCAAATCGTTATTTCGATCGCGGCCGGCATAACAAGCGGATATATCGAACGCTTTCTCCCGAAGGGGACGCCCGTCATACGCTCGATGCCCAATACCCCGGCGCTGCTGGGCGCCGGCGCCATCGCTCTTGCTGCCGGTAAGTGCGCGACACGGGCGCATATCGCTCTTTCAAAGATACTTTTTTCCGTTTCGGGGGCCGTGGTGGAGCTGCCGGAGGCGCAGATCAATGCGGTTACCGCACTTTCCGGGTCCGGGCCCGCCTATGTATTTTATCTGGCCGAGGCGATGACGAAAGCGGGCGTTGCTCTGGGCCTGCCGGACGATATCGCCGCGCTCCTGGCGCGCCAGACGGTATTCGGGGCCGGCAAGATGCTGGGTGAACTTTCGACGCCAACAGCGGAACTGCGGCGCAACGTGACATCACCCGGCGGAACAACGGCGGCAGCCATTGAAGTCCTGGAAAAGAACAAATTTGCAGACACGCTGTGCCGTGCTATTGGCCGGGCGGAAAAACGCGCCCGTGAACTCGCACGATGATGAGTAATTCAAGCAGCCCTCGGAAGGAGGGAAGAACTTTATGATAATAAAAGTTCGGGTAATTCCAAATGCCAAACGCAACGAAGTCGTAAGCCGGATCGGCTCGATCCTGCGCGTCAAGATCGGCGCGGCGGCGGTTGAAGGCAAGGCCAACGAAGAGCTTTGCGCCTTCATTGCCGAGTTCTTTGAAGTGAAACGTTCGATGGTCTTTTTGCGCAAGGGGGAGAGAGGACGCGAAAAGACGATCGAGATCTGCGGCAGGACGGAAGAAGAACTCGACGAAGTGCTGGAAACAATCCCTTAAACCGCGTGAAGCGGGAAAGCATGATACAAACTCTTTATTGGCGGAATAAGCGGGTATTCATTCTGGATCAGCGGCTTCTGCCGGGACGCATCAAATACGTCTGCTGCAGAACCTACCAGGACGTCGCCGCGGCGATTAAGGATATGGCTATACGCGGGGCGCCGGCGATAGGTGTCGCGGCGGCGTTTGGTGTTGCAGTAGCTGCCCGGCAAAGTAAATTCCGGTCGCTTGAGGACATGAAACTGCTCCTGGAAAAAGCCATCGAGGCGCTTGCCTCCACCAGGCCAACCGCGGTCAATCTGTTCTGGGCGCTTGCCCGTATGGAGCAGGCCATCGACCGGGTCGAATCGTCGATCGGCGTTCTCGCCCGTACCCTGGAAAAAGAATCCGCGGCCATTTTTCGTGAAGATATCGCCATAAACCACCGCATCGGCGACAACGGCGCGCGCCTGCTCAAGAAGGGTTCGGTCGTGCTGACGCATTGCAACGCCGGCGCCCTGGCCACCGCAGGTTACGGGACGGCGCTCGGCGTGGTTCGCTCCGCGCACCGGCAGAATAAAATTAAAATGGTTTTCGTTGACGAGACGCGACCCTATCTGCAGGGTGCGCGCCTGACGGCATGGGAACTGCGACAGGAAAAGATACCGCACGTCCTCATCACGGACAGCATGGCCGGCCATTTCATGCAATCGGGCGTAATAGATGCCGTAATCGTCGGCGCTGATCGCATTGCGTGCAACGGCGATACAGCCAACAAGATCGGCACCTACTCGCTGGCGGTCCTTGCGCGCTACCATGGAATCCCTTTCTATGTGGCTGCCCCGGGTTCCACTATCGACCGCAAAACACCGTCGGGCCGCGCCATCGTGATCGAAGAACGCAGCGCCCGGGAGGTGCTTTATATCCATGACAAGTCGATTGCGCCCGATGCCACGATCGCCAAACACCCGGCGTTTGATGTCACGCCCGGCTCACTGATCAAAGCCATCATAACCGAAGAAGGGATAATTAAACCATCGGACGTACGGAAAACTGTTTAGATGGGTTGGATGATACAAAACCGCGGTACACCACCTCTTTTTTCATAGAACAACAAAATAAACGACGAACCCGCCGGAGAAATAATAATGGATTATTCCAAAACCGTAAACCTGCCGCAAACCGATTTCCCCATGAAGGCGAACCTTCCCCAGCGGGAGCCGGAGTTCCTCGCGCGATGGGAACAGGAGTCCGTTTACCTGCGCCTGCGGGAGAAAAACCGGGGGAAGAGCACATTCGTTTTGCACGACGGGCCTCCGTACGCGAACGGCCACATCCATCTGGGGACGTCGCTGAACAAGGTGCTGAAAGATTTCATCATCAAATATAAATCCATGGCCGGATTCGATGCGCCCTATACACCCGGCTGGGACTGCCACGGGTTGCCCATTGAGCAGCAGGCGATGAAAGAGATGAAAGTTGACAAGCACAAGGTTGACCGGCTCGAATTCCGCCGCCAGGCGGCCGCGTTCGCGCGCAAGTTCATCGACATACAGCGCGTGGAGTTCAAACGGCTGGGCGTCATGGCTGACTGGGAGCACCCGTATCTAACGCTCGATCCGAAATACGAGGGTGTAATCGTCAAGGTCTTCGGCGACCTGGTGAAGAACGGTTACATCTACCGCCAGAAGAAACCGGTCTACTGGTGCCCGTCATGCGAGACGGCGCTTGCCGACGCCGAAGTCGAATACGCCGAGCACGTCTCTCATTCCGTGTACGTGAAATTTGCAGTGACGAAGTTGCCGCCGGCGCTGGAAAAACTGGATTTGGGCGGCCTCGCGGCCTCGGTTCTCATCTGGACAACTACACCCTGGACTCTGCCGGCGAACGTGGCGCTCGCATTCCAGCCGCAGGCGGAGTACGTGGCGGCACGGGTAACGTACGCCGGTGGCACGACGGAGAATCTCATACTGGCAAAACGGTTGTTGCCGGTGGTCATTGAAAAGGCCGGCGTGCAGCATTACGCGATAGCCCGCGAGATACCGGGCACAGAGCTCGAAGGCATACAATGCAAGAACCCGGTCATTGACCGGATGTCGCTGGGCATCCTTGCCGATTTCGTAAGTTTGGACGACGGGACGGGGGTGGTTCATATCGCGCCGGGGCACGGCCAGGAAGACTACCTGGCGGGGCTTCGTTACAACCTGCCCATCATTTCTCCCGTAGACGACCGCGGGGTATTTACCGATGAAGTTCCGGCATTGAAAGGTCACAAGGTCTTTGCCGCCAACCACCTGATCATCGATCAATTGAAGGCGGACGGCGCCCTTCTCCATGAAGACAAGCTGACGCACCAGTACCCGCACTGCTGGCGTTGCAAGAAGGCTATCATCTTCCGTGCCACGCCTCAGTGGTTCATGAGCGTGCAGCACGATAACCTGCGGCAGCGGTTGCAGGCCACGATCAAAGACGTCAGGTGGATCCCGTCCTACGGTGAGAACCGCATAGGCGGTATGATCGAGGTGCGGCCCGACTGGTGCCTTAGCCGTCAGCGTCTATGGGGCGTCCCTATCCCTGCATTCTATTGCACTGCCTGCAACGAACCGGTTGTCGAGAGCACAATTATAGATCGCATCGCCGCTCTCTTTGCGGAGCGGGGTTCGGATGCCTGGTTTGAAAAATCGGCCGCTGAACTGCTGGATGGGCTGAAAGTTACGTGCGCGAAATGCGGCGGGACAACGTTCCGCAAGGAAGAGGATATTTTAGACGTGTGGTTCGATTCCGGCGTCTCGGCCGAGGCCGTCCTTTCCAGCGGCAATTTTCCGGGTCTGCGCTGGCCGGCCGATATGTATTTGGAAGGCAGCGACCAGCACCGCGGCTGGTTTCAGACTTCGCTTATCCCCGCCGTGGCGCTTCGCGGCGCGGCGCCGTACAAAACTGTGCTGACGCACGGTTTTGTAGTCGACGGCGATGGTAAAAAGATGTCAAAGTCTATGGGCAACGTCATCGCGCCGCAGGAGATCATCGACAAATACGGCGCCGATATTCTCCGGCTGTGGGTAGCGACAAGCGATTATCGCGAGGATATCCGCATCTCGCCTGAGATCGTCAAGGGGCTGGTTGACACATACCGGAAGATACGCAATACGCTGCGCTTTTTGCTAGGGAACCTGGCCGACTTCGCGCCGGCAAACCGGACACCTTACGACGATATGCGATCAATCGACCGCTACGCGCTCTTCCGCCTGACGGAAGTGATTGCGCAGGTGACGCTCGCTTACGAGACGTACGAGTTTCACCGCGCGGCCGGCGTTATCAATAATTTCTGTACGGTTTTCCTTAGCGGTTTCTATCTTGATGCCCTCAAAGACACCCTGTATTGCGATCCATCTGCCTCAACAACCCGGCGTAGCGCACAGACGGCGCTTTGGGAGATTTGTTCGGCGTTGACGCGCCTGATCGCGCCGATCCTGTCTTTCACCTCGGAAGAGGCCTGGCAGGAACTGCGAAAAAAAGACGCGGCCTGCGCGTCATCCGTTTTTTTGGCGGATTTTCCGATCGGCGATGCAACGTATATATTTACCGCGGGCCAGAAAGATAAGTGGTCGAAGCTTTTGAGCGTGAGGGAGAAGGCATTGCCGGAGTTCGAAAAACTGCGAAAAGAAAAGAGGATCGGCTCGAACCTTGAGGCCCACCTGGACATCCACGACACGATAGGGCTCGCCGGAGAAAACAGGGACCTGCTGAAAACGGTATTCGGGACATGGGATATCAGCATCGTTTCGGCGGCCGACCCCGGCAACGTGTCGAAAGAGATCGAGGTATTCGCCTCCCCGTCGAATTACGAGAAATGCGAGCGCTGCTGGCGGCGCATAGAGGACGTGCGCGCCGACAAGCTTTGCTGTCGTTGTGCGAGCGTCGTTGGTTCATCAATCCCCTTATGAAAATATTTGGCAAACGACCGTTCATGTTCTTTGCATTGCTGGTAGCGCTGGACCAGATGACGAAATATATTGTCCGCACCCGGCTCGCCCTGGGAGAGAGTGTCGAGGTAACATTTTTTTTCCGGTTGAACCATGCGGTCAACAGCGGTGTCGCTTTCAGCATGTTCCAGGGAGCAAACCGGTTCTTCGCGGTTTTCTCCATGCTGGTGCTCGCGGGGATATTTTTCTGGTACCGGAAGAACCGTTCGTTCCTTTCGGCAGGCGTAAAGCTCTCGCTGCTGCTCATCGTTGCCGGCGCCGTTGGTAACCTGATCGACCGCATCGTGCATGGCCACGTCGTAGATTTTCTTCTGTTCGGCATCGGCAGCTACCAGTGGCCGTCATTTAACGTCGCCGATTCCTGCATCACGGTCGGCGGGTTAATACTCTTCTATAACATTCTGCGGCCGGGAAGGAAGCCGGCGCATCTAAAGGATTGATTGTATGTTTCCAACACTGTTGAAAATAGGGCCCCTGACCCTGCGGACCTACGGTCTTTTCGTGGCCATCGGTTTTTTCGCGGCTATGCAGTACCTCCTGCGCCGGAGGAAACCGGCCGGCGTCTCGGAAGGGCAGACTCTGGACCTTATTCTCTACACCATCGTGATCGGCCTTCTGGGGGCGCGGATAACGTACGTTGTTATAAATTGGAGTTTTTTTGCCCACCGAATTAGCGACATTTTTAAAGTTTGGGAGGGAGGCCTTGTATTTTATGGAGGCTTTCTGACAGGTCTGGCCACCATCATTTGTTACACGGCGTTCCATAAGGAGTTGCGGTTGTGGTCAATTTTCGATCTCTTTGCGCCGGCGATAGCCCTCGGGCACGTGTTTGGCCGCCTCGGCTGCCTTTTTGCCGGATGCTGTTACGGCCTGCCCACCAGCCTTCCCTGGGCGTTGCGTTTCTCCAATCCGCAATCACTGTCGCCGTTGAATGTTGCGCTACATCCGACCCAGCTGTATGAAGCGCTGGGGAACCTGGCGATTTTTGTGGTGCTAGACCGGTACAATCGGAGCCGTCATCCGGAGGGGTACGCTTTTGGGGCATATCTGGCGATGTATGCCGTTTTGCGTTTTTTGATAGAATTTGTGCGGGGGGACGAGCGCGGCGGTTTGCTGTGGGGCTTGTCGCCCAGCCAGATAACCGCGATTGTTGCCGTGGGATGTTCGGGGGTAATTTTTTTGTGGCGTAGAGGGAAATATGGAACTATTGAACGGTGATGAGAGCAAAGAGCGGATCGACGTTTGGCTTTGCCGCAGGTACAGCGCCTATTCACGCGGCTATTTTCAGCGGTTGATCAAGGGTGGACAGGTAACCGTCAACGGCAAAATGCCGAACGCGCATTACCATGTGCGGCCGGCCGACAGGATAGAGTTGGATTTGGCCGTTCAGCCTCCCCGCGTCATCGCGGAAGAGCATATCCCGCTGGACATCGTGCACGAGGATGACGATATCATCGTCCTCAACAAGCCGGCAGGCCTCGTCGTTCATCCGGCGTGCGGCCACCCGACGGGCACGCTGCTCAATGCGCTCGGAGGTTATGCCGGTGGAAAATTTTACCCGATGCTTGTGCACCGGCTGGATAAAGATACGTCCGGTGTTATGGTTGTTGCAAAAAACGAGCGTGCCAAGAACAGCCTGGTGCGGCAGTTTCAAAAGCGCGCCGTCAGGAAAATTTATCTTGTCGCGGTGCTTGGGTGCGTGCACGAGAACAAGGGCCTAATCGAGGCGCCGCTCGGACGCTCTCCCGAAGACCGCAAGAAAATAGTTGTTGGCCCGCTGGCCACGAAGGCCGCCGTGACCGAGTTCACGGTCATTCGCCGCGCCCGCGATTTTTCTCTCCTGGAAGTGCATCCCGTCACCGGCCGCACGCACCAGATCCGCAGCCATATGGCATATATCGGGCATCCGGTGCTCGGCGATATAACGTACGGCGGCCCCGGCCACATCAAACACAATGAGTTTCGTCGCCAGATGTTACACGCTTACCGCATTGCCTTTTCGCACCCCTCGACCGGCAAGCGCGTCGAGTTCAGTGCGCCCCCGCCCGACGACGTGCGGGAAACATGGAAGGGGACAGGCCATGAATACTAAGCTCTTGTCGTTCATACTGGCCGCTGCTCTGCTGCCCACGTATCCCTTGCAGGTGTTTGCCGAGCAAAATCTGCCGCCGGTGAGTGAACAGCAGGTTTCGACCGCGCCAGTTACGGCTTCTGTCGCGGAATCGAGCGGCGCCGCGGCCGGTTATCCGGGACTGGCGATCGCCATCGGTGACCTGAATTATAAAATAGAACTGATACAATCGCGCTATATGCAATTGAACAATGATATTGAAAACCTGCGCAACGCCGACTTGGCCATACGCAAAATGATCGCAGAAGACCGTATGGGTCGGCCGGATGCCAAAAAATTCAACGGTATGGAGGCGCAGGTCGAACTCGTGCGTTCGGACACATCGCAGGTGCGCGAGGAAATGGCAACGCTGCGAACAGGCATAGATAAGGACAGGGCGCAGGGCTCCGCGGACTGGCTTCGTTCACCCTGGATAACGATCACGGCGCTTGCCTTCTCGATCATCGCCGTTCTGGCTCGTTAGAAAAGTTGCTTTTATATTACAATTTTAATAAAATCATGAGTTAACGGAGATTCACTGGAATGCGCAGGCATGGGTTGATAATCGTTGTTTCCGCCCCGTCCGGGGCGGGCAAGAGCACTCTGTGCGGCCGGCTTGTCAGAAAGCTGCGCCCCTTGAAATATTCCATTTCCTATACCACGCGCCCGCCTCGCCCCGGAGAAAAGGACGGGGTCGATTATTTTTTTACTTCCGTTACCGAGTTCAGGGAAATGATGCGCGGAAATAAATTTGTCGAATGGGCCTGCGTACACGGGAACTATTACGGGACGCCGAAACATTTTCTTGAAAAGGAGACGCGGGACGGCAACGATATCGTCCTTGACATCGACGTTCAGGGCGGGGAGAAAATTCGGGAAACTTTCACGGATGCAGTTATGATTTTCATCATGGCGCCGTCCATGTCGGTGTTGGAGCGGCGTTTGCGCGGCCGGAAAAAAGACAGTGAGGACGTCATACGCCGCCGCCTGCGCGATGCGCGCAAGGAAATAAGATATCTGCCAAAGTACACCTATCTGGTCATTAACGACGACTTGGCCCGGGCGACGCGGGACATGGAGGCGATCATTGCAGCAGAGCACCTGAAATTGAAGCACCGGACGATCAGTGGATTCTAATATACTACCGGAGGATCAGCGTGAGCGAAACTAAGAAAGCGTCATCGAACAGCACGAACAGGCTTGGACGTTACGAAGTGGTGCGTATGGCGCGCGATTGGATAATAGCCATGAAAGATACGGAAGAATACAGAAATTTCGGGCAGTCGGAAATCGTCAAGCAGGCGATTGAAGAGGTCAAGAGCGGGCGTGCGACCGCCGTCGATATCGAGAAAGCGCTTGCTGCCAGGAAAAAAACCGCAGGTTCAACGAGCGAGGCCGGAGCGAAGAATCCGGAGAAAGAAATAACGAAGGGCGAAAAGTAAACCTATGGCGGACCGGAAACACAGCGAAACCAACGTCCTGCCGTTGCGCACGAAGAACATTGTACTGGGCATAACCGGCAGCATTGCCGCCTACAAGGCCCCTGAGTTGATTCGTGCGCTTCGGGCAATGGGTGCCGACGTTCGTTGTATCCTTACGGAGAACGGTGCGCGATTCGTGACGCCGCTGACACTGCAAACGCTCTCCTGCAATATGGTCTACGACGGTATGTTCGATCCCGTTGTCTGGGACATACAACACATTTCGCTTTCACGGAAGGCCGATGTTGTCGTTGTTGCGCCCGCTACGGCGGATGCCATCGCGCGTTTCGCCGATGGGCGTGCCGATGATCTCCTTTCCAGTGTTGTCCTTGCGACCCGGTCCCCGATCCTCATCTGCCCGGCAATGAACGAAAATATGTGGACGCACCCGGCGACACAGGAAAACGTAAGGCGGCTGAAAAAATTCGGCTACCGCTTCGTTGCGCCAGAAAAAGGCGAGTTGGCCTGCGGGGTTGTGGGCGGCGGGCGCCTTGCCGCGCTTGACTCGATTCTGCAGCGGATCGTATCGCTAGTGATAGGCGACAGGAGAAAAACCAGTCTATGAAACCACGCCAATATTTTATTGTGCTTGCCGGAGTCGTTCTGCTGGGCGGCAGTTTAGCTATAGCGCGTCCGCTTTTACCTCGGCCGCGGGGATGGGTCTCGGATAATGCCGGTGTCCTTGATACTGAAAGTTATGCCCGGATCAACAGCGCAATAACCGAGCTTGAGCAGAAGACATCCGCGGAGATCGGGGTGGTGACGGTCAAAGATCTTGGCGGGCAGCCGGTCGAGTCCTACGCAGTTGACCTGTTTAAAGAGTGGGGGATCGGCAAGAAAGGCAAGGATAACGGCGTATTGATCATTGCGGCCATAAATGATCGCCGGGTACGCATCGAGGTCGGCTACGGGTTGGAGGGTATTCTTCCCGACGGTAAAACCGGCGCGATCCTGGATCAGTATGTTCTCCCGTATTTCCGCGACGGTGATTACGGCAAAGGCATTGAGTTCTGCACGCGCGCTGTTGCCATGGTAATTGCCGGGGATGCCGGCGTTCAGCTTACGGGAGCGCCCCTGCCGGAGCGACGCCAACAGACGGGCTGGCTGCAGCAATTAGTTACTTCGATTCTTGTTATTGTTATTCTTGCAGTAATTGCCCGTTTCAACGCGCGGCGCCGCGGTCGCAAGGGTGGCGGTGGATATTACGGCGGCGGGTTCGGCGGTGGGGCGGGCGGCGGCGGGTTCGGCGGGGGGTTTGGCGGGGGGATGAGCGGCGGCGGCGGGTCGTCACGCGGCTGGTGAATTCAAACGGTTTGTTTGATGGAAATGCAGGGAGAGGAGAACGAATATGGCAGATATTTTAACGATGTTTACCGACGCGATCACAAAGGCCCACGGGCGGGACCTGCATTCAATGTTTACCGATGCGATCACAAAGGCCTACGGGCGGAACCTGCGTTCGATCATCCTGTACGGATCGATGGCGAAGGGAGAGGAGTCCGGTAAACACTCGGATTATAACCTGCTCATCATACTTGAAAAAGTCGGTTTTGAAGACTTGCGGGCGCTCAAGGGCAGCATGGCAGAATGGTTGCGAGCCGGTAACCATCCGCCCCTGTTGTTTGCCCGCTCCGTATTCGAGAAGTCAACCGATGTCTTTCCCATCGAATTCCTCGACATTAAGGATAACCGCCGGGTGCTCTACGGTGAGGATCCGTTTTCGGGGCTTGCGATACTCGATACCAACCTGCGCCATGAATGCGAATTTGAATTGAAAAGCAAGTTGCTGAAGCTGCGTCAGGGATACATGTCCTGTCACGACAATCCGCGGCAGATCGAGCACCTGATGAGCGGCTCGATATCCCCGGTGTTGACTGTTTTTCGCCATGTTTTGCGTTTGCTCGGCAAAGTACCGCCGGCCCGCAAACGCGATGCCTTGCCGATGCTCGCAGAATTTGCCGGCGTCGATGCCGCTGTCTTTGAGGCCGTGCTCAATATTAAACATGGAGATAAGAAAGCTGCAGGCAATGATATGAGCAGCCTCATGTGCGATTATCTCAGAGAAATAGAAAAAGTCATTTCTGTCGTTGATGATATGGATCAGTGATACTACCTGCAGGAGGAACCATGAAAAACGTTTTGATAGGATTGGGCATCGTTGCTCTTGTGCTCGTGGTTATGGTCGGTGGCATTGTCGGCATTTACAACCGCCTCGTCTCTTATAACGAGAGCATTCAGGGATACTGGGCCGAGGTGGAAAATCAGTTGCAACGCCGCAACGACCTGATCCCGAACCTCGTAAACTCGGTCAAAGGGTATGCAAAACACGAAAAAGACGTGTTTACCTATGTGGCCGACGCGCGGGCGAAGCTGGCGGGTGCACGTACGGTAAACGAGAAAATAGCGGCAAGCCAGCAGCTTGACGGCGCGCTCTCCCGGTTGCTGATGGTAGTCGAGCAGTACCCGCAGTTGAAGGCGAACGAGAATTTCATCCGGCTGCAGGACGAACTGGCCGGTACGGAGAACCGCATTGCGGTCGCCCGGCAGCGGTACAACGAAATTGTGCTTGCCTACAATATAACACTCAAACGGTTCCCCGGCAATATCATTGCGGCCTTCTTTAATTTTGAGAAGAAAGACGTTTATTACAAGGCGCCGGAAGCGGCGAAAGCCGTGCCGCAGGTGCAGTTTTAGGCACCCCCGCGCCATGAAACGTCCGACGATCTTAATCACTGCCGGCCCCACTCGCGAATTTATCGACCCGGTGCGTTTTATATCAAACGCGTCGTCGGGCAAAATGGGCGTGGCGCTGGCGCGCGCCGCCAGCTGTTCGGCCAACGTCATCGTTGTGAGCGGGCCGGTTGAGATAAAATTCCCGGCAGATGTGCGGCAGGTGGCCGTTGTCTCCGCTGAAGAGATGTTCCATAAAGTGAAGGAGTACATCCCGAAGGCCGATATCTTTATCAGCGCGGCGGCCGTCGCCGATTACAGGCCCAAAAAACGGTATTCGCACAAGTTGAAAAAAGAAGCGCGATCTTTGACGATCGAACTTGTTCCTACGCGCGATATCCTTGCCTGGGCCGGCCGGCAGAAGGGTCGGCGCGTGCTCGTAGGGTTTGCCCTTGAGTCAAAAGCCCTGATCTCCGGCGCGCAGGTAAAACGCAAGCGGAAGAATCTTGACCTTATAGTTGCCAACGCCCCGGACGCTATCGGGCGTGACCGTAGCCGGTATTGGCTTATCGACCGGCACGACAATGTCCGCGCGTTGCCCATGACGGACAAATCGGAAGTTGCGGAGATAATCATCAATGAAGCGCTCAGAATTTGGCAAGATCGTCAGAAAAATTAAAGAAAGTATAGACGAGGAAAAAATGTGGGGGGCGGCCGAGGCCATGTTGCTGGAATCTCGCAACAAACACCTGTCAGCCAGGGCAGGTAAAGCGGAAGTAAAGAAAACCGGGGCGGGTTCTCCCGGAACGCTGGCGGCGTATAAGAAAAAAATCGAAGGGTGCACCATGTGCCCGCTGGGCAGGACGAGGATCAACTTCGTGTTCGGCGTCGGCAACCCCGCCGCCCGGCTGATGTTTGTGGGAGAAGGGCCGGGATACGACGAAGACCGTGCAGGCGAACCGTTCGTTGGCCGCGCCGGGCAGCTACTGACAAAGATCATCGAGGCCATGGGTATGCGGCGCGAGGACGTTTATATCGCAAATATCGTCAAGTGCCACCCGATGACCGACCCATCCAATCCCGACAAACGCGGCAACGACCGGCCTCCGACTCCGGAAGAAACGTCCGCCTGTCTTCCCTACCTTGAGCATCAGATCGGCCTTATTAATCCCGCCATTATCTGCACGCTGGGCAATTCCGCCGCCCGCACACTGCTGAAATCTGATCAAGGAATCAGCAAGCTGCGCGGTCGTTTTGTCGAGTATCGCGGGATACGATTGATGCCGACCTACCACCCCGCGGCTCTCCTGCGCAACCCGTCGCTGAAAAAAGATGTCTGGGAAGACATGAAGAAGATCGTCGCGGCGCTGAATGCCGGATAACAGTAAACCCAGAAGATTGATATATGCCAGATATAGAAATGATGTTTGCGGAAGTAGTCCTGCCCCTGCCTATTGAAAAACCATTTCACTACGGAATACCCGCGCCTTTGGCGGCGCTCATCAAGCCCGGCATGCGCGTGACGGTGCCGTTCGGAAAAAAATCATTGACCGGCTACTGTACGGCGCTCGTCCCAGAGGCCGGTGTCAAGACCGTCAAGGATATCACGGCGCTGATCGACGAACAGCCGATGCTGTCAAACGACCTTTTTTCGCTCGGACATTGGATGAGCGCCACTTATCTGTGCTCGCTGGGGGAGTCGTTGAGCGCTGTCCTGCCGCCGGCGCTCCGTGCGCCTAAACGGCCCCTTAAACCGATGAAACCCGGCACGCCCGCCCCGGCGGCGGTGCCGCAGCCCGGACCCGCGCTGACCAGGGAGCAGGAAGCGGCTGTATCTACGGTACAAGAAAGCATGGCCCTCAGGGCCTTCGATACCTTTCTCCTGCACGGTGTCACCAGTTCCGGTAAGACCGAGGTCTACCTCGCGCTCATCGCCGAGGCGATCCGGCGCGGCAGGAGCGCCGTATTCCTGTTGCCGGAAATAGCGCTGACCCCCCAATTCATTGAGATCGTAAAAAACCGTTTCCCGGGCCTGGTCGGGCTCTGGCACAGCCGTGTTTCCGCCGGTGAGAAATACCGCACATGGGAAGCCGCCCGTACCGGTGGAATACGGATCATGCTCGGCGCCCGCTCCGCTGTATTTGCGCCTTTTAGCGACCTCGGACTGATTATCGTGGACGAAGAACATGAACCGAGCTATAAACAGGAACAAAAACCGAGTTACCAGACGCGCGACGTGGCCATCGAACGGGCTCGGCTCGGCAATGCCGTTGCCGTGTTTGGTTCAGCCACGCCGTCGTTCGAACTATATTTCAAGGCAAAAAATGGGGCAATGAGGCTGTTGGAATTAACCGAACGCATAGATGCCCGCGTCCTGCCGCCCGTTAAACTCGTCGATATCGGCGGTATCCGCGGCACGTCGAAAATATTGTCCGAAACGCTGATGCACGCTCTGACCCGCGTGCTTGCCCGGCGCGAACAGGTTATCCTGTTCCTGAACCGCCGGGGATTCGCGCCTGGGGTTGTATGCCGGCAGTGCGGCGTGGTCGTTCAGTGTCCACACTGTTCCATATCATTGGTTTACCACAGTTCGCCGGTGGAGCTTCGCTGTCACTATTGCGACTTGCGGAAACCATGGTCAGCCATCTGCCCCAGTTGCAAGGAGCACACGCTCACCGTCTACGGTGTCGGCACGCAGAAGGTTGAAGAGGAACTGAAACATCTTTTCCCGCAGGCGCGCCTGTTCCGTCTCGATCGCGATACGGTGTCGCACAAGGGCGTGTACGAACAGGTGTACGAAGATTTTAAGAAAGAAGAATACGATATACTGCTCGGCACCCAGATGGTGGTCAAAGGATTCGATTTCCACCGGGTAACGCTCGTCGGTGTTATCGACGCCGATACGGCGCTCTACCTGCCCGATTTCCGTTCGGCGGAAAGGACGTTCCAGTTGATCACACAGGTCGCGGGACGCTGCGGAAGAGGAGTGCTGGGCGGCGAGGTGATCGTGCAGACCCGGCACCCTGAGCATTACGCCCTGCAGGCGGCCCGGGAACACGACTACCGGCGTTTCTATGCGCAGGAGATCGAACTGCGCCGGCAGATGAACTATCCGCCTTACGTCAGTCTCGTTAACGTGTTAGTCCGCGGCAGGGACAGCAACAAGGTAGGTGAAGCGGCCGAAGCCCTTACGGGTTTTCTTGCGGAACGTATGGCGGGCAACGGCGCGGTCGAAGTACTGGGACCGTCGCCTGCCGCGCGGGAAAAACTTCACGGGTATTACCGCTGGCAGCTCATCCTGAAGGGTTCGCCGGACACGCTGCGTGTTGCCGCGCAGCGGTTGAAGAGTTTTGCGCTCCCGTCAGGCATACTAATGAGCATCGACGTCGACCCGCAGAGCACGCTGTGATTTGACTTTTCGTGTAACCATAGATATTATATAGACAGATTGGCAACAAAGGGGGATTGATGCTGCGAAAATCGTTCGTCATCATTATGTGTGCAGTTCTCGCGGGGTGCGCGGCCACCACGGTTCATAAACTCAGCAACCCCGATTTCAGTAAGTACCATATTCCCCGGAAGATCGTTATCGCGCCCGTCAACGATTCGCCGCAGACTGCGGGGCGCGCGGCAGAACTTGCGGATGGTTTCGCGGCAGCCAGTTTTGCGGTAGTCAACACGGCGCTCGTTGAGTGCCAGCTTGCGGCGCGTGGCCTGTCACTGAAATCCATCGTCAACAATGGCGATTTTGGCGCGCTGCGCAATGCCGCCGGAATCGACGGTGTTCTGCTGGTGCGCGAGTTCTACGGGACCGAACTGCATTTTGTCGAGACCGGCGGCGGCACCGACATCGCGTCCGGCTGCTGGCGGACCGGCTACATCAATATCATTAACGACGTTGTTGATCAGATTCGGAAGCGGAGACCGAGCCCGCGGTTATGCCCGGTAAAGATGGAATAATAATGGTACACATCGCCTACATTACGCAGGAGTTCCAATGTTCGAACAAACATTTAAAAACATCGACGACATTCTCCACAAAGATGCCGGTTGCTCAAGCGAGCTTGACTACGTGGAGCAAACATCATGGATACTCTTCTTAAAATACCTGGACGACCTTGAGAAAGACAAGAAAACATCTGCCGAACTGTCAGGCAAACCCTACACCCCTATTGTCAGTAAAGATTATAAATGGGACTCCTGGGCAGCCCCCAAAGGCAAAGACGGAAAAATAGACCATCACAAAGCTTTAACCGGAGACGATCTTAAAGACTTTGTTGACCTTAAACTTTTCACTTACCTCAAAAAGTTCAAAACGAGCGCTGAAAGCGCCAATACCATAGAGTATAAAATCGGCGAGATATTCAGCGAACTGAAAAACCGGCTCCAAAGCGGTTACAACCTTCGCGAAGTCATCAATCTGATAGACCAGCTCCGCTTCCGTTCGCACACCGAAAAGCACGAAATGTCACATCTGTATGAAGACAAAATCAAGAACATGGGCAACGCAGGCAGAAACGGCGGCGAATATTACACACCTCGTTCGCTTATCAAAACGATCGTAAAAGTCGTCGCGCCGGAAATCGGGAACAAGATATATGATGGTGCAGTAGGTTCAGCAGGTTTCTTGTGTGAAGCTTTTGAATTTCTGAAAGGAAGCAAGAACCTTACCACCAAAGACATACAAACTCTCCAAAAGAATACCTTTTACGGCAAAGAAAAGAAGTCATTAGCCTACATCATCGGCACCATGAACATGATCCTGCATGGTGTTGAGGCCCCCAATATCGTTCATACCAACACCCTGGCTGAAAACCTTGCCGATATACAGGAAAAAGACCGGTACGACGTTGTCCTGGCCAATCCACCCTTTGGCGGCAAGGAACGTGCCGAGGTCCAACAGAACTTCCCGATAAAAACCGGAGAAACTGCCTTCCTGTTTCTCCAGCATTTCATCAAGATACTGAAAGCCGGCGGCAAAGCGGGCGTGGTGATCAAGAATACCTTCCTTTCAAATACCGATAATGCGTCGGTCAGCTTACGCAAACTAATACTGGAAAGCTGCAATCTTCACACAGTTCTTGATCTGCCCGGCGGCACTTTTACCGGCGCCGGCGTTAAGACCGTAGTGCTTTTCTTTGAAAAAGGATCTCCGACCCGCAATGTTTGGTATTACCAGCTCAATCTGGCCAGAAACCTGGGCAAAACCAACCCGCTGAATGAGAACGACCTTGCCGAATTCGTGAAATTGCAGAAAACCAAGGGTGACTCTGTGAACTCCTGGTCACTCAAGATTGCTGATGTGGATACTGCCACGTATGACCTTTCGGTTAAGAACCCCAATAAGAAGGATGAAACGGTTCTCCGCGCCCCGAAAGAGATTTTAGAAGAGATGAAAGAGCTTGATGAAGAATCCAGGCATATATTGGAAAAGATTAAGCCATTTATATAAGTGTCACTACTGTCCGGTACAATTTGTCATTCCCGTGAAAACGGGAATCTGGTTTGTGGTGTCAATGGTAAAAACTCATGGATTTCTGCCTTCCAGGCTGTGTCATAACTCGTTTTTCTTCCTCTCCCTTTGACGGGTAGGGTTTTGGGCCCTGCCAGAGGCAGGGAAGAGGACTGAGGTGAGGGTGATGAAGTGTAATGAAAAAAGTGACTTGAGTTAGTGAAGATAGCGAGGCGTGACGCAGTTTAAACTACACAGAGTTTTATTATGTCCTTTACATAAGGGAAATAATTTTATAATATATCCCTATACGGAGGGAAATATGGACGCAGAGCTTGTAAAAAGATATATTCTTGACTGGAATCAGCGCGTTATGCCGAGGCCCGATTATAAGGAAAGGGAAGCAACGCTCAAGGATACTTCGCGCATACAAACAGTTATCGGAGCCCGCAGGGTTGGAAAAACAAGTCTCCTGTATAATAAAATAGGAGATCTGCTTACCGCACAGGGAGTTTCGCAGGAACAAATACTGTTTCTTAATTTGGAAGACCCCCTGCTTGACGGTGTTACTTTTCAGGATTTTAAAAAAATACTTGAAATTCACTGGTCTCTATTTCCTCAATCAGCCTCTCATAAGCTGTATCTGTTTATAGATGAACCTCAGGTAGTCAACAATTGGGAAAAAGCTGTGCTCAGTCTTCATAATGAAGGAGCTTATGAAATTTTTATTACCGGTTCCTCCTCGAAATTACTGAGCAAAGAAATTGCAACTTCACTGCGGGGAAAAACACGTACAACAATTCTTTATCCTCTTTCTTTCCGCGAGTTCTGCACTTTTAAGGGACAGTTTTTTGATAGAGATAGGATATCAACAAAACAAAAAGCATCTCTTATGCACTCATTGGATTTATATTTGCAGTATGGCGGCTACCCGGAAGTTGTGCTCGAAAATGATAAGGTTGAAAAGATGGTTCTATTGAAGGATTTTTTTGATTTGACCATTTACAAGGATATCGTTGACCGTTATGCTATAAAAAATACAGCTCTTATCCGGTGGCTTATAAACTATACGGTATCCTGTACTGCCAAAGAAATAAGTATAAACAAGGTATTCACTACGCTTAAATCTACGGGGCAGAAAGTCAGCAAAAATACGCTCTATGAATATTTTTCAATGCTTGAAGATTGTTTTTTCATAACTACCTTGAGGAAACATGATCACTCCATAAAAAATGAAGGGATGTCAATTCCTAAAGTGTTCCTTAACGATGTGGGTTTTTTAAGTCTTTTTTCTGATCACGATGACGGAAAACGGCTTGAAAACACCGTTGCCATAGAGTTAATGCGCCGAAAAGCGGTGCAGCCTCTTATGAAAGTTAATTACTGGAAATCTAAAGATGGGAAAGAAGTAGATTTTATTGTTTCACAAGGGAAAAACGTTACACAGGCAATTCAGGTTTGTTACGCATTTAACAACCCGTCAACTCGTGAGCGTGAACTCTCGGCGCTGACTCTTTGTCTTGAATATTGCGGATTAAAGGAAGGATTAGTTATAACCAGAGATTATGAATCAGTGCACCATGCAGGTAAAAAAACTATCCGGGTGGTGCCTGTCTGGAAATGGCTGCTTGAAAAGTAGTTTGTATTCGGATTAGTAAAGCAAGTAAAGCCTGATGTGGAAATCTGGCCCTCGGTAACCGAGGCGTTAGAACGCGGAGAAAAGCTTGAGAGGGAATGTGATTATCACCTAATCACCGTCCCCGACTTCGTTGGGAAAGCGTTGAAATTCTAAAAGCAATCAAGGGGAAGCTATGAAAAACTCGTTAGCTATATTTGAAGATTTTAAAATTCGCAGAATTTACGATGAAAAAAAGGAAACATGGTATTTCTCTGTGGTTGATATTATTGGCGCACTAATCCAGCAAAAAAACTTTAAATTAGCAAGAAATTACTGGAAAGTATTGAAAAATCGGTTGAAAAATGAAGGTAGTGAGGTGGTTACAAAATGTAACCAACTGAAATTAGAGGCATCGGACGGCAAAAAATACCTGACAGACGTCGGCGATCCTGAAACCCTGCTACGGCTTATCCAGTCTGTGCCAAGCCCAAAGGCAGAACCGATTAAACTATGGCTTGCAAAAGTCGGGTATGAAAGAATGCAGGAGATGGCAGACCCCGAAAAGTCGCTGAACAGAGCCAGAGAAAACTGGCAGAAACACGGAAGAAGCGAAAAATGGATTCAACAACGAATGATGGGGCAGGAAACCCGCAATAAGTTAACGGATTATTGGGATAAACACGAAATAACCAAAGAAGAAGAGTATGCAATACTAACAAACATAATCCATCACGAATGGGCTGATGTCAATGTGAAAGAACATAAAAAGATGAAGGGGTTAAAAACTCAAAATCTGCGTGACCATATGACAGAAGCCGAATTGATTTTTACGGCATTGGCAGAATTGTCCACAAGGCAGATAGCTGAAACCGCAGAAGCAAAAGGAATGGCGGAAAACAAGATAGCCGGAATTAAAGGCGGTGGAATTGCCAAAAGAGCACGGCTGGAATTGGAACAAAAAACAGGAAAGAAAGTAGTATCCGGAGAAAACTACTTGCATCCAGGCCATGAAAATAATAAATTAAACAAGTAAGGCCAGATGCCAAATTTGAGGTTGAGTTAGTGAAGTTGGAGAAGCCTGACACGGAAATCACGGAAATATAATATATCCCTATATAGAGGGAAATATGGATACAGAACTAATAAAAAGATATAGTTTTGACTGGAATCAGTGCGTTACGAACAGCAGGCAGAAGAAACTGCAGGGGAAGCAATAGTGGGCGCTGGCCTTCGGTAACTGAGGTGTTAGAACGCGGAGAAAAGCTTGTGAGGAAACGTGATTATCACCTAACTCCGTCCCCGACATCCCGACTTGCGTCCTCTGTGTTTTTTGTGAATTAAGTATTGTGTCACCGGAATTCCCCTAAAAGCAATCAAGGGGAAACTATGAAAAACTCGTTAGCTATATTTGAAGATTTTAAAATTCGCAGAATTTACGATGGAAGAAATGCTGAAAAAAGAAGGCAGCGAGTCGGTGACAAATTGTCACCAACTGAAATTTGAAGCAGGTGACGACAAGAAAACAATTTGATCAGAGGACTTAAAACATGAGCGTTTTTACAAAACTTATCGGTTCAGGGGAATCAAAGACTATTGAATGGAAACGCTCGCTTTCCGAAATAAAAGGGATAATTCAGACTGTCTGTGCTTTTGCTAATAGTTCCGGCGGCAAAATATTTGTTGGTGTCAATGATGATGGGACAGTATGCGGTATTGAAGCAGGCAAACGAACCATTGAGCAGTTGGTCAATCAGATAACACAGAGCACCGATCCGTCAATTGTTCCAGAAGTGTCGGTTTGCGCAAGAGTGGAGAAAACGGTCATTGTGATTGAAGTTAAAGAGTCGATTGAACATCTCACATTGGCATCAGGCAGGCCGTATAAACGGGCCGGTAAATCAACTGTTAAAATATCAAGGGCTGAATATGAGCGTATGGTTCTTGAAAAGCACAAAGAAGCTCTTCGTTTTGATAGTGCTGTCTGCCCCGGCGCTAAACCGGCTGATATTGACAGAACGGCTGTACGCGAATTTCTAAACAAAGCCAAGAGGGAACGCTCACTGGACATTGATGAAAATGCGCCGGCAATTGAAGCCCTTGAACGAATGAAGCTCGCTAAGGCGAACAGGCTTACCAATGCTGGTGTTCTTTTATTCGCTAAAGATCCACAGAAATATTTCTTGCAGGCGGTGGTTAAAGTTATCCGATTTAAGGGAATTACCGTTACCGGTGAAATGCTGGACTTTAAGATGTATGAAGGCGATATTATCAGCCAGCTCAAACGTGCCGAAGATTTTATTTTTGAACACATTCCCATTCGTGCCTGGATAGAAAATGGCAAATTGGAGCGGCAGGAAAAATGGCTTTATCCGCCAAAGGCTATACGCGAAGCGCTTGCCAATGCTTTCGCGCATCGCGACTATCGCATGACATCCCATGTGCAGGTGCGGATTTTTGATGACCGCATGGAGATATGGAGCCCCGGCGGTCTTCCAAAAGGGATTACAGTCCGCCAGCTGAAAAAACGCCACGACTCTGTTCCGCGCAACCCATTAATAGCGCGCGCATTTTTCTGGATAAAGTATGCTGAGGAAGTAGGAACCGGCACAAATAAGTTGATGGATTGGTGTAAAGAATGGGGGCTGCCTGATCCTGATTTTGAAGACACAGGCACATCGCTGGTAACTACATTCCGGCATCCTTTTGTTACGGAAGCAAAAATTAGTGAATCACAACTAAATGAGCGTCAAAGAAAGGCAATGGATTTTCTGAAAATAAATCCTGTCATTTCACGGAAACAGTATGTAGATTTAACAGGGGTATCTTTGCG
>Ga0315281_10002599_pt1 | contig 26752 bp, 15 predicted proteins | sample YL17G07_0_MG_FD_204540 | JGI IMG/M metagenome (GOLD analysis project Ga0315281, IMG submission 204540) | Sediment microbial communities from Yellowstone Lake, YNP, Wyoming, USA - YL17G07_0 | ecosystem: Environmental > Aquatic > Freshwater > Lake > Sediment | place: USA: Wyoming | collected... | reverse complement strand
ACGGACAAGAACGTCGCGATGACGTTCGGCGACGGGGCCGCTGCCAGCCTCCTCTCGGCATCGCCCGGCGACGGCATCGTCGGCATCTTTTGCATGACGGACGGCCAGGGATACGCGGCGGGCTGTTATCCCGAGTATCGCAACCTCTTCATAGACCGGAAGCGCGTGGCCGAATTCGCTCCCCTGGGAATCCAGGCGGCCATGGCTGGACTCCTGGCGAAGACGGGTCTGAGGATGGAGGACATCGACGTCGTCATCCCGCACCAGGCTGGGATCAAGATCATCGAGCGGGGCATGGCCCTCGCGGGAGTCCCACCGGAGAAAGTCTATCTCTGTCTCCAGGACGTCGGGAATACCGGAGCGCCGGCGGTCCAGCTCGCCTTGGCCCGGGCCGAGGAGGAAGGCCGTCTCCGGGACGGCGACTTGGTCGTCCTGGTGGCCTTCGGCACCGGATGGAACTACGGCGCGGCGGCGTTTCGTTACCGACCTTCTCCAACGGCCTGAGGGATACGGGCGTCCGGCCGAAGGAGAAGGCGGGCTGGAGATTCCGGCCGCGAGAAGGGAGGAGATATGGCGGAGTATGACGATCCTCTCACGCTTTTCCGCATGCCGTGGTCTTCATCCGATAACGCCATGAGCTGGCTCGAGCCGACGCGGCGCTGCAACATCACCTGCGACGCTTGCTTCGCTTCCAACGACCCGACGAGCGAAAAGCCGCTTGACGTGATCGAGGCCGAGCTTGAAGCCATCCTGAAGCTCAGGCGCTCCGACGGCATCTTCATCGCGGGCGGCGAGCCCCTCACCCATCCGGGAATCGTCGAGGTCGTGCGGATGGTCGCCGCCCGGCGGCTCAAGCCGGTCCTCGTGACGAACGCGGTGGGCCTGACTCCCGCTTTTCTGGCAGATCTCAAGAAGGCGGGATTGTTCGGGTTCACGTTCCATGTCGACAGCCACCAGTCCCGTCCAGGATGGAAGGGGAAGTCGGAAAAGGAGCTCAACGTCCTGCGCCAACAGCTTGCGGACATGGTCCACGATGAAGGGGGGATGACCTGCGGCTATAACGTCACCGTGTTTCCCGACACCCTGTGTGACGTCCCGGACATTGTGGCCTGGGGGCTGGCGAACGTCGACAGGGTGCAGTCCTACACGCTGACCATGCTCCGCCTGGTCGAAGCGGACGCGGGATTCGCTTATTACGCCGGCGCCCGGAAGGTCGACGTCCGCGAGACGGTCTATTTTTCGCCGACCCCCTATCGCCGGCTGACGTCCGCCGACGTCCGGGCCGAGATCCGGAAGGTCATCCCGGACTTCCGGCTGTGTGCCTTTCTCGGAGGGACCGTCCGGCCCGACGCCTTGAAACTCGGACTCGGGTGCAGGATCGCCACCAACCGGGAATCCTTCGGGAACCTGGGGCCGAAAACGATGGAGCTTTTCCAAAACGGCCATCATTGGTTCACGGGACGCTATTTCGCCTTCGGCCGGCCCGGCCTCAACCGGAAGGGCCGTCTCCTATTCCTCCTGGGGCTCGTCGATCCCGAGGTCCGCCGCGCCTTTGGCCGGTACATCCGGGCCGCCTTCAAGGACCCACGCATCCTGGCCCGGCGCCTTTATGTCCAGACCATCAACGTCGAGCAGCCGTTCGACATCTTGCCGGACGGGGAACAGGACCATTGCGACGGGTGCCCGAACAAAACCCTCTGGCAAGACCGTCTCATTTCAGCCTGCTTGCTGGAGGGATACATGAGATACGGGATGTCCGTCGTCGCCGTCCCGATAAAACCCGCGGAAGGATGACAGCCATGCCCCTCGAGATCCAGGACGTGCGGACCCGCAAAGACCTCAGGACGTTCATCCGCCTGCCGGCGAGAATCCATCGGGACCATCCTCGCTGGGTCCCGCCGCTGTACGCCGAAGAATGGAAATACTTCCGGCCGGGGAAAAACCGGGCCTTCGCCTTTTCCGACGCGGTGCTGGTCTTGGCCAGCCGGGACGGGACGGCGGTCGGCCGGATCATGGGCATCATTAACCATCGCTACAACGAAGCGCGGCGGGAGACGAACGCCCGTTTCTCATTCCTGGAGTGCGGGAACGACGAGGAAGCGGCGCGCGCTCTCCTGTGCTACGTGGAGCGGTGGGCCAGAGCCAAGGGGATGTCGAAGATCATCGGGCCCATAGGGTTTTCCGACCAGGACCCCCAAGGCTATCTCATCGAAGGCTTCGAACACGAGCCGACGATCGGAACGTACTGCAACTTCGAGAACATCAACGGCTTTCTGGAGCGGGCGGGTTATGTGAAGGACATGGATTACGTCGTCTACCACGTCGACCTGACCCGCGGAGTCCCCGAGTTCTATCGGAAGATCGCCGAGCGGGCCATGCGCCGCAATGTCTGCCGCCTCGTCGAAGCCAGGCGGCGAGCTGAGCTCAAGCCCTATATCCGGCCGGTCCTGGAGCTGATGAACGAATGCTTCCGGGAGCTCTACGGCTACCACGAGCTGGACGACAAGGAAATGGAAGCCTTGGCGAAACGGTTCCTCCCCGTCCTCGACCCCCGGTTCGTCAAGATCGCCATGAGCGGCGAGGAGGTCGTGGGTTTCAACATCGCCATGCCGAACCTCGCCGAAGGCTTCCGCAAAGCCAAGGGCCGGCTGTTTCCCCTCGGGCTTTTTTACATCCTTCGCGCCGGGCGCAGGGCGCGGCAGCTCGACAGTCTGATCGGCGGCATCCGGAAGGATTTCCGCGGCAGAGGCGTGGACGCCATCCTGGGCAGCTCGACCATGGTTTCCGCGGCCGCGGCGGGCTTCCGCTTCGTCGATACGCACCATGAACTCGAATACAACTTCAAGGTGAGAGGGGAGATGGAGAAACTCGGCGGGAACGTCTACAAGAGGCTGCGGATATACGGAAAATCCCTCTCCACGGAAAAGAATTAGGCCTGAGATGGGCGTCGACCGCAGCCGTATGTATCGCTTCCCCTGGTCCATCCCCGACAATCCCGGGGGATGGGTGGACGTCACGGACAACTGCAATCTCAACTGTTCCCATTGTTTTCGCCGCCGGGTGGAAGGCCATCGGCCTCTCCGGGACGTCCTGTCGGACATCGCCGCCTGCCGGTCGATGAGGAACTGCGACGACATGAAGATCTCGGGAGGAGAGCCGCTGACTTATCCTCATCTTCTTGAGGTCGTGCGGTTCATCGCCAGGAACGGAATGAAGCCGTTCCTCATGACCAACGGCCTGGGCCTCGACCGCCCCCTTGTCCAAGAGCTCTCCCGCGCCGGCCTCTCCCGGTTCAATTTTCATATCGACAGCAGCCAGGACCGGCCGGGTTGGGAAGGGCGGAACGAAGTCGAACTCAACGAGCTGCGGCAGACCTATGCCGAGATGGTCGCCGGCGTCAAGGGCGTCGGGTGCGGCTTCAACGTGACGGTCTCACGAGCCAACCTCGCCGCCGTCCCCGACGTCGTCGGCTGGGCCGTCCGGAACATCCGGATCGTGCAACACATGACCCTCATCGCGTTGCGGGGGCTCGCCGTCGGGGACGACGTCGCGGTCTTCGGGAAGGGGCAGAGGCTCCCGCCCGAGCTCATCCCCAACCGGGTCGAAGACCCCGCGGAGGTCTCCCTGACGGCGGACGGGATTTTCGACAGGATCGCCGAGCGGTTCCCTGACATTTCTCCCTGCGGGTACCTCAACGGGGGCGCGTTCCCGGAGACGAATAAATACCTGGTCTCCGTCGCCGTCGGTTCGTCCCGGAATCTCTACGGCTCCCTGGGCGCCAGGACGCTCGAGGTCGTCCAGGTCGCTACCCACATGGTCAAAGGCCGGTATGTGGCCATCACCAAGACGGCGAAGGTCGGCCGCAAGGTTTTCCTGTTCGCGGCCATGGACCCGGCCCTCAAAAAGGCGTTCGGCCGCTTCCTCCGCGTCCTATTCACCCGACCGTGGCAGGTCTTCGACCCGGTCTATCTCCTAGTCATTGCGATCGAGCAGCCGCTCGAACTGATCGACGGCGAACCCAACGTCTGTGACGACTGCATCAACATGATGGTCTATCGGGGCCGGCTCATCCCTTCCTGCCGTATCGAGGAATACCGGGCGTTCGGGGGGCCCCTCGTTTCCCAAAAAATCGGCTGAGGCCCAGCCGAGACCGTGAGCCCTGCGCGTGGGATCCCGAAAGCGCGTCTACGGCATCCAGGTCAACGCGTCCCGATCCCGTCGAGCGAGCCCCGGGCAATCCCCTTCTCATCGAGCCGCATGCGGAAGCCGGATTCGGCGGCGGCGACTTCGGGGAGAAGGGTCGGGTCGCGCGGATGCGGTTCCACGCGGACGGGATCCGGCCGGAGAGAAAGCCCTAGAGAGTTCGCCACTTTCTCGAGCGCTCCGTCCGGATAGCTCACGAGACCCGCGTAATCGAGGGCAATGCGCCGGCCCGACGGTACGGCTTCCCAGGAAGCCTCGAGCCTGCCCAGCTCGCGTGTGACATCACGGAGGATGTAGCGAAGCGCTATCCGGCCGTACAAGTATCCGCCCAGCGCCTTCCTCAAGGCCCTCTGCAGCCGCAACCAGGCCCGGCCCAGCGGGATCCCCTTGAGGAGAAGGTCAAGGTAGGGGTCTTTTTCCCCGCCATGGTCTTTGGCGATCCGGAATTGGGAGTTGACGATGGCCACGGGGTCCCGCTGCAGGAAGATGAAGCGGGCCTCCGGAAAATAAGCCAGCAGGTCGCCCGCATGCCCGGTATCCCAGGGGTTCTTCAGGAGCACGGCTTCGGCGGATGGCGTGAGGCATTGCAGCTTTTGGCAGATCTCGTCGAGCAGCGGAGCGGTTTTCCCGTTGACGTGGAAAGCCCCGGCCCGGCGTCGCAGCACCCAGCCGTACTCTTCCAGCATGGCGTGCGTCAGGGGGACTTCGTCGATCCCGCGCGTGGCCATGTGCCAGCTCCGAAACAGGCTGTCGAGCTCCCGCCCTGCGGCGGCGGCCGTTCCAGCGTGGTGATGGAGGAGGATGCGGTCGTAGTTGACCACATGGTGGACGGAGAGGCTGGCCACCGGGAAAGCCCCGGCGAGCATTTGGTAAAGGAGCGTCGTGCCGGAGCGATGGAGGCCGATGATGAAAACGGGCTTCGGAGTGACCTTGCGGAGGTCCGTTCCATACAGCCGGTCGTCGCGGCGGCGCAAAAAAGCTCTAGTCGACATCGTCGTTGACGTGAAGCGACCTTCCACGACATTCGACGGCCTTTTTGAGGAAACGGGCCCGATATCCCGCGACAACGACCCCGATCCCCAAGGCCGCACCCAGGGGGGCAAGCACAGACGGCCAAACGGGCTTTCTCATCACCGCCCTAATGACACCCTGAAAAATGATCACCAGTCCGAGTTGGGCCAGAGCCAGCGACCCAAAACTCATTCCGAAAATCACCCGTCCCCCGAGGGATCCTAGAAGGCCTGCCGCCGAAGCCAGAACCGGCCAAATCCCGACGAGGAAAAGAACGCCCGCCTCAAGGACATAGGAACGGCGGCGCAGGCGGAGCCTCGCCCCGCCCACGGCCAGACGGCGCGTCCAGCCGCGAAAAGCTTCGTTGAGATTGCCGAAGTCGCGGCTCTCGTACGCCGAGGTCACAGGTAAAAAAAGAAAACGCACCCTTCTCTCCTTCGAGTGGATCGCCAGGGCCGTATCCTCGGAGACGAACCCGGCGACTGCTCGATGTCCGTCGACGGCAAGATAGACCGTCCGATCATAAAGAATGAACTGGCCGTTCATCCAGGCGGCCGGGTCGTCGGGCTCGTTGACGCGTCGCCAGGAAACGGCGAGAAAGATGGCCGGGTAGACGACGACCTCCAGGACCTCGCCCCAAAGGCCGGGAATCACGCTCACTCCCGTCATGGACAACGCTCCGAGGTCATGACGCCTAGCGAGGGTCAGGGCGCGCCAAAGGGTATCGGGCTTCTGACGGGTGTCCGCGTCCACGAACAGTAGCCAATCCCCTTGCGCTTGCTGCGCGCCGTGCCAAAGAGCACGGGACTTGCCCCAGACCCACTCGATTCCTCCCTCCCCCGGATCGTCGCCGAGAAGGAAAAGCCGCACGTCCTGAAGGGGGGGACGCCTCTCCATGATCTCGCGCACGGTCTCCGCGGTCCGATCCGTCGAATGATCGTCGACGACGAGGATCTCGAAATGGGGATAATCCAGGTCCAGGAGCGATTCGAGGCAAGGGCCGATGTGGCGTTCCGCATTCCGTGCGGGAATAATGATCGTCACATAGGGAAAATCCGCCAGGTCTTCGGGCCGCCCCAACGCCAGGAACTCCCGGTCGGCCTTGAGCCCGCCGGCACGGACGAAGAAGCCGATGATAACGGCTAGCGTGGCGGCCATTCCCGTCAGGGCAGCGATGCCCAACAATAAATCGCCAATCATGCCTACCTCATGCCGGGCGATCATGAAGCCCGGCGGTCGGGACGCGAGTCAGGTCGATAGGGCAGACGGCGCGGACGAACCTGGCCGTCCCCACGAACGTCATGCCCGCACTATAGCCGAAGGGCCCCCCCCTTTCAAGCGCGGATCCGCCCCTTCGGCGCGGGAAGATTCACGCGGCCTTAACATTGCATTTACAGATCTTGATGGTTTTATCACGTTTAGGCTAGGCTGAGCTATTTTGTGCAAGAGTTTGCACAATCTCTGCTCAATTTTTTGGGGCCTGTTGACAGTTACGGCGGAGTGGTCTATCTCACGGGCGCTTCTATGTCATTGATATCGCTGGCCGCGAATCAGCATCGGGAACTCAAAAAACACTCAGGGAGTGCTACTTTTTCTGGGCTGCTCCGGCAACAGGCGATTCTCTCTTGATGACCTCGCCGCCCTTCATCACGAAAACAACTTGATCCATCACGGCTATGTCTCGCAGAGGATCACCATTGACAGCGATGATGTCCGCGTACTTGCCGGGTTCGATGGCGCCGATTTGCTGTGACATGCCGAGAAGTTCTGCTCCGTTGACGGTCGCTGCCTGCAAGGCTTCAAGCGGTGTCATCCCGCCGCGGACAAGAGCGCCGAACTCTTTTGCTAGAAAATCAGGATCGTCATCCAGCCCGAAGGCGATCTTCAGATGATATTTCAGCGCCCGAGCAAATGCCGGCTGCAGGAATTTCAGGATCTCTTTTGATTTTTCCATACTGACGGGGTCCAGCCCAAGACTCGCACCGATCTCTACAGTCCGATAGAAAGTGTAGAGGGTTGGCACGAGCCATGTCCCCTTCTCTACCATTAAGGCAGCGCCTTCATCATCAAGCATCGTTCCGTGCTCAATAGAGTCTACGCCAGCCCTGACCGCAGCCTTGATACCCTCCGAGCCTTCGGCGTGAGCCATGACCCGTTTGAGCGCGCGATGGGCAACCTCGACGGCTTTTGCCATCTGCTCTTCACTCAGCTCCTGCACTCTGTAGTCGCTCATGACGTCCATAACCCCGCCGGTCGCCATCAGCTTGATCCAGTCCGCGCCATATTTGATGTCCCGACGAACCGCGATGCTGACCCCGTCAAGCGTATCGGCAAGATTGGGCCGGCGGGGCAGTGCTTGATCTGGCGCCAGTAGGTCTGCGTCACCATGCCCGCCGGTGACTGAAATGAAAGAACCTGCCGAAAACATATGCGGGCCCTGAATCAATCCCATATTAATGCTATCGCGCAAAGCGAACTGTCCATACGACTGGTCGTATTCGCCCGCATCTCGCAACGCGGTGAAACCCTTTTGTAGCCAGACCTGTAGATTTCGCACACCCCATAGCGCCGCCTGCGGGGAAGACATCCGCAAACCGGCTGCCGGGGAGAAGTCCTTTGGATTGCCAAGGACATGCGCGTGGCAGTCTATCAATCCTGGTAATACCGTTCGATTTGACAGATCAATGATAGGGGTGTCCGCAGGAGCCGAACTCCCTAAACTCATAATGCGGTTCTTCTCGATCAGAATAAAGACATTGGTCGCAACCTGGCCCGTTCGGACATCAATGAGTTTTCCTGCCTTAATCACAACCTGAGGCGGACGCACTGATTTAGCCTGCTGTCCTGGTACACGCGAACAGATGAGAGCCATCAGGATCCAGCTAAATGAAAACCCCTTGTATCTTTTAATCATTCGCTACCTCCAAGTATGCGCCTGACGCTTAAGACCAGCCAATGGCGCCAGCGGCTGACCGGGCCGCCTCATCATGCTCTGTTTGCTCGTATTCCCCCAAGGTAAAATAAAGGATGGAAATAAGCTTTTTCGTACTGCACAATTCACATCCCGTTGAGCAAGAATACGGTAATCCCCACCTCGAAATCAGTCTAACGCAGGCTATGGAATCGTGTCAAGAATTCAGAAGCCCCCGCGACCAAGCCAACCTGGGCTAGATTAATCTAGATCAGCTGCCTTTCAGCCCAGTTCGCCTCTTCTGGGCATCCTCAACCTCTTGTTGGCCGGGATCAGCGTCCTTCCATAGGTCGAGGAATTTCTGATACTGCTCCACCGCCTTCGCCTTGAAGCCTTTCTGCTCATAGAGCCTGGCCAGCCTGTAATGGTACTTGGGATGGATGAGAAAGCGCGAGGGATTTTTGGGGTCAAAGGTGATCAGCCGTTCATATTCGGCTATGGCCTTGTCCAAATCCCCCATCTTTCCATAAGCCCTGGCCGTAACATCTTTAAGAAAGGGCAGGTTATAAAATATGTTTTCCGCTTTGTAGGGATAGAAGAGCGGTTTCACGAAAGCCGATGTTTTCCCGAATATGTCGATCGCTTTCTTTGAAGAGCCCTCCGCGAGATAGACTTCCGAACTCAGGAGATCATACAGAAATTTCATCTCTTCCTGCTGCCCTGAACCCAATCCGGACAAAACAGATTCTATTTCTATTGCCCTGCTCTTCGCCAATTCTAACTTTCCTTCTTCCAGTTCGATCAATCCGAGAGCGATTCTAAACCCGGCCTCATTGTAAACCTTGTCTCCTGGATACTCTTCTTTGTAAATACTCAGCCAGGAATCATTGTATTTCCGGCTGAGTTCAAGATCGTGCCGGTCATAATAGATCCAAGATTTGAGCCGGTTGACAGAAGCCTTCCATAGCCTGTTTCCCATGGCGTCTGCCAAGTCTTCCGCTCTCCCGAGAGAGATCAGGGACTTTTCCCGGCGGCCAAGCCACGCGTCATAGAAACCTTTCCGCAAGTAGCCCAGGAGCTTGATTCCTGATGGGGCAAGTTCAATCTGTTTTTCGAGCCATTTCAAGGCTTCAGAATAGTCTTCTTTCAACGCAAGGACGTAGGCCAGAGAATCCATTGACGAATAGAAATCGGGCTTGATCGTTAGCGCCTTCTTATAATTCTCTATGGCCAGGTCAAGGTTTCCCATCATGAAATGCGCTTCGGCCAAAGAATCAAACGGATTAGGGGTCCGGGGCAAAAGAGATGCCAATCGCGTGAGGTATTCAACGGCCTTATCAAAATTATTTAATTGCATTTGGGCATAGCCCATATTATTGAGGGCGCCGTCATGGTTGGGATCGAGGCTCAAGACCCTGCCGAACTCCTCAACGGACTGCTCGGACAGGGATCTTTCCAAATAATAACTTCCGATATAGAAGTGGACTTCTTTGTCTTTAGGATACTTATCCGCCGCTTCCTTGAGGATCCGGAGATATTTCTCGGGATCTTTTTCAATTTGATTGGCGTACTCGGCTTCGGTCAAGAGCCTCTCTCTTTCCGATGCCCTTTTGGAAAGATTCCAGGCCTTTTTAAGGACTTCGTCCGCCTCTCGGGGATTATTCTGGAAAATATACGCTCTACTCAGATAAAAATAGGCCGAAGCAAAGGTCGGGTCGAGTTCGACGGCTTTCTCTAATGATCGAATGGTCCCATCCCAATCATTATTGCTCTGCTCCTCCCTTCCCTTTAAATAATAGTTGTAAGCCTCGGTTGAGCCGGTCATCACATCGCGAATCTGCATCTTGGCGGCTTCTATTCTACGCTCGGAAAGCCCGATGCTTTTCGAGATCTGCCGGCTCAGGTCGTCGATCTGCTTATTAAGGAGACTGTCCGGCCCTTCCCCTTTTGAGCTCGCCGTTCCGAGCAGATTCTTTGTCCCGACATCCAGAACCTGCACATTGGTGACAAAAACGTTGCCCGCTTTGGCGAAGCTCCCGAGCACGATCGCCTTGACGGCATCCGCCTTGCACAGCTCAAATCCGAGGTCGGGGGCAATGAACTCGACATCTCCTTTCCCCATCTGCTTGAGAAGGTCCCGAAGCCTTTCCCAAGTGGCGACATAAAAATACCCTGACTGCTCGAGGTTCGTGATCAGGAGATTCTGAATCACCTTGCTCAGATTGTCGTAAGCCTTTTCGCCGGTCTGGTTCTCGAAGCTTATGACGGTAATGGAGCGCTTCTCGGCGGGCAAAAGGCTGAGCGGCTTCTTGAGCACGACTCTCCATATGACGAGGGCCGCTATGACAAGGCCGAGAGCGGCGAAGGTCGGGAATAGCAGCTTTTTCACGCTGAACTTCAGAGTGATCTCCCGAGAGGTAATCGGCTTGCTCTCAGGAACGATGCGCTCCGCCGTCGGGATGCCCTTTTCGATCTTTTCCAGCTCGGAATGGACGGCGGAGGCACTCTGATATCGCTTGGCCTTATCCTTTTCCAAGCATTTCAGGATAACCCCACTCAAGTCGTCGGGGATATGAGGGTTGATCTGTTTTGGATTATTGGGGATTTCCCCCTTGTGCTTCATGGCAATGCTGAGGGCCGTCTCCCCTGTGAAGGGGACATGGCTTGTCGCCATTTCATAAAGAATGACTCCCAGGGAATAGATATCGGAGCGATGGTCGACCTCTTTGGCTTCGGCCTGTTCCGGACTCATATACTCGGGCGTTCCGATCATCATCCCCGCACCCGTCATCCCTCTGTCCTTGACCGACCGGGCGATCCCGAAATCCATGATCTTGGCGTTCCCGTGCTTGTCGATCATGATGTTCTGGGGTTTCAAGTCCCGGTGGATAATGCCAAGGCTGTGGGCTTCGGCCAGCCCGTCGCAGATCTGTTTCCCGACGCTCAATAGCATGCCCAGGCTCAGGCTCCCGGACATCTCGATCATGCTCTTTAGGTCTTCGCCATGGACGTATTCCATGGTAATGAAGTGGGCGCCTTCCGCCTCGCCGATATCGAACATCTTGCAGACGTTCCGGTGGCCGATCCTGCGGGCCAGACGGATCTCGTTGCTGAAACGTTCGATCGTTTCTTTATCGGAGGCGACCTCAGGCTTGATGAGCTTAAGGGCGACTTTCTCTTTGATCTTGGTATCGAAGGCTTTATAGACGCGCCCCATGCCGCCCCTTCCGAGCTCCTCGATGATCTGGTAGCGGCCGGCGAAGGTCGCGCCCGTAACGAGCTCGCGGATAGGCGTTTGGAGGGTTTCCGTCATGAGCGGAAGATGGTCTTGGGGCGGAGGGAGCTGGGTGCCGCAATCAGCGCAGAACTGCTTGGTATCAGGATTTCCAGAGTGGCATTTCGGGCACTTGATGGCCAAGCGAGTTTCCCTCATTTAATTTGGCCTCAGATTAACAGAGGGAAGGACGGGAAGTCAAACGTGGCGTGCCTTAGAGGATTCGAACCTCCGACCTTTGGAATCCGAAGTCCCAACCCCGATCCGCTAGGCAGCCTATCACAAGCAGATACCAAATAGCCTTGAGGATAGATACATTCGCGCAGTTTTCTGCCGCCCAAATCCTCTTCTATCTAAAGCCGACCTTGTCCAGAACCGCCTGATATCTTGGTTCTTTTTGTAGAGATTTATAGTAAGTGCACCTAGAAATATCACAGAGTCCCGGCGCCCTATTTTCGAGGGCCCTTTCAAACCATGTCAGGGTCGCATTCTTGTTATCAAGCCTGTAGTATAAACCTACGAGGCCAAGCGCCACGTTGCCTTCGTGACTCTGCTCGTAGAGAGCCTCCATCTCCTTGATGAGTTTTGTTGCTTCGATCAAGTTGCCTGAGTCCACATAGGCAATGGCGAGCGCCGTAATATTGCCGGGATACCGTCCCTGCTCTTGAACGGCTGCAATAGCGTTCTCTACAGAAAGATGTCTAAATCTATCACCAAGTTCTGTCCAATCGGGCCTCATCGTTATCAATATCATCCTGATATCTTCCGCTTTGTCATCTCGTCCATTACACAATAAAGAGACCTAAGATCCCGAAAGAGCACGGCGTTTAAAGGGTCGATCTTCGCTGCACGACGGAAGCTTGTTGACTTCGCTCCACCTCGCCGCCTATACTTTCTCCGGCGCAGGGTCAGGAGAAAAATGCCGGAATATAGCCAGTCGTGATCCTGGCCGAGGAGGACCGCATGGGCCACACCGCCGGAAGAAAGATTCTCTTGATATTAGTCATCGGCCTGGCTCTCATTGCCGGCCTCGGCCTGGGCCGGGAAACCGTCTATGATCTGATCTTCGCTGGCGGCCGCGTAGTCGACGGGACGGGCGCGCCTTGGTTCCGGGCAGACGTCGGCGTCGTCGGTGACCGGATCGCCGCCATCGGCGACCTCTCAAAAGCTTCGGCGACGCGCCGGATAGACGCCTCCCGACTCGTCGTCGCCCCCGGATTCATCGACATGATGGGTCAATCCGAATACAACGTCCTGGTCGACAATCGCGTGGCCAGCAAGATCACCCAGGGCATCACGACCGAAATCACGGGCGAGGGGTCGTCGATCGCTCCTCTGAACGACCGGATGATCGAAGAGGGCCGGGACGTCTGGAGCCGGTACGGCGTGACTCCCGGTTGGACGACACTCGCCGGCTATTGGAAAGAGTTCAGGCGAACGCGGTCCGCCGTCAATCTCGGGACGTTCGTCGGCTCGGGCGGCGTCCGCGACCTCGTCATCGGCCGGGCAAACCGCCGCGCCCGTCCGGAGGAGCTCGAAGCCATGAAGGCGGCCGTGGCCCGGGCCATGGAGGAAGGGGCGCTCGGGCTCTCCTCGGCGCTCATCTATGTGCCCGATTGTTTCGCGTCTACCGAGGAACTTATCGCCCTCGCCCGCGTTGCCGCCTCCTACGGCGGCAGCTATATCGTACACCAGCGCGACGAAGGAAACGGCATCGACGCCAGCTTGGATGAGGTCTTTCGCGTTGCCCGCGAGGCAGCGATCCCGGCCGAGATCTACCACCTCAAGACGGCCGGTGAGCGCAACTGGGGCCGCATGCCGGCGGTCCTGAAAAGGCTCGAAGAGGCGCGAGCGCTGGGCCTCGACGTCTCCGCCGACCAGTATCCGTGGACGGCCAGTTCGAACGGGCTTGTGGATAGTCTCCCGTCCTGGGTTCAGGAAGGGGGCCGCGGGCCGCTCCTGGTGCGACTCCGCGACCAGGCCACACGGGCCCGTGTGAGACGCGATTTCCTCGCGGAAAACCCGGGCTGGCCCGAAGATGCCTCGCGTATCCTCATCACGAGCGTCCTCAATCTCGACCTCAAGAAATACGAGGGCCGGACGATCGCGGAGATCGCACGGGACGAGGGCAAAGACCCTCTTGACGCCGTCATGGACATCGTGCTCGCCGACCGCGGAAACACGGGGCGCGTGACCTTCGGGATGAGCGAGGAGGACGTCCAGGCAGCCCTCAAGCACCCGCTCGTCTCCATGTGCACCGACTCGGGCTCTTCGGCCGAGGATGGCATTTTTTCGAAGGAGAAATCCCACCCGCGGGCCTGGGCCTCGACCGCCCGCATCCTCGGCCATTACGTGCGTGAGGTCAAGCTGCTCAGGCTCGAAGAGGCGATCCGCAAGATGACCTCGCTGCCGGCCTCGCGGATGCGCCTTCGCGACCGGGGCCTTCTCCGCCCGGGAATGGCGGCGGACATCGTGGCCTTCGACCCGGACACGGTGCGGGAGCGCTCAACCTATGCCGACCCGAACCACTACAGCCAGGGTTTCGCGTATGTGGCGGTCAACGGTGAGCTCGTCATCGACGGCGGGAAGATCACGGACGCGCGCCCCGGCCGGCCGCTCTTCGGCCCCGGCACCGCCCCCCGGGGGCTGGTCAGGTAACTCATTCAATATCAGTTAATTAGACATGAACGGGAGGGTCAAGGTCCCAATGAACCCTCTGGACTTCAAAAACGATTCCAACTGAGCTATTTTGAGCAAGAGTTTGCTCAATCTCTGCTCAATTTTTGGGGCCTATTGACAGTTAAGGCGGAGTAGTCTGCTATTTTTTGCCGGCTGGCACTAATCGCTTGAGTTCTTCGAGCCAATTTTGGACGAGGATAATTTCCGTCGCCGGCTGGGGCTTAACCTCCCCGGCCTTCACCATCAGGAATGCCTGGCCATCGGGCCATAGGTCCCACCCCCGGATCGGATATCCGCCCACAAGGTCGCGCTGTTCGAATAGTAGGCGCGGTTTGCCGACGGAAAAGCTCCCTTCAGTTCGGACATCCACAACCCAAACTTGGTCGGCTTGCCGGTAAAATAGCTGTCTCCCGTCCTTCGACCAAATCGCCTGCCCGCCCCCTTCCTTCGAGATCTGCCACCTGCCACCCGGACCTGGGAACGGTCGCACGCAGACCTCATAACGTCCCGATTCGTTCGAGGAATAGGCTAGCCAGCTCCCGTCAGGGGAGAACTCCGGATATCTCTCATTGGCCTTCGAATTCAGGAAGGGCGTCATCCGGCGGCTCTTCATGTCTAAAAGAAGGATATCCTCGCCTGTTTCGGGGTGATCTTCCACGAACGCCAGAGTCGAGCCGTCGGGAGTAAACGATCCAGGGTATTGCCAATTCTCGCTCGTTGTGAGCCGCTCCATGGGTGAGCTCCCGTCCGCGTGTTGCCAATAGAGATTTTGCGGGCCAGAAGCGCACCAGCCGAAGACCAGCCGTTTCCCGTCGGGTGTCCAAATAGGGTATTGCACCCATCCTTCGCCGGTCAGCCGACTCGCTGTGCCGCGATTGAGGTCATAAACCCACACGGACCATTCTTTTCCAAATGTTTGGTAAGCGATCCGTTTACCATCAGGCGAGAACCTGGGCGCTACAAAAGAGGCCTTAAAACTAGCTGCGGGCTGGACATCGCCTTTCTGATCCACCCGGACAGGTGATTCCTCCTGGTCGGGGAAGATCCCCCCGGGCACATAAGCCAGCCGGCCGGAATTCGACACACAGTATTGGCCTGCGGCAGTGTTTAAGTTGGAGCTGGCCCCGTTTAATGCCTGCATCACGTTCGCAACAATGGGAACAGGTTGATCCTTACCCTCGAGCCGACCAAGGTTGAAAGCCATCACCATCAACGTTCCCTGGCGCAAGAAAACCAGATTTCCCGTGCCAAGGCAGCGGCCTTCTGCCGCATCCTCCATCACCACACGCCATTTCCTGGTTTTGAGATCCAGAAGCGCCAGGCGCGGCTGAAGGTCCCACTTAAGCCTCATGATCGTGAACAACACACCCCTACCGTCGGGAAGCCAATGAGGAAGGCGGTGTCCGTATTCACTAGCTCTGTCCGGGACTGTCAGGACCTCCGGTTTGCCGCCTCCTCCCGAAATCCTTGAAAGGCCGAGGTCCCGGCCAGAGGAAAAAACAATCGTGTTGTCAGGCCCCCAATCGGCTCCGAAGGGCATGGGCGCATCACATAATGTGGCAGGCACTCCTCCGCTGAGAGGGACCTTCTTCAGCTTGCTGTCTGCCCAGAAACCGATCCAGCGATTGTCCGGCGACAGGAACGGACTGATGCCCCCCTCCGTTCCCGCCACCGGAGCTGCTTCCATCTGATCCATCCTGCGAAGATAGATCTGCGGCTTTGCCTGCAGCCCTGGATTTTCTGGTATCGCGGCGTAAATGATGAAGCTGCCGTCACTCGCAATAGCCAGGGCGGTTCGGCTGGGCTGCTTATTGGCTACGCGCATTCCGTCGAGCCAGAGTCCTGGCTCAACCTTGAGAGCAAAACGCCCAACAGCTGGTGATTGTGCCGGCTTAAGATGCCAGGTGATAAGAGCGGTAGCTACAACTGCAAGAATCAGCCCACCTAGGAGAGCGCCTGGAACCCAAGCGCGAACGGGCCTTCGGATCGCGACCTCCTCCGGGGCTAAAGGCTGGCTTAATGATTCCTCTGTCTCAATCCTGGCGTCTGCGATGTCGTGCAGGCGTCTCCTAGGGTCCTTCTCAAGGCAGCGGCGGAGGAGGGTCCTAATGCGGATTGGCGTATCCGGAGGCAACTTGCTCCAATCCGGTTCACCCTTGAGGATATGAGCAAGGGTGTCCGACACCGTCTCCCCATAAAACGCCCGAGCTCCCGTCAGGCACTCGAAGAGCACGCAGCCAAAGGCCCAGATGTCGGTTCTCTTGTCGACGGGACGGCTCCTCGCCTGCTCAGGACTCATGTAAGCTGCCGTGCCCAGGATGACCCCCGGCTCGGTCATCTGAGCCGTGATCGTCGGCGAATTCGCGATATCGATGCCTGTGGTCTCACCCGTGTAGGCTTTGGCCAACCCGAAGTCCAGGATCTTGACCTTACCCTCGGGCGTGATCATGATGTTCCCAGGCTTAAGATCCCGGTGGACTACTCCCCTCTCATGGGCGGCTTCGAGTCCTTCGGCGACCTGACGGCACGTCTCTAGCGTTTCATCCATGGGCAGGGCGCCTCGATCTAACCGCGTTTGTAACGTCTCTCCTCCAACGAGCTCCATAACCAGGAATCGGAGCCCCTTAGCTTCTTCGAAACCATAGACGGCGGCGATATTAGGATGATTCAGCGTCGCTAGGAGTTTGGCCTCCCGCTCGAACCTCGCCAACCTCTCCGGGTCACTGGAAAATTCTTCCGGAAGAATCTTGATGGCCACTTGTCGGCCAAGATTCCTGTCGAGAGCGCGATAAACCTCGCCCATCCCGCCCTGTCCGAGTTTGTCCATGACCTCATAATGCCCGGCGATAACAGTTCCGGGGACGGCAACATATACGTGCGATTCCAGAGTTTTCGTGAGGGAGGGCTCGCGATCGCGAGGAGCACCCAGCGACGTCGCACAATTGCTGCAGAACCGGGCCGTATCGGTGTTGTCAGAATGACATTTCGGGCACTTAGTGACCAAGCTGGGTTCCCTTCTCAAGCTTGGCCTCAGATTAACAGAGGGATGGGCGGGAAGTCAAACATGGCGCGCCCGAGAGGATTCGAACCTCCGATGATTTCCTTCCAGCCCGGTTTGGATTATGCTAGAGGACTCCCGGTGCCGCTGCCGGGGCCAGAAACCACGAGGTGACCATGCGATATTCCATCAAGCGAACCCTGCTAACTGTCCTGGCCGGTCTGGCCATACTAGGTTCTATGCAAGGCCCGGCCCTGAGCCAGGCTCCGGACCCCAAGGCCCCGACACTCTACGTTGTCGGCTACGCCCACCTGGACACGGAATGGCGCTGGGACTACCCCACCACCATCCGCGAATACTTGCCCAAGACGATGCGGACCAACTTCGATTTCTTCGAGAAGTACTCGCACTACATTTTCAACTTCAGTGGTGCCAACCGCTACCGGATGATGAAGGAATATTTCCCCGAGGGCTTCGAACAGGTTAAGAAGTACGTTGCCGCCGGCCGCTGGTACCCCTCCGGCTCCTCGATGGAGGAGAACGACGTCAACTCGCCCTCGGCCGAATCAACGATCCGCCAAATCCTTTATGGCACCCAGTGGTTCAAGGCCGAGCTCGGCAAGACCAGCGCTGAGTATATGCTGCCCGATTGCTTCGGCTTCCCGGCCTCCTTGCCCAGCATCCTGGCCCACTGCGGTCTTCTCGGATTCTCGACTCAGAAGCTGTCCTGGGGTTCGTTCGCCCCAGTCGGCGGGCCCGACTCGCCTGAAAAGACTCCGGCCGGCATTCCCTTCAACGTCGGCGTCTGGGAGGGCCTGGACGGCAAGAGCATCATTGCCGCCTTCAACGCGGGCGACTACACAGGCTCGGTGACCTATGACCTATCGAAGACACCACCACCACCGCCGTCGGCTAAGGAAGGTCAGCCCCAGCGCCGCAGCAATGCGATCGACTGGCCGGACCGGATCCAACTGAACGGAATCGCCTCCGGCCTGTTCGCCGATTACATGTACTACGGCACCGGCGACACAGGCGGCGCGCCGAACGAGCGTTCGGTCAAGCTTATGGAGGCGATCGTTTCTAAGGGGCAGGCAGTTTTAGCGCCCGGTGCTCCCGCTGTCAATGTGGGCGATGGCCCAGTTCGGGTGATCTCGGCCACGTCCGACAAGATGTTTCTCGACATCAGTCCGGAGACCCGGGCCAAGCTGCCCCGTTACAAGGGCGACCTGGAGCTGACCAACCATTCCGCCGGCTCGATCACTTCGCAGGCTTACATGAAGCGTTGGAACCGCCGCAACGAGGTCCTGGCCGACGACGCCGAACGGGCCTCGGTCGCCGCCGACTGGCTGGGAGGTCGGACCTATCCCAGACGCAGGCTCAATGGCGCCTGGACCCTGGTCATGGGCGGCCAATTCCATGACATCATCCCGGGCACGAGCATCCCCAAGGCTTACGAATATTCCTGGAACGACGAAGTCTTGGCCCTGAACCAGTTCGGCGGCGTCCTGACGAGCGCCGTCGAATCCATCGCCGAGGCCCTGGACACCAGCGTGAAGGGGTCAGCCGTCATCGTCACCAACGGCTTGTCCATCTCCCGCCAGGATATCGTCGAGGCCGCAGTCGAATTCCCCGCGGGCACTCCCAAAGCCGTCCGCGTTTTGGGGCCCGATGGCAGGGAAGTTCCGGCCCAGCTACAGAACGGCAAAGTCCTCTTCGCCGCAAAGGTGCCCTCGGTCGGATTCGCTGTCTACGATGTCCGGCCGGCGAAGGTCCCCATGGCGTCCACCCTCAAGGTCGGGCCCTCATCGCTCGAGAATGCCCGCTACCGCGTGACCTTGAACGCAGACGGGGACGTTTCCTCGATCTTCGATAAATCCGTCGGCAAAGAGCTCCTGGCCGCGCCTGCTCGGCTTGAAATCAAGACCGACAAGCCCGGCCAATGGCCAGCCTGGAACATGGATTGGGCCGATCAGAGCCGGCCGGCCCGAGTATATGTGGGCGGGCCGGCCAAGATCCGAGTCGTTGAGAACGGGCCAGCCCGCGTCGCTGTTGAGATCACCCGCGAGGCCGAGGGCTCGGTCTTCGTGCAGGCCGTCCGCCTGGCGGCCGGCGATGCCGGCGGCCGGGTTGAGTTCGCGACCGTCGTGGATTGGAAGACTCCAGCGAGCCACCTCAAGGCTGTCTTCCCGTTGACCGCCAAGAATAAGATCGCGACCTACAACTGGGACATCGGCACAATCGAGCGGCCGACCAACAGCGAAAAGCAATTCGAGATGCCCTCCCACCAGTGGGTCGACCTGACCGATGCCTCAGGCGCGTTGGGCGCTACCGTCCTGACCGGCGCCAAGTTCGGCTCGGACAAGCCGGATGACCACACCCTGCGTCTGACCCTAATCCGCACGCCCGGCATCGAGGGCCGCGGCTACACCGACCAATCTTCGCAGGATTGGGGCCGGCACGAGATCGTCTACGGGATCGCCGGCCACGCCGGGGACTTCCGCAAGGGCGGCACGGATTGGCAAGGCTTCCGGCTCGACCAGCCGCCGGCCGCATTCGTCGCGCCCGCACACCCTGGGGCGCTCGGCAGGACACTGTCCCTGATGTCGGTTGGCAATGGACGCGTCCGAGCTCTAGCCCTCAAGAAGGCCGAGCAGAGCGACGAGATTGTCGTCCGCCTGGTCGAGATGAGCGGCAAGCCGGCTAAGGGGGTCAAGGTGTCGTTCTCCGCCCCGCTCGTTTCGGCCCGCGAGACCAACGGTGTCGAAGCCGTCGTCGGACCCGCCAACCTGGCCGGAGGCGCGCTGGTGGCGGACTTCGGGCCCTTCGAGGTCCGCTCCTTCGCCGTGAAGATGGGTCCCCCACCGGCCCGCACGGCGGCGCCCAAGTTCCAGGCCGTCCCTCTCAGCTACGACGTTTATGCGTCAACGCGCGACGGACGGGTCCCCGTGGGGGGATTCGACGCCGCCGGCGGGGCCCTTCCAGCAGAGATGCTGCCGGCCCGGGTCGAATATGACGCGATCGACTTCGAGCTCGGGCCCCCGGATAAGCGTAACGCCATGACGACCCGGGGACAGGTCCTGCCGCTCCCGGCCGGAATGAACGGCCGGGTCTACATCCTGGCTGCGTCGGCGGCCGGCGATCAGAAGGCGACGTTCAAGATCGGCGATAAGCCGGTAGACTTGACGATCCAGGACTGGGGTGGATACGTCGGCCAATGGGACAACCGGGTATGGACGTCCCGGCAAGAGATTGTCCCCGGTGCGCCTGGTGCTGCGCCCCGCCTCAGGACGATTCAGGAATACGCTACCCTAATCCCGGGTTTCATCAAGCCGGCGCCCGTGGCCTGGTTCGCATCGCACCGGCACTTGCAGGACGGCACGAACGACGTCTATGCCTACGCCTACCTATTCGCCTACTCGATCGAGGTGCCTGCCGGGGCGACGACGCTGACGCTCCCGGACAACGACCGAATCCGGATCCTGGCAGTGACGGTTTCGAACGAGGGGCGCACCGTCCGTCCGGTTCAGCCGCTCTACGATACTCTGAAACGCTGAGGAGCGATCAAAGGAAGTACGACTTATCGTTCCTCACGTAGTCGTATTATATGGGGAAGATCGGGCGTGCCTGAGAGGATTCGAACCTCCGACCTGCTGATTACGAACCAACTGCTCTAGCGTTTCAAATTACTGATAAAAAAAATGATTAACCGGGGCGCGAAATCGATTGTGCTCAGATTGTGCTCACCTGCGGGGCTGCCCCGAACTAGTAATCAACTGCCCGTCAGCCCGGCCAGCAAGGGGCACGCCGCCTCAAAATTCTGGCTAATATGGAACCGCTCGCGACTTTGCCCAATTTTTTACTTCTGGTGTAGGAAATCGTTGACCGAACGGATGAACATATCGGGCTGGTCGACAAACGTCATGTGACCGCTCTTGGGCAATACGACTAGCTTCGAGCCTGGGATAGCCTTATTCATCTCCTCCGATAGCCAAGGTGCGCACTCGTCGTTGTCACCAACCGTAATCAGTGTTGGCACCTTGATGGAGGAGAGTCGGTCTCCGTACTCGACAGACTTGAGGTTCCCGTCAATCATAAACTCACCGCTGAGGCCCCACATTTCATAATAGACATCCCAGGCAAAGGCTGATGAAAGTGGTTCATAGCTCGGATCCGGTCGACTCTGGTAGAGATATGGAAAGTAGCCCTCGCCCCACGCGGCGATCATATACTCCGCAGTGTAACGACGTTTTTCGTACTCCTTCCCGTGGCCAAAGAGGCCGGCCTTTTCCATGTCGTTGATCCGCTGCCGCAGCTCCGGAGCCATGTTCTCTTTCATACGACGAAACACCTCATTCATCTTTGTGGTGCTGTGGAAGGTGCTGCACAAGATCAAGTGCGTCAGGTACTGCTGGTATTTGAATGCGTAGGCCTGCGCAAGTACGCCTCCGCACGAATGGCCCAGTAGCGCGATATTGCCTAACTTAAGTGCGCCCCGCAGTGCCTCGACATCCTCAACCATATTTTCTACCGTATAGCCCGAGGCATCTTCGAGTATTTCCGATTTTCCGGAGCCGCGCTCGTCAATGAAAATCAGGCGATTCTGGCGAGCCAGCGGCAACAGATACGGCAACAAGTAATCGTGAGTGCCTCCTGGCCCTCCGTGCAGAATGACGAGTGGCGCACCTCGTCCTATGTCCTTATAATAGATGAGCACGCCGTTGGCATCGACAAATCCCTCCTGCATCGGATAGACGTCGGCTGAAGCCAGTTCAACCGCTGCCGTCTTTTGCGGCTGCGGGCTAAAGCACGCCGCCAGTACACAGAGAGTCGCACAAACCGCGAGAATGAGCCGAGGGTGTAGCCGCATATGGTCCTCCTTCTTGGCAGCCTTTCAATGCGTCATCTTTTTATGCTTGGCAGCCAGTCGATCAGCCTCCGGTTCCCATACCCCCTTGGGGTGTCAGGCCTCACAGGAGTTCAGAGAGCCGTCATCAAAAACCCCACGAATCCGGATATGCAGATCAATCCATCGCGTCCTTGAAACGCGATCTGCTACTTTGCCGAGGATTTGGTTTTGGTCCACCTATTCTCATAGGACGGCATCCAAGTCTTTCCGTCGACAGATATTTCCCCCTTTTCTACTGAGCTCATAAGATCAGGGGCAAAGACGATGCTCGCTCTGAACATATACTGCTTTTCTCCTCGCAAGGAGGTCCCGGAACATTTTATCGTGTTGGCTTCAATCGTATATGTGACCGTGTTGGAGGATCCGTCGCTAGAAAAGTTGTTCCACACGAACTTCTTGTTCAATGAGTCGTATCTATCGATCTCAAACCATTGTGTGGTTCCCGCAGGCCCGGTTTCTTCTCCGTGCCACTCCACGAAGAAACCACCCAAAACGGGCCGTACGGATGCCCTACCAGTATATTTCGATGCAGGTTGGAACGGAGTAGCCATGTTTTCTCCATCATAGGTCCATTCTCCGACCCAGATCTCCAACTTCTTTTGTTCCGGCCCAGGCTTCGGAGCAGCGGTCTGTGCCAGGAGTGCGCCCGCAAGAACCAAGAAGACGAGGCCGACTGTAAATCCAATGCGTTTCATAGAACCCCTCCTTATGAATGATTCAGAGACGCGGGGACGGCAAAGATTGATTATACGTGAAGGCTGATCTTCGACTTCCCCAAAGCCTCTGCTGATTCACTTATAACGCCGCGGGACTGCGAAGTCAATTCATTTAGCGACCGTCGTCCTGAAGCATCAATGTCATACGGTGGGGAAATGCAGAAATTAGCCCTTCAGTAAGAACACTGGTGGATATTTTCAGGGATCACGATACACCTATGTGCGCTCGGCAGAGCGTTGGCGCTATACCCCCCGCCAGCTCCTTATCAGCTGCCCTTCAGCCCGGCCATCTGCTTCCGAGCATCCTCAACCTCGGGCAGGCCGGGGTCGGCGTCCTTCCAGAGGTCGAGGAATTTACGGTAGTTCGTTACGGCCCGTGCCTTATCCCCCTGCTGCTCGGCGATCTTCCCTAGCATGTAGAACGCCTTGGCGTAGATATCGCCGTAGTAATGCCCGCCGGTTGCAAGCAGCGTGATCTTTTCGTATTCTTTGCTGCCTTTGTCCAGCTCTCCTGATTCGTAGAGGGCCCGGGCGAGATTGTCAAAGAAGAAGGCCTGTTCAAGGTCACCCTGCAATCCGGATTCGAAATCAAGGCGGCCGCACGCTCTGCCGAAGAGATCTGCGGCCTGATGATAGCTCTTCTTCCTGAGTTCGATCAGCCCGAGGATGGATTCATACCAACGCATCTCCTTCTTGTTGATGCCTTTCTCGATCAAAGATCTTAGCTCTTCGGCCGTCTTTTTAGCCTCATCGTAGGATCTTATTTCTATTTGCAACAATCCTTTGGTTGTCATATCTGCCTTCTGCCGGCTCGGCAAATAAGGCAGGCCGGATTCGGCTGTTGATTTTCGATGCTCGGCGGAGAGCCTCAGATACTGACCAAACGCCTGATAGGCGTCTTCATTACGACCCGATATAGATAACGCATTCGCCAATCCTCTATAAGCTTCGGCCTCCTTTTCCTTGTTCCCTTTCGATTCTTCCAGGTTGCGCCGACTCAGGTTGATGTTCTTATTGAATTGTCCGCGAATTATCATCAGAGGAAGCGCATCGCTGCCTATGATTTTCTCCGCCCCGGCAAAATCGTCTTTGCACAGAAGGATCCAACCCTTGTTGACTTTCCACTGCGGGTCAAGCAGATAGGCTTTTTCCTGCTCGGCAATAGCAAGGTCGAACTGCCTCCGGCAAAGGTAGCTCCAACCTAATGCAACGTGAATTTGAGCATTATCCTCGACATCCTTGAGGAAGGACCGGCAGAGGTCCTCTGCTTTCTGATAAAGCCCTTTGGTCATATAGTATTGAGCAAGGCTAGTTACCTGGTCTGCCGTTATTTCGTTTTGGACAACGAACTCCTGGTGTTCGATGGCTTTGTCAAGGTTGCCCGCAAGTGAAAAAATTGCGCCCAACCAGCTATGTCCCAGGAAATGGCCAGGGTAGATCTTCACAAGTCTTTCTAGGACCTCGATGGCTTTCGCATAATCTTCCTCTCCAATTGCTAGCCAGATGGCTTCGATGAGCAACCGCTCATTTTCAGGAAGACGGTCGCTCAGATCAAGGGCCTTCTTGTAGTAATTTCGCGCCTCAGCCATATGCCCAAGCATCTGGTGCGCAACGCCCATGGATCTATGAGCCATGGCGAATTCGGGGTCAATTGCCACCGCTTTCTCCATATAGGCGATGGATTTTTCGTTTTCCATATTCTCTTGGAGTCTCCGGCCCTCGATGTAATATTTGAGGGCTTCGGGAGAGGAGGTCGTGATCTTGCCAGCCTCTTTTTCTATGTCGCTAGCAATCTGAGCCGGAGTAAGGTTGAGCCCTTCCTTGACCTGCCGCGTCAACTCATCAACTTTGGCGATGATGTCTTTCTCGTCGCGGGCCTCAAGCCGGAGCGTAGTCGGGCTTTCGCTTGTGCCCGGCTTCTGTAGTCCGGCAGTGATGACGAAGCTCTCCCCGGCTTTGAGATAGCTGCCCCTCAGGACATGGGTAGCCCGGACTTGGGCGGCAATCTTTTCGATATCCTCGGAGGAATATTTCCGGGCATCGGCCAAGTCGAGTCTCTTGAGGACCGTATAGAGTTGGTCGCTCGAGACAACCCGGATATACCTCGACTGGAGAGCTTCGATGAGCAGCTCGGTCAGGCCATCGCGCCAGTTATCCAGCTTCGGGTCTCCGGATTTGTTCTCGAAGTAGAGGACGGCGAGGATCGGCTGCCCGGAGGCAGAGGGAGAGAGGGCGGGCTTTCTCGACAGGACGACCCGCCAGAGGATGATACCGGCAAGGACAAGAACTACAAAGACCGAAGCGGGAACCAGAACCTTCGCGAGACGGAACTTAACAGTAATCTCCTTCGACGTTAGGGCTTTTCTCTTGCGGACGACCCGATCCGTAGTGGGAAGGCCTTGTTCTATTCTTCCGAGCTCTGTTCCGAGCCCGGCCGCACTCTGAAACCTCTTGTCTCTATCCTTGGCAAGGCATTTAAGGATGACCCGGGCAAGGTCATCGGGAAGTTGCGGATTGAGCTTCTTCGGGTCCTCGGGCGCCTCATACTTGTGCTTGTGGGCGATGCTGAGCGGTGTATCTCCGGCAAAAGGAAGCCGCCCCGTGACCATCTCATAGAGGATGATCCCTAGCGAATAGAGATCGGACCTCTGGTCGATGTCTTTCCCCTCGACCTGCTCCGGGCTCATATACTCCGGCGTTCCGATCAGCACCCCGGCGCCCGTGATGCCTCTCCCCGAGAGTGACCGGGCGATTCCGAAGTCCATGATCTTGGCATCCCCGTCCTTATCGATCATGATATTCCCGGGCTTCAGATCCCGATGGACAACCCCCAGCCTGTGCGCCTCCTCCAATCCCTCGCACACTTGCTTGGCAATTGATATTGCGGTTCCTATGCTGAGCTGCTTTGCCCTATGGATAAAGCTCTTCAGGTCCTCTCCCGGCACGAACTCCATGGTGATGAAAGTCGTGCCCTCGGCCCTGCCCAGGTCGAACATCCGGCAGACATTGCGGTGGCTGATCTTGCGGGCGAGTTTGAGCTCATTCGAGAAGCGCTCGACCGCCTCCTTATCCAGGATAATCTCGGGCCGGAGGAGCTTAAGGGCGACCTTCTCCTTGATATCCGTGTCCTGGACTTTGTAGACTCGGCCCATGCCGCCGTGGCCGAGTTCCTCGATCACCTGGTACCGGCCGGCGAAAGTCGAACCCATCGTCAACTCGTGGACGGGTGTTTGGAGGGTTTCTGTCATGACCGGATGATGGTCATGGGGTGGCGGCAGCTGAGTGCCGCATTCTCCGCAGAATTTGAGCGTATCAGTGTTGTCAGAATGGCACTTCGGACACTTGATGGCCAAGCGATCTCCCCTACTCTAACTTGGCCTCAGATTAACAGAGGGACGGGCGGGAAGTCAACCGGGGCTTGGAGGGATCCTGATAATCCCCAAAGGACATCCCCGTTGTTTATTGAACCTTCAGATAGTTAACGAGAAAATGTAAAATCTGCCAGCTTTGATCAGGTTGTCGCTGCCAAACGATGCCACATCTTGCAAGAGCACGAACCGGCGCCTGGCCACTCTCTTGTTCCAGCTCATTGATCGTAACAAACGTATAGGCCTTCGAGCCGACGACATCACAGTGGATGAGAGTGAACGTCATCTCGAGGACCTTCACTCCCGGAAAGGCCTTTAAAAAAAATGCTTGGATGCTATCACGGCTCCTGAGCTCAGCCATTTCGGGGTAGATCAGAACTGCATCTTTTGTGAACCAAGCGGCAACTTTATTTGGCTCCAGAATCTTGGCAGTCTCTATATAGTCGGTCAAGAGGCGCGTGCAAAGTCCCTTCGCAGCGACCGGATCCATGGGTGCTTCACCCTTCTGTTGGCAGCCAATACTGAAAACAATAAGTGATGCAATGAAGATAGCTAAAATAAAGACAGGGCGGCATCTCGACGAGCTATTCATTGATATATCCTCCTTATTTCTTCTTCGCCTCTATTGGCTTGAGCTCCATGCCGAGTTGCTGCATCAAGCCGAGGCTATCATAATCTTCTCTTTC
>Ga0315281_10002598_pt1 | contig 26754 bp, 13 predicted proteins | sample YL17G07_0_MG_FD_204540 | JGI IMG/M metagenome (GOLD analysis project Ga0315281, IMG submission 204540) | Sediment microbial communities from Yellowstone Lake, YNP, Wyoming, USA - YL17G07_0 | ecosystem: Environmental > Aquatic > Freshwater > Lake > Sediment | place: USA: Wyoming | collected... | reverse complement strand
GGCGGCCGCGTCGTCACGCGGCCCGGCCTGGGCCTCCCTGGCGTGCGGGAAGGCGGGTTGGTGGTCTTTTATCGCTCCGGCGCGCCCATCGGCTTCGTCGCCGGCACCACGTCCTCGAGCGCCGGCCCGGTCAAGGCCCTGCTGCAGACCGCAGGCTTCCCGTTCGTGGCGATCTCCGGCCTCGATGGCCGTTACGTGCTGGCAGCAGTGCCCGGCGCCGTGACGGTCACGGCAACGGTCCCCGGCACTTCGCTCACCGGTTCCGGCACCGCGCAAGTCACCGCCAACGAGAGCGCCAACCTCGACATCGCGCTGACTGGCACGGTCACGCACGCGACGGTGACGCCGGCCGATGGCACGCAGGGCGTGCTGCGCAGCGCGCAGATCCAGGTGACGACCACGCAGCCGTTGAACCCAGCCACGGTCACGACGGACAACATCAAGCTGCTGAAGGCGGGCGCCGTGGTGCCGACGCGCTTCATCCTCTCGGGCGCTCGCACCACGCTGTCCGTGATCCCCAACGCCCAGCTCGACGCCGACACCGAGTACGTCTTCCAGGCAAGCGGCCTGGGCGACGCCTTCGGCGCGCTGGTGCAGGTCCCGCAGTCCACCTTCCGCACCAAGCCCGACACGGCACCGACGTACGACCTCAACCTGCTCGTCTTCGGGATGCCGGTGGACGGCATCTCGCACATCAGCGCGCCGGCCGGCGCGCTGCCCTCAGGCACCACGCTGCTGATCATCAACGCCGCCAACGGGGACGTCGTTTCCCTCACGGTGGGCAACGATGGCTCTCTCACGGGCGAGATCCGCGCCACGATCAGCGACCGCATCCTCGTCACGCTCAACTACCCCGACGGCACGAGCACGAGCTTCGAGCGCAGCCAGTTCGTGAACGTGGTCACGGGCGAGACGGCGATCGGCCCAGGCGGCGGCACCGTCAAGGCGATCGACGGCTCAGGCCTCGAGCTGCGCATCCCGGAAGGCGCGCTGGCCCAGGGCGTCACCCTGAAGATCAGCAGCTTCACGCTCGCCGATCTCCCCGAAGACCAGCGCCAGACCCCGGACCTCGGCGCCGGGGCGCACTTCGGCTCGGGCCTGCGGATCGAGTCGGCGCAGAAGCCCACGTTCAAGAAGGAGATCGACCTCGCCTTCCCGTTGCCCGCGGGCCTGCCGCCGAACCCGCAGGACGCGTTCTTCTACATCGCGCGCAGGATCCAGGGCCCCGACGGCAAGGTGCTGTTCCAGACGATCGACCAGGCGTTCGTGGAAGGCGCGGGAGCGAGCGCGCGGGTGGTGACGGCGAGCCCGCCGTTCTCCGGCTATTACGACAGCGTGGGCGCGTTTGCGTTCACGCCCGCGGCCGGGGTGCTGGCGCAGCCTTCGGTGATGGCGCTGAACTTCCTGCTGTGGTCGTACAACAGCCTGCTGCCCGGCACGGCGCTGGCTGGGATCGTGATGGGGCGGGTGGTGCGAGCGGTGTGGCAGGAGAACCAGGGTGGCACCGGAGAACCCGTGTACGAGGGGATCCCAGGCGCGCTGGTGGCGGGCGTGGATGCGAGCGGCACGCCCCTCGCGTTCAGCGCTCCCGGTTTGCCTCCGAACATCGCCGTGACGAACGCAGACGGGGGCTTCGCGCTGTGGGACCCGGCGTACACCGGTGGCGAGATCACGCTGGCGGCCGCGCTGCCGGGCGGGGCGATCCCGGGCACGCCGAGCTGTGCCAGCCAGGGCGCGTTCCTGCGTTGCGCCACGGCATACGAGTCGAGCGTGGCGGACACGCAGACCCCCAGCCTGCGGTTCTACTCCCGGATCGCGAAGGCGAACGTCACGTTCCCTGCGCAGGCTCCGCCGCAGCCGCCCGCGCAGGTGACGATCAAGCTGTTCCGGATCGTCGACGTGGAGGAGAACGGCTCGATCGTGCGGAGGCGCCGGCTGACGCAGGGCGTGGTGCAGGTGGGTGAGTCGCTGGTGGTGGGGCTCGACAAGGCCGCGGGGAACGATGGGACGCTGTCGCTGTCGGTGGATGGGACGGCCTATCCGCTGACGCCGGAGGATCCGACGGCGTACCCGCCTGGCCTGGGCGCGAACTTCGCATCGGAGGAGTTCACGCTGTCGCGGCGGGGCACGGTTCAGATCGTGGCGCGGCTGCTGCGGCTGTTCGGGGGCGAGGCCGTGTTCCAGCAGAGCGCCGTCGTCGTGGCGGCAGGCGAGAACGGGAACACGCGCCCGATCCTGGGTGTGGCCCCGGCGGTGATTGTGGAGCAGACGCGGCCGCGAGACGGCAGCACGGGCGCGGCCACGAACACGACGATCGAGCTGCAGTTCACGGAGCCGGTGACGGACGTGCCGGGGCACGTGGCGCTGCGTCCGGTGGACCCGCAGGGGCAGCTCGGGGCGGCGGTGGACATCGCGCTGTCGGGCCTGGGCCGCGCCGGCGGCAACAGCCCAGAGATCACGTTCCTCACCACGATCGGCGCCCTGGACGCGGTCACCTCGCTGGTGGTGCGTGCGCCGCGGGGCCTGGCGTACGGGACCAAGTACCGGCTGCTGTTGAACGAGGGAGTGGGGACGGAGCAGGACCCTGGGATCCGGGACCAGGACCACGACGCGGACGGCAACCCTTCGCCGCTGCCTTTGGCGCCCTGGCAGACGGAGTTCACGACGCTGCCTGCAAACGGGCTGCCTGAGGGGGACACGAGCTGGAGCTCGCCTGGGATCGCGGTGCTCGGGGACCGCGCGTACCTGGTGCAGAACAGCTTCCAGTACGGGACGGTGCGTGTGTTCGACGTGTCGGACCCGGCGGCGATCCAGGAGCTGGCGCAGCAGCCGCAGGGGTTCGTGGTGCCGCGCCCGCTCGACGTGGCGGCGCTCGAGGAGAGCGAGGTGTCGGGCGGGCGTCTGCTCGCGGTGGCGGTGGGGTCGACGAACCTGTCTCGGCCCGGGTCGTTGTACCTGTTCGACGTCTCGAACGATGCCCAGACGCAGTGGATCGGGGCCGCCAGCGTGGTGTCGAGTGCTATCGAGGGATTCATCAGCCGGATCGCGCTCTTGGGCACGTACGCGTACACGGCCACGCAGAGGCGGGGCGTGCAGGTGGTGGACCTGGTGCGGGCACGGGACGAGTTCGCGCCGCACCTGAACAACGCATCTGACCAGATCCTGATCCGGCGCGACCTGAACACGGACCAGGCGGGGTGGGGCCAGGGATCGGTGGTGCAGACGGTCAGCGTGAAGCTGCTGCCGGCGGACACGAACCGGCTGGTGGACCTGACCGCGGCGGACCTGGAGGTGGGCGGGATCGTGCAGCCGGTGGTGTTCACGACCGGGGAGTACCCGCTCGGGGTGGTGCGTCCGCAGGCGGGGTCGCTGGCGTACGCGGGTGGCCTGGCCACCGACGACGAACTCTGGAAGATGGACTCCCAGGCAACGCCGCGTGACGAGGGCTACGCGATCGCGTTCACGCGCGGCCGACTCGGCAACGACACTGCGGACCGGCCTCTGGTGGTGGTGGTGGGCCGGGGCCGGACGCGCCCCGATGTGGGCTCCCCGTTCCAGCTCGTGACGCTGCTGATGGCGGTCGACGTGACGGACCCGAGCCAGCCGAGGGCGGTGGGCGCGGTGAGGCTGACGGGCTCGGGCTCGGTGCAGGACCTGGAGGTGTACCAGGGCCTGGCGGTGGTGGGGATGTCGGGCGGGAAGGCCGAGGTGGTATCGCTGCTGGATCCGCAGCGGCCGCTGTCGCTGGGCCTGTTCGACGGCGTGGGAGGACGGCTCGCGATCAGCAATAGCGGGGTGCTGCTGTCGACCGCGAACGGGCTGTGGGGAGGAGCGAACGACCTCGGCGGCGTGCACACGGCGCTCTTGGCTCCGCAGGGGCTGCTGCACCTGAAGACGCCGCGGGTGATCGCGCCGATGGTGCTCGACGAGACGCGGCAGAACGCGCTCGAGGGGGAGAGCGGGCCCCAGTTCACGGTGGGGCGCAGCGTGCTGCTGAGCATGCTGGTCAACAACGTGCCGGTGTCGGCGCGCCTGGACGACGCCCCCTCGCCGCAACTGTTCGACCCTGCCGCGCCGGTCCTGGTGCAGCCAGGGCGGCACCGGCTGTGGCTGCCCGAGGGCCTGCTGCCGCTGCGCCTGGACGCCAAGCGTGCGTTCGAGCTGAAGGCGGTGGACGAGCAGGACCCGAGCGTGTCCGAGGTGGCGCAGGGCACGCTGGAGCGGGACCGGCGCGACCGCGACGTGCGGCCGGTGGGGACGACGTTCGTGAAGGACGTGTCGGTCTCGTCTGGCCAGCTCGTGCTGTCGGCGACGGACATCGATCTGCCGGGCCGCAACTTCGGGTTCAAGCTGACGCGGACGTACTCCAGCTCGGCGCGGCGCTGGGACGGGCTGCTGGGAGCGGGCTGGGACTGGCCGTACGAAGGGCGAGTGGAGCGGGTGAAGCGTCCCTCGGACGGGCAGACGCGCTACGTGGTGCGGACGTCGACCGGGACCACGCAGGAGTTCAAGCTGACGGGGACCTGCACGTTCACGGCGCCGCAGGGATACCACACCACGCTCGAGTGCGTGAGCGTGCCCGGGCCGCCCGGGGAGCCGGCGCAGTTGGAGCTGCTGTTCACCGACTTCCAGCACACCAAGCACCGGTACAAGCGGCTGCCGCAGGTTCTGAAGAGCACGCTCGACGTGTGGTGGCTGTACGAGATGGAGGAGCCACACGGGGACAAGCTCCAGACCGACTACGACGAGGTGGGGCGTGTGGTGCGGGTGTCGGAGCTGCATCCCGGGGTGGCCACTCCAATCCGATCGCTCGCGTTCCAGTACACGCAGGCGGGCGGGGACGATCGGGTGTCTATCGTGACTGCGCCGGGCGGGATCGTGGTGCGGTACGGGTACGACTCGAAGGGGAACCTGATCCGGGTGCAGCGCGAGACGTGGAACGTGCCGGGCGCGCCGGCGACGCCGTCCCTGCCGGCGCGGGTGGACCTGTACAGCTACAGCCTGTCGGACGCCGACCCGTACAAGCTGCGGATCCACACCGACCCCAACGGCGTGCGGACGGAGTACGAGTACGAGAGCGAAGCGGACGCGCCGTGGGGGGATCCGGGTGTGGTGCGGGTGGTGGAGCATCAGCAGGGGGGAGCGGACCTGCCCACGGTCTTCGACCGCAGTCAGGCAGGCGTGGTGCGGGTGACGAACCCGCGGGACAAGGTCACCACGTACACCTTGAACGCCTACGGGAACGTGACGGTGATGGCCGAGCCTGAGGGCAAGACCACGCAGTACGTGTGGACCACACAGACCCAGCGCAAGGAGAAGGAGATCGACGCCAAAGGCCGGGAGACCCGGTACCAGTACGACGCGAACGGGAACGTGATCGAGGAGAAGGTGATCACGGCAGACCTGGGCGAGGTGGTGACGACCTACGCGTATGACCCGACGTGGAACGTGCTCACGTACAAGAAGGACGCGGAAAGGCACGAGACGATCTGGGCGGTGACCGAGGCAAACGGCGATATCGACTCGATGACGGACGCGGAGCAGAACGTCACCACGTATCCGCGTGACGCGGCGGGGAACGTGACCTCGCAGCTCGGGCCGCGGGCGGGCGTCACTGCGGCCCAGTACCTGGACATCAACGGCCTCGGGCAGCCGTTGACGGAAGTGGACGCAGGCGGCAAGAGCATCGTCCGCATATTCGACGAGGGCGGGCGGATGACGTCGGAGACGAACAACCGGACGGGCCTGGTGACGTCGATCGTGTACGACGGCCTGGACCGGCCGTATCGGGTGACCAGGCGGCCTGGGCAGACGAGCCCGGACCAGGTCACCACGACCACGTACTACCCGGCTGGGCAGCCGTCCGTGGTGACGGAGGGGACGGAGCCGCACAAGCTCGAGACCACGTACACGCTGGACGGTCGGAACCGGGTGAAGCAGGTGGACCGCAAGACGTGGAACCCCGGCTTCATCGGCGCCTCGACGCAGACGCTGAGCACGATCCGCGAGTACGACGGGAACGGGAACGTGGAACGCGAGACAGACGCGCGCGGGGTGAAGACGCACACCACGTACGACGGCCTGGACCGGCGTCTGAGCGTGGAGATCGAGCAGGGCGTGGAAGGCGAGGGTCCGCTGGGCGTGGTGACGCAATCGAGCTGGGACGCGCTGTGGAAGCTGACCGACACGGACGTGGCGGGGAACGTGACCGGGTACGAGTACGACGGGCTGTACCGGGTGAATCGCACCAACCTGCCGCACCTGGCGGCGGATCCGGCCACGTACGAGGAGGACGGCTACGACAAGGTGGGGAACCGCAAGCTTCACCGCGACAGCAACGGCCACGCCACGCAGTGGGGCCACGACAAGCTGGACCGGGTGCTGCTGGTCAAGAACGCGCTGGACCAGACGGTGGTGACGACGTACCTGGACCCGGAAGGGTCGAAGGTGACGAAGCTGAGGGACGAGGACACCACGCACCACGTCACGTCGGCGTACCAGTACGACCTGATGAACCGGCAGACCAGCCGCGTGGTGACGCTGACGGGCGCGGGGAGCGAGGGCGAAGGTCCGTACACCACGGGCACGGCGTACGACCAAGGCGCGCCGAACGAGGTCGTGGTGACCTCCACCGATCCGGCGCAATCGGCCGCGAAGGTGGTGAAGACGCAGCGGGACGGGGTGGGCAACGTGGTGCGGGAGACGGTGGCGTCAGGATCGCTGAACCTCGTCACGGTGATGACGTACGACGCGCTGGGGCACCCGATGAGCGTGCGCGACCCGGAGGACCACGCGCGCCAGACGCTGCACGACGGACTGGGCCGGCTGCGCGCCGAGCAGGACGGCACCGGCCTGTGGTCGTTCACGCAGTACGCGGACGAGAAGCTGGTGTCAGAGCACCTGGACCGGCGTCTCTCGCGGACGCAGACGCTGCAGAGCTACGACAACCTGGGCCGGCCGCGGCTGACGAAGGTCGTGGGTCCGGCGAGCGCCGACCTGTGGCACAAGCGGATCACCTACCAGGACCAGCAGCACCGGAGGATCGAGGAGAACGCGCGGTTCAAGGAGACCACGCTCGACCTGGACGGGCGCGGGCGGGTCAAGAAGCAGACCGACCCGACGCTGCAGGATGTCACGCCGCCGGTGCAGTGGGTCGAGTTCGTGTATGACGGGGACGACCTGAAGCAGCAGCGGGACAAGCGCGGGAACTGGACCACGAACCACTACGACGCGTTGCACCGGCTGCTGTCGGTGGACGAGCCTGCGGTGGACAACAGCCCCGGCATCGTGGCGCCCTCGACGACGTACCAGGACAGCCAGAACCAGCGGACCGACACCGACCGCAAGGGCGTGAGCGCCGTGAGCCAGCTCGACGGGCTGGGACGGGTGCGCAGCGTGACGCGCGGTGGTGTGCTGCAAGAGAAGACGCAGTACGACGCGGCGGGGAACGCGCTGGAGAAGGAAGACGGGGAAGGAAAGAAGACGCGCTTTGTCTACGACTCCGCGTGGCGACTGAGGCAGGTGATCACGGCCCCGGACACGGCGGACCAGATGATCACGACGTATGTCCCGTGGAAGGACGGGCTGACGCGGACCGAGAGCAACCTCCGCACGACGGTGGGCACCTACGCGTACGACGGCGAGCACCGGCTGCTCACGTCCACCGACGCGGACAACAAGGTCACGCGCTACCACTACGACGAAGAAGGCAACCGGGACCGCGTCACCGAGCCGGAGACGCTGCCGACGATCTACGCGTACGACCCTCTGAATCGGCTCGCGAGCGTGAGGCAGGGAGGCGAGTCGGGCCCGATCACGATCTACGACCGCGACCGGAACGGGAACGTGACGTGGATCCACGAGGGCGAGCCCGGCCACGAGGTCCGGATCGACTACGACGAGCTGGACCGGGCGACCCGGCGCACGCAGGACCCGAACGGCCTGGGGTTCGTGACCAGGATGAGCTACGACCAGAACGACAACCTGGTGAGCGTGCGCGACGCGTCGGGGAACCAGGTCACGGCGGCGTTCGACGCGCTCGACCGGGTGCGGACGACGCAGCTCGCGCTCGGCGCGGACATGGAGCAGCCGTGGCGCCACGTGGCGCAGGTGTCGTTCCTGGAGCGCGACGGCAACGGCAACCCGAAGCAGATCGAGCATCAGTTCGCGGCGTCGGGGACCGACCCGCCCGCGCCGGCGACGATCGTGCGCGACTACGACGCGCTCGATCGCCTGACATCCGAGACCGCGCCGCTGCCGGACGGCGGCGAGCGGGTGATCGGGTTCGGGTACTGGAACAACGGCCTGCGCAAGCGCGTCGACCATCCCGGCGGAGGCCAGACCCTCTACAGCTACGACCAGGCGAACCGTCTGCACACGGTGAGCACCACCGGCTGGGCGAACCCAGCGATCGCGGACTACTACCCGGACGGCCTGCCGAAGTCGCTCACGTATCCGACCGGCGTCAAGCAGACGCTGGCGTTCGACCCCGAGGACCGGGTGCTCAGCGTCGACCTGGCGGCGGCGAACGGCACGCTCCTGACCCGGTTCGGCTACAGCTACTTCGCGAACGGCGACCGCCACACGCAGACGGAGGCCAACGGCGGCGTGGCGGAGGTCACGAGCTACGGCTACGACGACCTCAGGCGGCTGAACCAGGTGGACTACCCGGCTGGCCGCAGCGTGCACTACCAGTACGACGGCTCGGGCAACCGCTGGTTCGAGCAGGAGAAGCAGGACGGGCAGGTGCAGGCGACGCGGATCGCGAGCTTCGACAACGCGAACCGCCTGACGCAGGTGGCGGACAGCGCGGCAGGCGACGTCATATTCGACTGGCACCCCAACGGCACGCTGAAGGCGAAGCGGATCGGCGCCGCCGAGACGCGCTACGTGTACGACCCGCAGGGGCACCTGGCGGAGGTGAGGAACCAGGGCACCGGCCAGATCGCCGGCCGGTACCAGTACGACTTCGAGGGCCGGCGCACGAAGTCGATCGGGTCGGACGGGACGCGGCAGTACGTGTACGACGGCAGCTCGGTGTCGGCGGAGTACGACGACAGCGGCCTGCTGGTGGCGCGGAACGTGTGGGGAGCGGACCGGCTGATCTCGATCAAGCGCCCGACGCTCGGGGGCGAGAGCTTCTTCCACCACGACGCGCTCGGGTCGGTGGTGACGATCACGGGCGAGGCGGGGGACGTGCTGGGCCGGCAGCGCCTGGACGCGTGGGGCAACTTCCGCATGCCAGCGGACCTGGAGCCGGCGAACAGCCAGGCCGCGGCCAACCGCTGGGGCTTCACGGGCTATCGGCACGACCGTGAGACGGGGTTGTATTTCGCAAACGCGAGGTATTACGACCCGAGCTACGGCCGCTTCCTGACACAGGACAGCTATCTGGGCGAGTACAACACGCCGCCGAGCTTGCACCGCTACGCATACGCGTGGGGGCGCCCGACCTTCTGGACAGATCGAAGTGGCCACGCCCCGGGAGATTGGTGGGACACGCGTTCGTACGACTGGGGCGAGTTCGGGCGCGATCTGGGACGAAACGCCGACAAACGTGTGTACGCGATGGCCGACTCCTTTGTCGAGCACGGGCAGGACCTGGCTGCCGAGACGTTCTACATGGCTGGCGACACCACCAATCTCCTCCTCGGCAACGACGCGCCATTGGCGAGCAGGATGGCGCAGATGAGTGCCGAGCGCATGGCCAATGGCGAGACCCTGACGAGCATCATCGCCGACAACGCCACCGGCACGGCGCGTAGCGTACTCACCGCCGGCACCTACGATACTTTCCACGAGCAGTTCTCTGCCATCGCAGACCATGCGGCCGGGGTGGCGACGATCGAGCAGGTCGAGGCGCGGCTCACCCGTGCCGCTGGCGGCGCCGTGTTCAACACGGTACTTGCCTCGACGGCCTCGAGAGTTGCCGGCGAGGGCTGGTTGGGAAAGCCGTTCAAGGCGCCCACACCCACATCGATTGTCGAGGGTGCCAGGGGAATTCCTGCGGCTTTGAAGGCCGACTTCACCCTGTTTAGGCAACGGGCTGCTTCTGCTTGGGAGGTGACCAGCCGGACTCTTCGCTCGGACATCACATTTGATGCGAGCTTAGGGACAGCCGCGAGCGACGTTGGTGTCCTCGGGCGTTTCGGTCTAAAGGCGCCCGCCCCAAACAGGGGAGCGGGCTCTGCCGCACACAAGGCGGCAGCCTGGGAGAAGTACCAAGCGCGTGGTGGCGATTGGACGTACGAGCGATGGGGCAACGTCTACAAAGAGAATATGACCCGCGCGACGCGGGCCAACAAGGCTGCCGATGCGTATCACAAGGAACTGGGATGGGGTACGCGGGAAGTCACGGTCGATGTCGAAGGAGTGCCGCGTCGCCTAGACGTCGGTGACGAAGCGACCCTGCGCGGCCGCGAAGTGAAGACAGGGTATCAGTCAGCTACGCAGGAGAATCTCTGGGAGGTTCAACGCGACCAGATCCTGCGAGAAAAGCGCTGGGACATGCAGTGGCGCTTTGAAGGCCGGGCAAGTAGGCAGCTCCGCGAAGCGCTCGAGAGGGCCGGTATTCCCTACACGGGTGGAACGAAGTGAGCGACGACAAACGGCGTGAGGACTTCCAGTACTGGCTCGCGGACATGGACGACGCAATCGATCGGTTTCTCGGTGGGCTACCAGCAGAGTTCAGGGCGCGGCTCGACTTGTCGCCGGCTTCATTGGATGCGCTTGAAGCGTGGATCCTTGAGCGCTACCCAAACACGCAAGAGATGCTTGCGCCCTCTGAGAGTCGGCACGTCGATGGCTTGGCTCGGTACATCGGCGAGACCTTTCGAACTGCCATTGGTGGTCGTTGGGAGATCCGACTCGACGACACGAAGTACGTGTTCTATGGGAAGCCGCAGCTAACTGATTTTTCGGCCAAACCGACACCGGTGTGTCCACTGTCCCTTGCCACTGCATCAGCCGATCGTCGAACCGGGACCTTTCTCAGCGATGTGTTGGACAGCTATCTCCGCGACAAGAAGTGCAAATCCGGCCCAGCTTCGTAGTGACGCCGATGTCATCCACCTCGCCGACGACGCCGGCGCGGAAAAAGCAACAAGGGTCAGGTCTGGTGTATGGGATCTACTCCGCCCACTTCAATGACGGTGTGTAGATGACAGCAGAGCGGCCTGTGCGAGCTCGAACCCGGGATGCCCTGTCGGATCTCTTCCGTCTGAAGGTCTACGAGGGCGAGCAGGCGGCGATGAGAGAGAGGGAGACGGCAACCAAGGGTCAGGTCTGGTGTATGGGATCTACTCCGCCCACTTCAATGACGGTGTCTAGATGACAGCAGAGCGGCCGGTTCGAGCTCGAACACGGGACGCCCTGTCGGACCTCTTCCGTCTGAAGGTCTACGAAGGCGAGCAGGCGGCGATGAGCTTTCGCGAAGGCTACCTGGCCGGCTTCGAAGCGGCCACGACCCTGGCCGATTTCCTCGTGAATCTCTCGCCGGAACGGGAGGGCTTCAGTATCGAAGAGGTTCTGGCCGAGCTACGCCACGAGTTGGAGATCCTCCACGCGACCGAGGGACCAGTGTGACCACGAGCGCTGCGCTGGCACCCCGGCCGGGGCCGAAGAGAACCGCACTTCGCGACCAACGTTTTGAAGGGAGCCGTGACGCTCACGGATCGCTGACGGCAACTGCTCGAGCGAGGCCGTCCGTATTTGTCGGCTCCTCCGGCGAGGGGCTGCCGATCGCCCAGGCAGTGCAGGTTCTACTGGACCGGGCGTGCGAGGTGGAGGTGTTGAGCCAGGGCGTCTTCGGGCTGACGCAGGGGACTCTCAAATCGCTCGTTCTCGCGCGGTTGGCCTGATCGACAGCGATGGCAGCCGATCCCGAAACCGCGCGCTCGGAACCGGACCTCACGGTCACGCTGGCTGGCCGCTTGCTCGAGTCGCTCGACCATTCGTATCGCTCCGGCCTCACTACCGTTGAGTTTCTGGAAGCGCTGGTGCGCAACGTGGGAGACGCGGTCGGGTCGGTGGTGTCCGCGCTGTACATTGAGGACGATGCTTCACTTGTACCTCCCTTGGGATCCTGGGTTTCCTACAGTCCGTCGACTCAGCGACTAGGCGTGCTCGCGGCGGTTGTTTCGCGCGCACACCTGGCTGCCCTGCCGGGCCTGCTCAACCCAGACGCACTCCAATTGACACCCCAGGCCGTGGTGCGGGGATCAGTCTCGTGCTCGCTCCTGAGCCAGTCGAGTGTCGTTCTCCCGCAGCTTCCGCAGCACACCTGGATGATTCTCGATTCGGCAAAGGTCGCCCTGTGTCGCGGGCTCCTTTTCCTGCTGGTGCCCGATCGCCTGGTCCCGGCGGTCACCGAGGTGGCGGGCGCCATGGGCTTCTACCTCGAACAGGCGACGCCGGTACTGGAGGCCGTCCATCGGCGGAACGTCCAGGCCGCGTGGCATCGGCTGGTCGAGTTGGGTGGGGGGCGATTCACTTGCGAGCCCATCGAGCAATTCCAGCAGATGTTCGAGGAGGCGTGCGGCGTGCTCGGCGTCGAAGGGGCCTCGCTGCTGATTCACAGCGCGTCGGAACACGAGGATAAGTTGCAGTTCGTGGCCACGTGGCCCAAGGCGTTTCCCCCAGAGCCGCCACCGACCTACTCCACGGAGATCCCATCGGCGACGACCGCAGCCTTCAAGGCGGGTAAGGACACGATTATTCGGGACGTGCGCACTTTTCTTGCGGCGTACCGCCCCGGTGAGCCCTCTCGGGCCGTCTGGAGCGACATACCAGATGTGACGCGCGAACGGAGCCTGATGTCCACGCTTCACCCGACTAAGGACGGAACCACCTACATCCTGAGGTGCACGAACAGCACGGCCAACCCCACACGGCACTTTCATCTCCTCGACCTCGAGCGCGCAAAGGAGTTCGTCGCCCTGCTGTCGCTCCTGCATCGCGCGATCGAGAACGAGTTCCGTGCGGTACGGCTGTTCCTCGACATTTCGCACGAGCTGAAGCAGCGCTTTACTGGCATTGTCTCTGCCGCCAGGTACGTTAAGAAGAGCCTGGTGCGCAACATCACCTCACCGAATGCTCCGGGCGAACGCATTCATAAGCTGGACCACATTGTTGGGACCATCGGGCACATGGTCACGATGTTGCAGAGGTTTCACTATCCGTTCCCGTCGACGCCGGCCGCGACGTCCGCTCCCGCTCCGTTCCGGCCGTACGCGGACCTGGTACGGCCGGTAACGGAACTGTTTCTCGACAAGGCCAGGAGTCGGGGCGTGCGCTTCAGGTTCCGAGGTGGCGATCAGCTCGGCCTGGTATACGCATCGCTCGACGAGTGGCGCCAGGTCGTGGAGAACCTCGTCAACAACGCGATCAAGTACACGCACCGAGGGGAGGAGATCCAGGTCGCTTTCGAAAGAGTCGCTGGGAGCGGGGGCGGGCGCATCCATTTTGCTTCGCACAGTCTACCCATTGCGCCCGAGGAGCGAGACCGAATCTTCGACTTCCGGTTCAGGACCCGCGCGGCCAGGGCTGAGACGGACGAGGGGGACGGCATTGGTCTCGCCATCTCCAGGTTTATCGTGACCCGCTATGGGGGACAAATCCTGGTCCGCACAGAGGGTGAAGTCAACGTTTTCACGGTGGTGATTCCGCGACACCTCTTCCGCGCGCCGGGGAGCGCGCCCCGAGAACGATTGAGGTTGACATGAAGCTCTTGCTAGTCGATGAGGACGAGGAAGAGATGCCGCAACTGGTTGACGAACTTCGATTGGAAGGTCATGAGGTGCAACAAGCGCTGAACTGCGAGCAGTTAGAGTCAGCCATGGTCGGCATGGTGTTCGATGGGCTCATCCTCGATCTCATGATGCCCGCCATTGACGGCATTCCGCCGGACAAGAGCGATTTCGGGTACACCGCAGGCGTTTATCTGTACGAGAGCGCCATCGCTCCGCGCTGGCCGAATGTGCCGTTCATAGTCGTGAGTGCCGTTGATCCCGAGACGTCGGTGTTCAAGAGGGCGATCGAGCGCCTTCGCAAGCACAGTGGCTTTCGGGGCCATGTCGAGAAACCGCCGGAAGTCGAGAGGATCATCCAACTTCTTTGCAACCCACACAGCGGAGCAGCCAATGGAGTTGATTAGGTTCGTACTGATGCTCGGGTTGACACTGACGGGCCGCATCGTCGAACGAGCCAACCGCTTCAACGCTCACGGCCCCGACCATGCCTTCTTGATTCCGAACATCGTGGTGATCTACGACGTCCTGAACCTCAACCTGGCGCTGGGCATAGGTGGGCTTGGTCTGCTGCTTGCCGGCGGCACCATGACGGCAACGCCACTCTTGTCGATCGTCGCGATCATCGCAATCCTGCTCGGTTGTGTCAGCCGGGGCATCGTATCGGGGCATCAGCCGGTGTCGATGTCGTGCACAGATCCCGACTGGCTCTGTGGAGTCATCATCCCGAATACCGTGGGGCTGGGGACGTTGCTTTTCTGCTGCATGTGGTCATGGGTCGTGAGCTACTTTGGTTTGTGAGGGGTTGATGTCTGAATCTGAACTGCTGGTATCGGTGCTGATCTGGTTCGTGGCATGCATGGGGCTCGGTGCGACCCTGAGCCTGGGGCTCAACGCGCTGGTGGTGGCGGTGGTCACGCCCTATCTGCATCCCAGAGCGCGGTGGCAGAGCGAACGGTGTTCGCGTTTGGGAAGGCGAATCGCTGCCGTGGCAAGACCGGGGGGCGAGCGCTTGAACGAAGCCACTGCCATCATTCTCGCGCAGGAGTGGTCCATGGCCGCTCCGAGTCTCAAGCGAGGCCGAACTGGACTGGACCGGATTCGGGCGGCCACCGATGCGGCCGTGGTTCGTGATGTGTTGTTCCGCGCGGAAGCCGTGTTGCAGGAGCGTTTCGACCGACCCTGCGGCGCGCATTGAGGGGGCGGGCCAGCGGTCCGCCAGGAATCGAGCCATGCGCCGGCCGACCAACGGCGCACGGGCGCGCCGACATGCGTGGATTGAGGAGTCGTGATGTTGTCGTTCGATAGGAAGCGGATGCACCAGGTCATGGAGAACCTCGTGAACAACGCGATCAAGTACACGTACCGAGGTGAGGAGATCCTGGTCGCCTTCGAGAGAGTCGGCCAAGGCTGAGACGTCTTAAGACGTCTTGTTGATTGCTAGGAGGATATGACATGTCACACCTAAGCCGACTGCTACCAGCCGTCGTGGTCGCACTCCTCGCTGCTGTGCCGGCAGCACGCGCAGGTAAGCAATGTGAAAGTGATCGCGAGTGCTCAACGGGGGAGCTCTGCACTCAGGATGAGTGCCAGACTACGTTCTGTCCGCAGATGTTCGCTCCCGTCTGTGGTGTCGATGGCACGACCTACACCAACGCATGCTTCGCACGCCTCGCACATGTCGCGGTCGCGCAGACCGGGCCGTGTGGCGGACCGCAACCGACCCCGCTCGTCCCGTGTTCGGCGGACTCCTCCTGTGGCCAGGGTACGTTCTGCGAGCACCTCGCGGGCACCTGCAAGCAGCCATCCTCCGGCGGCTTCTGTGTCCCGAAGCCGGAGACGTGTACCTTCCTCTACGCCCCGGTCTGCGGGTGCGATGGAAAGACGTACCCGAACGACTGTGTGCGTCGCAAGAACGTCGTTAGTCTCGCGCATTCCGGCGCCTGCCCGGGTGGCCCTTCACCCCTGGGCACATTTGGCGGCGAGAAGCCCTTTCCTTGGCACCTCGCGGGCGGAGACAAGCCCCTCCCCTGGGTTCAGGACCCTCAGGACCCGACACGCCTTTTCGACCTCCGTCTCGTGCGTGGCACTCTTGAGCAGGGCGCGGAGTGCCGCGTGCTCCGAACGGCGAAGGGGAAGCTCTACTCGCTCCTCGGGAACTCCACGGCATTCAAGGATGGTGCCGAGGTGTGTGTCGCTGGACTGGACGCCCAGACATCCTTCTGCATGCAAGGCCAAGCCCTTCAAGTGGTCTGGATCACGACCTGCCCAGCGGAAGCAGCGGGCGGGAAGTAGGCCCGCGAGTTGTAGTGCGGCAGCGGCATTTGACCGGGGCTCGGGGCGTGGACGAACAGGGCGGCGATGGTGCGGCACGCGACGAGGCGGCATCCGGGACGTCCGGCATCATGCCATCTGGCTGCTAAATTGCCGTCCTCTGTAGCGTCCAGATGGTAGTTACCACGGGTTTCGTGGGGTCGGTGGGAAGGCAGCGGGGTGATCCGGGGTGAGCCACCCCGCGAAGCCGTTCGGGTCATGACCTGAGCAGAACGGCGGTTCCCTGAATGGGAATGCTTCGAATCGGTGCGCCCCGCTGTCACGGCCCGCGCATTCTTCCCACGACCGGCAGCGCGCGCCGCGCCAGCGTGGCGATCTTCATCAATGCTGGTTTGCTTGCCCGCGCGCGCCATCCCGGCCTGGCGTGCGGCCTGCACTCTTGCTCGGCCCCTAGCCGCAGGCCGCCCGCCAGCCCACGCCGCGCGCGCCGTTTCCTCTCGCCCGGATGGCCGCGCGGTCACGCCGCGTGCAGCGCCCGACGACATTGCCGGCACGCGGCGCGCCCGCGCGTCCGTCATCATCGTGAGGCTGACCGGCCGGGCGGGGCCGCATTGCTCGTTGCCTGTCCGCTGCTTGGCCGGGCGCAGGTCCGTCCCGCGGGCGTCGCGCCCGTCACGCGGAATGCAGTTCGGCTGTCTCTGACGACCGGCGGTGGCGGCATTCCGCGTGCCGGGTTCCCCGGCAGTTCGCTCCGGTCGCTCCGCTCCCTGCGCCCGATAACGGGGCCCGTTATCGGCTGCCGGGCGACTTGGGCCCGCGGGAACGCGCCGCCTGCTGGTGGCGGGCGCGGCGAGGTGGCCGCAGTGCGCCGGGCGGCCCGTCATCGTTCCGGCCCGCATCGTCATTCAGGCGGCGCTCTTGACATAACGAGTTATGTCATCCTGCGCCCGGCCCTGGCTTGTTTGCTTGCTGGCTTCACGGCGGCCCCGCCCAACGACCAGCAGGAACGAACGTCTTCATTTGAGCGCTCGCGTGGCGGCGAGGTCCGCGCCAGCCGCGAAGGCAACGGCGGCCGCGCCTGTCACGGTCCTCGCGCTCGCCACGACTCGCGAACAGCGCTCCGGCTCTCTGTTTCTGCTTTCGCTGCTGACGGCGCCGCCGCCCTTGGCAGCCTGTGCGCCGTTGCTCGGCCGGGTCAAGGCTCTTTCGACCCCGCTGCGCGGGGCGCGCCTGCGGCGCGGCCTGTGACCCGGCCTCCGCGCGGCGCCGCGCATGCTGGGGCGGCGTCGCCGGCGCGGTCGTGGCTGTCGTCGCTCTGCTCGCTGCACAGGCGACCACGGCACTCCGCCGCGCCCGAGCTGTCGCGTCGCTTCGCGCCGCTCCCCTCCGCGCCAACACGTGCAAGGAGACCGAGGCCATGGCCCGAGCTGGCGGCCTCGGCATCGTCGTTGAGGCGCTTCGCGCGGCGGCGAGGCCCGCGCCACCGGCGATCACCGGGCCCGCATGGCTTCGCCACGCGAGCCTCCCGGCGCCGGTGTCACGCGCCTCTCGATCGCCGCGCTCGCGAACAGGGCTCCGGCTCTCTGCTGCTGCTTTCGCTGCTGACGGCGCCGCCGCCCTTGGCAGTCTGTGCGCCGTGCTCGCCGGGTCAAGGCTCTTCGACCCCGCTGCGCGGGGCACGCCTGCGGCGCGGCCTGTGACCCGGCCTCCGCGCGGCGCCGCGCATGCTGGGGCGACGTCGCCGGCGCGGTCGTGGCTGTCGTCGCTGGCGCGCTGCACACGCGACGACGGCACTCCGCCGCGCCCGCGCTTGTAGCGTCGCTTCGCGCCGCTCCCCTCCGCGCCAACACGTGCAAGGATGCCGAGGCTCTGTTCCGAGCTGGCGGCCTCGGCATCGTCATCGAGTCGCTTCGCGCGGCGGCGAGGCCCGTGCCACCGGCAATCACCGGGCCCGCATGGCTTCGCCACGCGAGCCTCCCGGCGCCGGTGTCACGCGCGTCGCGAGCGCCGCGCTCGCGAACGGCGCGCCGGCTGCTGCTGGTGGTTCGCTGCGCCGTCGCGCGGTCAGGGTAGCGCCCGACTCGGCCGCGTCAAGGCTGCCCTCGCTCCGCTCGGCGGCTTCGCCGGCCTGTGACGCGGCCTCCGTGGGGCGCTCGGTGTCGTGCGCGGGCGACGGCACACGGCCGCTCCGCTGGGGGCTCCGGCGCCGGCCTCAGGAACGGCCACGATCCTCGAGGGGCGCCGATCGGCGACCAACTCACCGCGCTCGACGACGGGCTCGCGCGTGTCGAGCCGTGCGTCGAGTGAGCAACGATCTCGCTGCCCAGAGGCGCGAGCACCCAGTCACCGACCGGCCGCCCCGCCCGCCCTCACGACTGCGGGCGGCGGGGCGGGGGTGCGAGCCGGGAGCCTCCGTTGCTGAGCGAGGAGCCGGGGAGGGATTGCCAGCCACGTACCGGCGGCGTCCACCTGGCCGGCGCCGCTGGCGCGTGGCTGGCCCCGATGGCGGAGCCGGAGCGCCGTTCGTGGTTCGCAAGCGGAGGGAGAGCCAGGGCCGTGACGCGCGCGGGTGTCGTGACGCGTGCGCGTGGCGCGGCACTGGCCCCGCAGCGAGCGCTTCAATGAGAACCGCCGAGGCGCTGTCGTTAGGCGGGCCTCGGCGCACGACGCAGTTCGTTCGTCCGGCAGGAAGAGCCGAAGGCCATGGGGGCCGGCCACAGGCAGTGAAGCCTGGCGGCCGCGTGCGGATAAGCCCAGCTTATGTAGCCCGTGATCCGCAGCCGTGCGAAGCGCGCAGCGCGGAGGTGATGGCCATGTGTTAGGGCCTTGACGTACGGCCGTGGGCGCCACCCTGAGGCCGTAGTGGGCAGGACGCGCCCGCGGCCGTATGTTGCATAAGCCTGGCTTATCGGCTGCGGCCGCCACACCTGACGAAAGGATGGCCGGCCCCGGAAACAGGAAACGGCAGAGCCGGACGCTCAATCAAAGACCGCGACCGTGGCGCCGCTCGTGCAGGCCAGTTCGTTGGCGAGATGCACGAGCGGTGACGCGGGCGCGCTCCTTGTGGGCCGTGGGGGATGGCTTGCCCATGAACGACGACGGACGCGCGGGCGCGCCGCCTGCCGGCGTGTCGTTGTGCGGATGCAGGCGGCGTGACCGTGCGGCCCACGTGGCGAGAGGGTGCGGCGCGCGGCGTCGGCTGGCGGCCGCCGTGCTGCCGGCCGTCGGGGGAGTGCACGGCGGCTGACAGCCGGGGTGGCGCGCGGGAAGCAACGGCGCGGCGTCCTCGCGGCGCGGCCTGTGCATGCCAGCCGTGGGAGTGGCACAGGCCGTGCCGCGAGGTCCTGGCGCGGGGCAAAGCCAGTCTGGCCTTGATGAAGACGCGGGCCTGGTCGGCCGGCTTGCTGTCCGCGGGCCGGGCAAGCCGGGTGCCAGGGCCGCACCCTTGAGGAACGGTGCGCGCGGGAGCAACGAGCGATGTCGTGGCGCCGAACAGACTGCCGAGTTGATGCCAGCCGGAACGGCGGGCACGCGTAGCCTGCGTATCATTCAGAGCAGGCTCTTCACCATTGTTCTATGCTTGAGTGATGTGGTCGCGCCACCCCGAGTCCGACGAGATACGCCGCATTTGCGTGGATTCTCGGACGCAAGGGATGACTCTGAAGGCGATTGCGGGGCACATCCGAGCCAGGTTCGGGCGGTCCTTCACGTCACAGGCCGTCGCTTACCACCTGCACCCAAGGAATGGCCGTGTGCGCATCGGCGTGAGCGATCCGCCGAGCGGGTGGCTGCACATCGCGACGGTGCGACGGCTCCTGGGCGTGACCATGGACCAGATCCATGCTCACCTGTGGCCACGTCGTAAGCTTCGCATCCGGTGGGATCCTCCTGGGCCAAGATACGTGTTCGCCGAAGATGCGGCCCGGGTGTGGCCAGCACGCTGGCGGCGTGCAGTGGAGCGCGCGGCGGCGGAAGCTGCGGAAGCCATCAGGAGGGAGCGGGAACCGTCGCCTGATCCAGAGGTGCCAGGTGCCCGCGTGTCGCCGCCCGTCTCCCGCGAACTCTGGGGCGAGCTGGTGGACATGGTGCGTCCGCCCGTCCCTGTATGGCGTTACGGCGAGTATCGCTCTGATGCGCTGTACCCAAGAGTCGTTCTGGCGGTGGACCAGGTCCTCGACGAGCACGGATCGGTCGATGCCGTCGAGGTGTTGACGCGGATGTGCCTGCTGTCGCCGAGCGATGTCGAGAGGTGGCGGCTCGGACAGGTGGACTGCCTGGAGGGATTGCTGCGATCGACGCGGAGCGTCGGCAAGGCGACGCGGGTGCTCGGCATCTTGCGCATGCATGCGATCGAGCGTGGGTTCGTGGCTCAGCGTGGAATCTTCCTCAGCCACGGCGCCGGCGCGCGAGAGCTACTGCAATTCACGTACGACGAGGACGTGAACGTAGAGGCGGCGTATGGGACTCGCTACGTTCCGGTGACGGCGCGTCCGAGTGTACGCCGGTGTCACGCAGCGCTGGTGCGGTGAGCGCCCGACTGCCAATGCGGCGACAGCTCAGGCAACCCTCTTCGAGGGCGCGCGTTTCCGGACGGGCTTCCCAGCCAGATCCCGGTCCGCCGCGCCTTGGACCTGGTGTCTGGTGAGGAGCGCGTCCAAGAACCTGACCAGGGCTTTCTGATCGGCCTGAGGCAGACGGTCGACATGGCGTAGCCGGCGGAGAAGGGCGCGATTGCGGATGATGCTCTCGGTTTGCAGCGACTCTGTGCCGAGCAGCTCGTTGGGTGTTGTGTCGAGCGCCGTTGCGAGACGGACGATCAGGCGGGCGGCATTCAGCCGGATGTAGCTTCGCTCGTACTGCGCGATCATCGACTGCTGCAACCCGAGCTTAGCCGCCAGCTCGCTCTGGGTCATTCCGCGCCGCTTCCTGATCTCTCGCAGGCGCTCGCCAAAGGTGGTTTCTTCCAGAGGTGTCATCGGTCGTCTCCCCACGTGCTGCCGTACCTCCATCTGGCAGTGTAGGAGCGAGTCTGGGAGCCCGGCAAAATAACATTTGACACGGTAATGTATCTGGAATCAGAATAGCGCATCGTTTTTCCCTTGACAGGCTTTGTCGCGGATCGGGATCCGAGGGAAGGCGGGCCGGCGGCGGGTGGAACTTGCAGGAACTCCCCGACGCCGGCCCCGAGTAGAGGAGAGAGCGGACTCAACCTCGTACCGGCACCTACCTTAGCCGATCTCTCCTCCTGAAGTCATGGCCGTACGGCGGGCGCAGGTCCTCTTGGGCCTGGGCCCGGGAAGGAGGACCAGGTGATCCAGACCGACGACATCTTTCTCGCGGCCTTCGGGCTGATCCGTGGTGGCGGCGAACTCACGGCGGTTGAGGTGCGCGGGATCAACGGGCGGCGCCTGGCCTTCTTCCAGATCGAGGGGCCGGAGGTCGACGAAGCCCAGAGGGAATATTTCCGAGGCACGGCGAGCGTGGAGCCCGTGCTGTTGAAATTCCAGGTCCGGCGTTTGAAGGACCAGGCGTTCGACAGGATCCGAGAGGCCATCCGAGAGGAAGAGAGGAGAGGACATGCAGCTCTTGAGCAGGGAAGGGACCCGGCAACTGATCGAGGCGAACCCGTTCGCCGGATTCGCCGCTGAGCGCAGGATCGAGCTGTCGCCGCTGGGACCGAGCCTTCTGGTAGGACGTTGTCCCCTCGAGGCCGAGCCGATCGGGCGGTCGCTGCTGGTGGAGCCGGGGAGCGGCCGCTACCGCTGCGTCACCTGCTGGGCGCACGGCGGCAACGTGATTGACTTCGTGATGCAGCTCGACCGGGTGACGTTCCTCGTTGCCCTCGAGCTGCTGGCACGGCGCGCCGGGCTCGACCTGGCCACGCTGATGCAGTCCCGCTCGGCCTCGCCTGCGAGGCGGAGCGCCGAGGCCCGAAACCGCCACGCATGGATCCGGCGCGGCTGCTCCACGCCGCTGTGGGCGCTCACGCCGCCTGCGTGGGAGGTGTAGCCATGGCGATCAGTGACGAGCTGCGGGAACGGATCCGGGAGCGAAGCCCGATCGAGGTGGTGATCCAGGAGCGGGGCATCCCGGTGAAGAAGGTAGGGAGCGGGCTGATGGCCCTGTGTCCATTTCATCCCGATACGAAGCCCTCGATGTCGATTCAGGCCAGCAAGGGCGTGTTCAAGTGCTTCGGGTGCGGGGCCAAGGGCGACGTGTTCAAGTTCGTGGAGCTCTACGACCGGACCGACTTCCCGGGCGCGGCGAAGACGCTGGCGGATCGGGCGGGCCTGTCGCTCTCCGAGCCGAAGCAGAAGCCCACGCAGGCGAGCAAGCCGCGGCCGGTGAGCGCCAGGGCAGGCAAGACGCAAGCCACGCCGGCAGTGCCCGCCCTGGCCGAGCCTCCACCAGCGTCGCCGCCCGTGGAGGTCCTGGCGCGGGTCTTCGAGCACTACCACCGCAGCTTCTGCGAATCGAAGCTGGCGCAGGATTACCTGGGCCGGACGCGTGGCATCAGCGACGTGGGCCTGTGGCGCACGTTCAAGGTGGGCTACGTGGACGGCTCGTTGCTCGATCTGGTGCCGAAGCAGGGCGAGCTGCGGGACCAACTCGTCTCGCTCGGCATCCTGACCAAGGACGGGCGAGAGTTCTTCGCAGGGTGTCTGGTGTTTCCGATCCCGTGCCCGACCACGGGGGCCTGGGTGACGGCGTACGGCCGCTCCCTGAAGACGAAGCGGCATCTGTATCTGAAGGGCCCGCTGCGCGGCCTCCCCAACTACCAGGCCGCGAAGGGCGGCGCGGAAGTCGTCCTCACCGAGAGCGTGATCGACGCGCTGTCGTTCCACCAGGCGGGGATCAGCTCGGCGATCCCGCTGTTCGGGGCTTCCGGGTTCACGAGCGACCACCTGGACGCGCTGCTCCAGGGCAGCCGGCGTGTGGTGCTGTGCCTCGACAACGACGAGGCGGGGAGGAAGGCCAGCGAGGCGCTGGCGGAGAAGCTCACGGGAGCGGGGATCGCGGTGCGGATGGCTTCGCTGCCGGCGGGGATCAAGGACCCGAATGAACTCTTGGTGTCGGGCAACGGGACCGGGGCGGCCCTGCTGGAGCAGGTGCTGAGCGCGGCGGTGGCGCGTGGCAGCGCGCCGCAAGCGGCGACCGCGACGGCAACGACGCCACAGAGGCACGGCGCACCGGAGCAACGGCAGAGCACGGAGGACGGCAACGATGGGATGGCGGCGCCCGCGCTGGATGCCGCCTCGCGGCCACAACCCGTGAGCGCGGCAGCGAGCGAGAGCGCGGCGGTCGCGCCGGAGAGCGCCGCGGCGGACACGCCCGTGGGTGCGGGGGCGAGCGCGAGCACGGCGGTGAGCGCGAGCGTGCCGGCCAGGGCGAAGGACGTGGCGATCCGAGGCGAGCGGGAGCGGACCGAGGACGGGCTCATCGTGCGCTTCGCCCGGCGCGTGTACCACGCCAAGGGCGTGAAGCCGGGGGCGCTGGATCGGCTGCGGGTGGTGCTGCGCGTGGAGACGGTCCCAGCCCCGGACGTCGAGGGCGCGGTGTCGCGCTTCTCGATGGACACGGTGGACCTGTACGCGGGGAAGAGCCGGCGTGAGTACGCGCGGCGTGCCGAGGCGCGGCTCGGGTTCCAGGGCCCCGACATCATCGAGGAGGAGCTGCTGGCGGTGCTCGCGCACCTGGAGGCGCTGCGCGAGGAGCTGCAGCAGGAGAAGGGCCAGGATCCCAAGGTCTTGGTGATCACGGAGGCCGAGAAGGCGGAGGCTCTGGCGTTTCTGAAGCGGCCGGACCTGGTGGAGCAGATCAAGCGGGACGTGGACACGCTCGGGTTCGTGGGTGAAGAGCAGACCGTGGCGCTGCTGTACGTGGTGTCGATCTCGCGCAAGGGCCGGAACCCGCTGTCGGTGGTGATCCTGTCCCAGAGCGGAGCGGGCAAGAGCGGGATCACGGACGCGATCGAGCAGCTCACGGCGCCGGAGGACGTGGTGCTGTTCACGCGCCTGACGCCGCAGAGCATGTTCTACATGACCTCGGAGTCGCTCGATCACAAGCTCGTCATCATCGAGGAGCGCCACGGGTCGACCGAGGCGGACTACTCGATCCGAATCTTGCAGAGCCGCGGCAGGCTGATCGCGGCGGCTCCGGTGAAGGACCCGGCGACCGGGAACATGCGGACGCGCACGTTCGAGGTGGAGGCGCGGTGCGCGTTCATCGAGGCCACCACGGCCTCGCACGTGAACCACGAGAACGCGACCCGCTGCTTCGAGCTGAGCATGGACGAGTCCCCGGAACAGACCAAGCGGATCCACGCGCGGCAGCGGCTGATGAAGACGGCGGAAGGGGCGCGGCTGCGGCGGGAGGGTGAGGAGGTGAAGCGGCGTCACTGGAACGCGCAGCGGCTGCTGGAGTCGCGCGAGGTGGTGATCCCGTACGCGGACCAGATCGAGTTCGCGGCTACGTCGACGCGCGCGCGGCGCGACCACGCGCGGTTCCTGAACCTGATCGAGGCGTCGGCGTTCCTGCACCAGCACCAGCGAGAGCGGACGGAGGGGGGCGAGATCGTGGCCGGGACCTTGGACTACGCGGTGGCGTGCTCGCTGGCGGGAGCGGTGCTGGCGGAGACGCTGTCGGACATGAAGAAGCCGCTGCGGGACGCGTACGCGCGGATCAAGGAGCTGGCGGGGAGCAAGGGCGAGGTGAGCCGGCGCGAGATCCGGGAGGCGCTCGAGATGCCGGACAGCACGGTGCGTGGCTGGCTCGGCGAGCTGGTGGAGCTCGAGTACCTGGTGTCCACGGAGGGCGGCGGGCGCGGCAAGAGCGTGCGCTATGCGCTCTCGGAGCGTGGGCCGCGTGAGACAGCGGCGCTGGGCCTGCTGAGCCCCGAGGAGCTGCGCAAGAAGCTGGGACGGGGATGAAGTTCGCGAAAGTCGCGAACTCTCGCGAACTGTTCCGCGGCCACTTGTCCCTGTGGAATGAGTGAGATGGATCAGAGTTCGCGAGTTCGCGAGGGAAACATAGAGGGCAGCCTCATTCTGACCGCGGAAGGCATCGAGGCCGAGCTGTTGCGGTTCCAACCCGCTTCGCTGAAGCAGGCGACACGGGCTCGTTATGCGCAAGACCTTCGAGGCTTCCTGGTGTTCCTGGCCCAGGACGGAAGCGGCGTCTCGGTGGGCGCGCTGGTGCGCTACGAGGCGGCCCTGCGCGACGGTGGGCGCACGCGGTCAGCGGTGCAGCACGCGCTGGGGGCGGCGCGCGCGTACGTGAGGCACAAGGCAGGGGAGCTTGGAGCGGACGCGCGGTACCTGGCCCAGCATCGCTTTGCCAAGCTCGGGCGGGTGACGGGATCGCTCCCGCTGGAGGAGCGAGCGCGCATCGAGGCCGAGCTGGCGCGGTTCAAGCGGGTGATGGAGGAGGCGCACGGGGAAAACCGCGCGCAGAGCTACGGCCGGGGCGCGCGAGCCCTGCTGGAGTACCTCGCCTCGGTGGGCGTCGTTGCTTCGGAGACGGGCGACGAGCACCTCACGCAGTTCCTGGCCCAGCTCGAGGAGCAGGGACCTGCGGGCCGAGGCGAGCTCACGCGCGAGAAGATCTTCCTGCTGGGCACCGGCGCCCGGGCGTACCTGCGCGAGAAGCTGCGCAGTGGGGATCTGCCCCGCGGGAGGTTCCTGGGCCTGCTGGGTGAGGACGGGCTTGACCGGAGCGCACGCGCGACGCTTTCACTCTTCGAGGCGGACCTCTCCGCGCGAGGGTACGCGACCAAAGACACGCACTACCGCTGTGCGGCGCGGGACCTGCTTTTGTTCCTGTCCCGCGAGGGTCGTGCGCTCGGGGATGTGAGCGCGTCTGACCTGGAGCGCTTCAGTAAGGAGGTAGGGCGCACCCGGAGCGCGCAGCACGTGCTGGGTGGGGTGAAGTCGTTCCTGGGCTTCTGCGCCGAGCGTGGGCTGGTGCGCGCGGGCCTGGGCCTGCCCGCGGGTGAGGAGCGGCCGCGTGTGTGCCCCGCCGGGTCCACGTACCAGACGCTGCTGGGTGAGCTGGAAGAAGGTCTGCGCGGGCGTGGTCTGGCCGAGCACACGCGGTATGCCTACTTGTGGGCGTGGCGTGACTTCCTGGTCTGGGCGGAATCGCGAGGCTTGGGGGACGTGGTTTCGTTGACGCGGCAAGAGGTGTGCGGATACCTGTCGGATCTCCAGACGCGGAAGGGGGCGCGGGAACAACCCCTGGCCTCGAGCACGCAGGTGGGCATCTTGGGCGGGCTGCGCGCCGGGTTCGCTCACCTGGTGCGGGCGGGGATGCTCTTGTGTGATCCCACGACCGGTCTACGGGGCCCGCGTAAGGCGCAGCGGCTGCCGGCGACGGTGAAGCCGAAGCAGCTCGAGCGGATCCTGGACAGCTTCAGTGAGACCCCGCGTGGGTATCGGGACCGGGCGCTGCTGGAGGTCCTGTACGGCACGGGGATCAGGCGGGCGGAACTGCGGGGCCTGTGCCTTGGGGACGTGGATCTCGAGGCGGGGACGCTGCTGATCCGGCAGGGGAAGGGGAGCAAGGACCGGATCGTGCCGCTGGGGAAGAAGGCCCAGGACGCGCTGCTCATGTACCTGGTGGAGGGGCGGAAGCAGCTCTTGCGTGGGAGGGAGCCAGAGGCGGTGTTCGTCTCCAACCTGGGGCGTGCGCTGAGCGTAAGCCAGATCTACAACATCCTGGGGGACCTAGGACGAAA
>Ga0315281_10002597_pt1 | contig 26757 bp, 23 predicted proteins | sample YL17G07_0_MG_FD_204540 | JGI IMG/M metagenome (GOLD analysis project Ga0315281, IMG submission 204540) | Sediment microbial communities from Yellowstone Lake, YNP, Wyoming, USA - YL17G07_0 | ecosystem: Environmental > Aquatic > Freshwater > Lake > Sediment | place: USA: Wyoming | collected... | reverse complement strand
GACTACGTGCTTCATCAGGCGGCCCTGGGCAGCGTGCCGCGCTCCATCGAAGACCCATTGCTCACCAACCGCAGCAACATCGACGGCTTCCTCAACATGCTGGTGGCGGCGCGCGATGCCGGGGTGAAACGCTTCGTCTATGCCGCATCAAGCTCCACGTATGGCGATCATCCGGCATTGCCCAAGGTCGAGGACACGATCGGCAGCCCGCTCTCGCCTTACGCCGTCACCAAGTACGTGAACGAACTTTACGGCGAAGTGTTCGCGCGCTGCTACGGCTTCAAGACCATAGGCCTGCGCTATTTCAACATCTTCGGCCCGCGCCAGGACCCGGAAGGCGCCTACGCCGCGGTCATCCCCAAGTGGATCGCCGGCATGATCAAGAACGAGCCGATCCATGTCAACGGCGACGGCGAAACCAGCCGCGACTTCTGCTACATCGACAACACCGTGCAGGCCAACCTGCTGGCCGCGACCACGGACAACCCGGACGCCGTCGACCAAGTCTACAACATCGCCGTGGGCGAGCGCACCAGCCTCAACCAGCTCTACGAAGCGCTGCGCTCGCAGCTTGCCCCGCGCTACCCGCACCTCGCGGATGCACGCCCCGTCTACCGCGATTTCCGCGCCGGCGACGTGCTGCACTCCCTGGCCGACATCTCCAAGGCGCGCACGCTCTTGGGCTACGAGCCCACGCACCGCATCGCCGATGGGCTGCGTGTGGCGATGGACTGGTACGTCAACGATCTGGGTTAGCCGGGGGTTCTGCGGAACAGCGATGACCCGCCCACAAGCCGTCAAGCTGGTCTTCGCCACGCTGTTCTCGGCGTGGATTTCTCTTGGCTTTTCCCCGCACGCCGCGGCGGGTCGCCTGCCCGCCGCGGTCAAAGCCGCCCTGAAACAGGCACAGCTACCCGCCGATAGCGTCGGCATCTGGGTGCAGGACGTCACGCGCAGCACCCCGGCCCTCGCCCACGGGGCGGAGCGCGCTATGCACCCCGCCTCGACCATGAAGCTGCTCACCACCTACGCCGGTCTGGAGCTGCTCGGCCCGGCCTACACCTGGAAAACCGGGGTGTACAGCGCAGCGCCGCTCTCCGGCGGCGTGCTGCAAGGGGATGTGTTCATCAAGGGCTACGGCGACCCCAAGCTCACCCTGGAAAACTTCTGGCTGCTGCTGCGCGAACTGCGCAGCCGCGGCGTGCGCGAAATTCGTGGCGACCTGGTGCTGGACAAGAGCTATTTCGACGTAGCTCCGCGCGACCCCGGCACTTTCGACAACGAACCCCTGCGGCCGTATAACGTCGAGCCCGACGCGCTGCTGGTCAATTTCAACGTGGTGCGCCTGCGCTTGGCCGTGCAGGCAGGCAGGCTGCATGTGGCCGCGGACCCTTTGCCGGCGCGGCTCGGCATCGTCGACTCGGTTCAGCTTGACGACGGTGGGTGCGGCGACTGGCGTTCCGGCATCACCACCGCGGTCGAAGAAACGCCGGATGGCCTCACCCTCAAGCTCGGCGGGCGCTACAGCGCCGACTGCGGCGAAAAGACCCTCAGCCTCAGCCTGCTGAAGAACGGCCACTACGTGTTCAGCCTGTTCCAGCAACTGTGGAGCGAACTGGGCGGCAGCATAGTTGGCAACGTGCGCTCCGCGCCCGTGCCGGCCGACGCGCGGCTGCTCGCCAGCGCCACCTCCCCGGCGCTGGCCGAAGTCATCCGCGACATCAACAAGTACAGCAACAACGTCATGGCGCGCCAGCTCTACCTGACCATAGGCGCCGAACGCGCCGGCCCGCCCGGCTCCACGGCGAACGCGGCGCTGGCGGTGCAGGAATGGCTGGCGGCAAAGCGCATGGACTTCCCGGAACTGGTGCTGGACAACGGCTCAGGCCTGTCGCGCAACGAGCGCATCGGCGCGCGCCACCTCGGCATGCTGCTGCGCGCGGCTTTCATGAGCCCGGTATTCGCCGAACTGGAATCGTCGCTGCCCATCGCCGCGGTCGACGGCACCATGAAGAAACGCCTCGGCGACCAGACCGTGGCGGGCCACGCCCACATCAAGACCGGCTCCCTGGAGGGCGTGAAAGCCATCGCCGGCTACGTGTTCGACCGCAAGGGCCGGCGCATGGCTGTGGTGTGCCTGATCAACCACCCCAACGCAGCCGCGGGACAAGCCGTGCAGGACGCGCTGCTGCAATGGGTTTACGCGCGGCCATGACCCGCCCCGCGACCTGCCGCTGACATGCAAACCCACCTCGCCGATTTCATCAGGAACACGCCCGAAGGCCGTGAGGCCGACGCCATCCTGCGTTCCTGCGTGCATTGCGGTTTCTGCCTTGCCACCTGCCCGACCTATCGGCTGCTGGGGGATGAGCTGGACAGCCCGCGCGGGCGGATCTATCTCATCAAGCAGGTGCTGGAAGGCGAGCCGGCCGGCGCCGCCACCCGGCTGCATCTGGACCGCTGTTTGACCTGCCGCAGCTGCGAAACCACCTGCCCGTCGGGCGTGCAGTACGGCCATCTGCTCGACATAGGCCGCAGCCTGGTGGAACGGGGCGCCCGGCGCGGGCGCGTCGAAAGGTGGCAGCGTGCCCTGCTGCGGCTGGTGCTGCCGCGGGCGGCGCTGTTCAACCCGCTGTTGAAGCTCGCGCAAGCGCTGCGTCCGTTCCTGCCCGGCGGGCTGCGCCGTGCCGTGCCTCGCAGAGCGCTCCCATCCTCTTGGCCCGCAACGCAACACGCGCGCCGCATGCTGCTGCTGGACGGCTGCGTGCAGCCGGGCTTGGCGCCCAACATCAACGCCGCCGCCGCGCGCGTGTTGGACCGGCTGGGCATCTCGCTGGTGCGGGCGCCGCGCGCCGGCTGCTGCGGCGCCCTGAGCTACCACCTCAACGCCCAGGAAGAGGGGCTGGACACCATGCGGCGCAACATCGACGCCTGGTGGCCGCACATCGAGAACGGCGCGGAAGCCGTGGTCGCCACCGCCAGCGGCTGCGGCGTCACGGTCAAGGAATACGGACATCTGCTGCGTTTTGATCCGCTCTACGCGGAGAAGGCGGCGCGGGTGTCCGCCGCCGCCAGGGACATTTCCGAGATTCTGGCGGCGGAAAAAGACCGCTTGGCCGGCCTTCTTCACTCTTCGCCGGAAGGCGACAAGCGGGATGCGAAACTCGCCTTCCACGCCCCCTGCACCTTGCAGCATGGGCAGAAGATCACGGGTGTTGCCGAGGAGATGCTTGAACTGGCCGGCTTCCAGCTGACCGAGGTGCCGGACGCCCATCTCTGCTGCGGTTCGGCCGGGGCCTATTCGATGCTGCAGAAGGGAATTTCCGGACAGCTGCGGGCCGACAGGATCGCCGCCCTGGAGTCGGGCGGGCCCGCCTCGATCGCCACCGCCAACATCGGCTGCCTGATGCATTTGCGGCAGGGAACGCAGCGGCCGGTGCGGCACTGGGTGGAGCTGCTGGACGAGAGGCTCATTCCATTGCCAAATCGAATGTGAACGCGAAGGCGGAGCGCAGACAGTACGAATAGTACGGCAAGCGACGCCGACAAAGTGCACGTTCGATTTGGCAATGGAAGCGCGAGCTACTCCCTGCCGTAGTTGGCGACCAGATAGTCGAGTATCACGTTGTTCGCTTCCGGCGACAGCTTGTCCATGCCGAACTTCTCCGCCATCTTCGTGATCACCCCCTGCCAGCCCGCGCGGTTCAGCTTGGGCTGGGTGCTCGGGTAGTTGAAGGTGTGGCATTCGGTGCAGGTTTCCCTGATGAACTTGAGGTTGGGATCGGGCTTCATGGTGGCGGTCGCCGGCGGCAGCACGATGGTGATCGCTTCCAGTCCTGCGGACGGGTCCATGGCGGGCGCCTCATCGGCGAGGGCGGCGGCGGAGCAGGCCAGCAGCGCGAGCGCAAGCAAACGGCCTAAGCTTGGGCTTTTCATCATGCCCCCTTCACCGCGGTGACGCCCACGCTTTCGATCACGTTGCGCATGTAGCCGGAGGGGTTCCAGGCGACCTCCACCGGCTGCGTTTGTCCGGCCCCGTTGGTGGCCTTCGCTTGCAGCACGAGGGGGCCGGCCTGCGGCGGCGTCAGTGCGATGGTCCATTCGCGGAACGAGTAGTTGCCAAGATCCTGCCCCAGTTGCGCCTCGCGCCAGCTGGCGCCGCCATCCGCGGAAAACGCCACGCTCCTGATGCCGCTGCCGCCGTCGAAGGCGATGCCCTTGACCACGGTCGCCCGGCCCGCAGGGATGTGCTCCCCATCCGTGAGGCTGGTGATGAAGGAACGCACGTTCATGCGGTTGATGGGCACCGTGCGCTCGGGCCTGGTGCCGGGCGGAACGCAGGCGCAGGCGTTGTCGGGAATGCGGTAGCCGGTGGCCATCCAGAAGCCGTCGAACACCTTGTCGGTGACGGTGATTTCATTCAGGTGCTTGATCCAGTAGGTGCCGTAGTAGCCCGGAACCACCAGGCGCAAAGGGTAGCCGTTGAGCAGCGGCAGCGGCTCGCCGTTCATCGCGTAAGCCAGCATGACTTCGCCGTCCAGCGCGTGGTCGATGTTCAGCGCCTTGACGAAATCCGGCGTCTCGTCGTAGGCCTTGGTGGCGTTGTCCATGCCGTTGAAAGTGACCTGCACGGCACCCTCGGCCACGCTGGCGCGGGCGAGCACGTCCTTGAGCCGCACGCCGGTCCAGCGCGCGTTGCCCATGGCGCCGTTGGCCAGCTGCCCGCCCTGGATGCGCGGCGTGAACAGCCCGCGGCTGTTGCCCGAGCACTGGTTGACCGCCACGACCTCGACCTGCGGCAGCATTTTCAGCTCTCCCAGCGAGAGGCTGAGCGGCGTGTTGACGTTACCGCCGACCGTCAGGCGCCAGGTGGCGGGATTGATGGTGAGGGGAATCTTCGCCAGGTGGTAGCGCACGAAGAAAGCGTCGTTCGGCGTCAGCACGCCCTCGTTGAATACCGAAAACGGTGTTTCCAGCTGCGGCGGGCGGCTGGTGAGTTCGATCAGCGGGCGCTTCTGCGGATACTGGATGAGCGGCCGTTCGCCGTTCTCGAAGGGGAGGGTGACCGTGGGCGGGTTGGGCTGGGCGGGTACGCCGATAACCCTGGGGACACCCGCCGCGAACGCCTGCCCCCCGGCAATGCCGGCCAGCCCCAGCGCCCCTGCACGGTACATGAATTGGCGCCGCGCGGGGCGAAACCCGAAACGGCTGTTTTCGTCACTCATTGCCGAACCTCATTCCGTTCACTCGATTTTTTCTACCTGCCCGACGAACAGCACCATGGGGAAACTGCGTTTCAGTTCCTTGCTGTAGAAATTCGACATGGCGATGCCCTTGCTGTAGCGCACGCGGCTGCCCGCTGCCAGCTGCAATTTCGGCCCCGCCACCCACTCGATGCTGCCGTTATCCTTCTTCACCTGCAAATAGGTGTAGATGCCGGTCTGCACCACCTCGTTCACCACGCCCTCGTTGGGCAGTAGCGGGTTTTGCGCCTTGACCGCCACGAGCTTGGCCTTGAGTGCCTCCGCATCCTGCATGCTGCCCCAGTAGCCGATGTCCCCGGCTGCGTTGTAGCTCGCATATTCGACGCTGGTGAGGTAGCCGTCGCGGTTGGTGCCGCCCAGGATGTAGATGCTGTCCTTGTAGCCGACCACGCTGAAGCTCGCCCGCGGCTGCGGCAGCGGCGTGGTGGTTTGCCAGGCGCCGAGTTCGCCGTTGGCACCCACTTTGACCTTCTCGATGCTGTCCAGGTATTCCGCGCCGGACATGCCGCCCACGGCATACAGGTAGTCTCCGTGAGCCGCCGTGGACAGCCCGTAACGGCCGGTTTGCAGCGGGCTTGCGGCCTTCCATTTTTGCAGCGCCCCGGCCTTGTCGAACTGCGACCATTCCACCGCGGTGATGCCGGCACCCCGCGCCTGATCGTGCCCGCCGACGACATAGGCCGCACCGCCCACGTTCTTGGCGCCGTTGACGTAGCGCTGCATGGTCATCACCTCGGGTTCCAGCTTCCATTCGCCGAGGCTGCCGTCGGGGCGGAATTCGGCGCTTTCCACGGTATCCAGCAGCGCGCCGCCGAAGCCGCCGAAAGAATAGATTTTCCTGTCCGTCGCGGTGAGCTTGGTGCAGCGTCGCGTCACCTGCATCTCGCTCTCCTTCTGCCACGGCCCCAGAGTGCCATCCTTCTCGATCCTGGCGCGCTCCACCGTGCGCAGCAGATTCTTGCCGTAAGGCCCGTTGCCGCCGCCGACCACGTAGACGAAGCCGTTGTGCACCACCGCCTCGGTGAAGCCGCGCGCCTCGATGAGCACAGGCCCCGGCTGCCAAGGCCCGAGCGAGCCGTCTTTCCGGATTTTCGCGTATTCGGTGGTGTTGAGGAAATCCCGGCCGTCCACGCCGCCGATCAAGTAGATCGTATCCTCCGCCACTACCGCCGCAGCGCCGGCGCGCGCCACGCTGAACGAGGAAGTCTGCTTCCAGTCCGGTATCCAAGTCTGGCCGCGCATGCTGGCGCAGCCCGACAGGGCGAATAAAACCAGCAAAACGGATACCGCGTTTATCTTTTTGATCATGGCTGCACTTTTAGCGAAGTTGGAATGTCGGCGTATTGTACAAGGTTGAACGGGGATTTCCAGCCGTAGCAATTCAGTCCCGGCGCCCTTGTTCGACGATCCCGGCAACCAGTTCGAGCTGCTCGGGCGTGTTGATGTTGAGAAAAGCGTCTGGGTCGGCGAACGGCACCACGACCCGCTTCAAGCCGGCTTGCCATTGCGTCACGCGGCGACCGCCGGCCGCCAGGAACGCTTCGAGGCTGGGCGCCAGTTCGCGCCGGCACAGCACGAGCGCATGATGCATGTCCGCCGCGGTGCCGGGAACGGCGATCTGCGCATCTGCGGCGACCAGCGCCGCATAAAGCCGCGCCGCCAAATCCATGGGCAGCAGCGGCATATCGCACGGCACGCACAAAACAAATGGGTGGCTGGCCTGCTGCATGGCACGTTGCAGCCCGGCCAGCGGCCCGGCATAGTCTTCCAGTTCATCGGCCAGCACTGGCCGGCCGAAGCCCGCGTATTGTTCGAGATTACGGTTGGCGCTGATGAAAAGCTCGTCCACTTGGGGCGCAATGTGTTCGATCACCCGCGCAATCAGTGGCGACCCGTGCAGCTCCAGCAGGCCCTTGTCAGCCCCGTCCATGCGCCGCGCCTGGCCGCCCGCCAGGATGACGCCGCTGATTTTTGGTCGTTCGGTCATCGGCGAAGTATAGCGTTATCGGGGGTGGACAGGGTTGCGCCCCGCTGGATGCGCTGGCGAAATTGATCTGTGGTAGTTCCAGCTTGATCTGGCAGCCTGTGCCAGATGCCGATTGTTCGTAGGATGCTTCTTGACAATTCGCTCGGCGTACATGCAATGTATTTATGATTAAGTTTGAGTGGGATACAGCCAAGGCGACCTCAAATAGGAAGAAGCACGGCGTTTCGTTTGAAGAAGCTCAGTCTATTTTCTATGACGAGTTCGCCGTGCAATTCTTTGATGAGGACAACTCTGTTTCAGAAGACAGGTTCTGATGCTCGGCTTGAGTGATGAGGCTCGCCTCCTGATTGCCTGTCATTGCGAACGTGGCCAAGGCAACATTATTCGAATCATCTCGGCAAGAAAAGCCACGAAAAACGAGAGTACCCATTATCAAGGAGCCAGACCATGAAAACTGAATACGATCTGTCAAAAATGAAATCCCGCAAAAACCCTTATGCCGCCAAACTCAAAAAGCCTGTCACGATGCGGTTGAGCGAAGACGTTATCGGCTATTTCAAACAAATGGCCGATGAAAAAGGCGTTCCGTATCAAAGTCTCATCAATCTTTATCTGCGAGACTGTGTTGCAAGTCATAGAAAGATTGATATTTCTTGGCAAACAACACCCTAACGATCAAGGCTGGATCGCGATCGCGAAGCGAGCCACGATCTGAACCGGTTGTTGGACAAGCAGCGGGGTTACAAGCCGCGGGCAGAGTAGAGAGCAGGTTCTCACCTGCCCTCCCTCATCAAACCGGGCATGCAGTTTTGGGCTCTTCGACGGTCTCTTACGGAAGACCCCGCGCTTCGTGCTACCGGTTCAGGCAAAAAGTAGCTGATAGATTATTTGGGTTCATACGGCGCAATAGCGATTGCGCCCCACGAGCTCTTGGGGTTCCCCTTTTCCGCCGCCGAGTAGCGGAGCCGAGCCGGGGGAAGTCGGCGAGGACTGTCTGAGGCCCGCAGGGCCGAGTTCCGCAGCCGCCCGGCTTGGCGAGCAACGCAGGGGACCCCGAAGGGGCGGCGGAATGGGGTGCCTTTTTGTTTGGTACCTTTATTTTGGGCAAGCAAAATAAAGATACCAGCTGTCGGGCTGCCCCCGACATTCAAACATCCGCGCGCAGCGCACCCGACTTTCAACAACCTGGCGCAAACCTTGGCCGACCAGCACCGCTACCCCGAGGCGCACGCCGCCGCGACCTGCTGCTGGCGGCCTCGCGCGAGACGCTGGAGCAGATCGGGCGGAGGATGGGGAAATGAACCGTGCTTGGAGGCATGCCATGAATCGCGTTTTCCGTATCGCACTTGCCGCGCTGTCGGCAGCCGGGTTCGCTTCCGCGACGGCGGCCGCAGCTCTGCCCGCAGCGCGGATTGTTTCCGTCCAGGCGAGCGGGTCGCCCGGGGCGTATAGCTTCTCGGTAGGGGTGGCGAGCCCGGATCTGGGCTGCAACCAGTATGCGGACTGGTGGGAGGTGCTGAGCGAGCGCGGGGAGCTGCTTTATCGCCGCATTCTGGCGCACAGCCACGCGGATGAACAGCCATTCGTGCGTTCGGGCGGGCCGGTTGCGGTATCAGCGAACCAGGTCGTGTGGGTGCGCGCCCACATGCATCCGGGCGGCTATGGCGGAGCGCTGTTCCGCGGCTCGGTGCGGTCCGGCTTCCGTGAGGCCAAGGCTGAACCCGGCTTTGCCGCTGCGGTGGAGAAGCTGCCGCCGTTGCCCGACGGCTGCGCGTTTTGACCCTGATTCCGCACCCCGCGGTTGCGCCTCAATCCGGCTCCGGCTCGTCTTCATCCATCCCCAGCCGCAACTTCACCGCTTCCAGCCGCGCTTCGTAAACGCGCAGCTTGATCTGTGCAGCGTCGGTGCACTGCCGGGCGACGGCGCCCGCGTCCACCGACAGCGCGGCCGCGAGCACCGTGTGCAACAGTTCGGCCTGCGGGTAAGGCAGATCCTGGTAGCCGGGCCGGCCGCGGTAGTCGCATTCGCAGGCATGCAGGAAGTGTTCGAAGCGTTCGCGCTGGCGCAGGGCGTCGGTGGCGAGCACAAGCTTGAGCAGGGTGGCGGGGCGCATTTCCAGGGCGCGGTGCGCTTCCCCGTGGTGGCGCGCCGCGACCAGGGCGAGTTCCCGGCAGTCGTTGGGGACGCGCAGGCGGCGGCAGATGTCCTGTACCAGTTCGACGCCGCGCTGCTCGTGGTCGATGTGGCGCGGCCATTCTTCCTGCGGGGTGGTGCCTTTGCCCAGGTCGTGGGTGAGGGCGGCGAAGCGCACCGGCAGCGGATAATCCTGGGCGGCGGCGTAGTCCAGCACCAGCATGACGTGGATGCCGGTGTCGATTTCCGGGTGGTATTTTTCCGGCTGCGGCACGCCGAACAGGCGGTCCACTTCGGGCAGGATGCGCGCCAGCGCGCCGCAGTTGCGCAGGGTTTCGAACATGCGCGAGGGCGTGCGTTCCAGCATGCCGCGCGCCAGCTCCTGCCACACCCGTTCCGACACCAGCGCGTCGGCCTCGCCGTTTTGCACCATCTCGCGCATCAGCTCCATGGTTTCCGCGGCGATGTGGAAATCGGCGAAGCGCGCGGCGAAGCGGGCGACGCGCAATATCCTGACGGGGTCTTCGGCGAAGGCCGGGCTGACGTGGCGCAGCACCCTTGCGCGCAGGTCGGCGACGCCGCCGAAAGGGTCGGTGAGCTGACCGTGCTCGTCGCGGGCGATGGCGTTGATGGTGAGGTCGCGCCGCGCCAGATCCTGCTCCAGGGTCACCTCGGGCGCGGCATAGACCTGGAAGCCCTTGTAGCCCCGCGCGGTCTTGCGCTCGGTGCGCGCCAGGGCGTATTCCTCGTGGGTTTTGGGGTGCAGGAACACCGGGAAATCCTTGCCCACCGGGCGATAGCCCAGGCGGGCCATTTCTTCCGGCGTGGCGCCGACCACCACGTGGTCGCGGTCCTGGACGGTCAGTCCAAGGAGTTCATCGCGGACCGCGCCGCCGACGCTGTAGATTTGCACAAGCCCTCAGCGGCGCGCCAGATAGCCGGGCGCCACCGCCTCCAGCGCCGTCGGCTGGATGCCGAACACCGGCGGAAACGGCCCGGTGCAGACGTTGTCGGTCTTCATGGAGTAGTAGTTGTCGCGGGTCATGAGCCTGCCCGGGGCGAATTCGAGCAGCAGCGCCTGCAGGTAGGAAAGCCTGTCGCACAGCGCAACGATGGGGCGGCGGTATCCGCTGACGGCGGCGACCAGCTGCACCAGTTCCAGCAGCGTGTAGGCTTTTGGCCCGCACAAGTCGTAGCTCTGGCCGAAAGTCGCGGGGTCGGCCAGGCTGGCGACGTAGGCGTGCGCCACGTCCTCCACGCAGACAGGCTGGAAGCGGGCGCGGGCGTTGGCCAGCGGCAGCAGCGGCAGTAGTTTGAGCAGGCGCGCGAACATGTTGAGGAAGTTGTCCTCCGGCCCGAAGATGACCGAGGGGCGGAAAATCGTCACCGCCAGGCCTTGGCCGCGCACGAACTTGGGGCCGTTGAGATACCAGTTTTCATGCCCGCTGTGCGGGCTGGCGGCCTCGCGCAGCAGCGCTTCGCCTATGCCCTTGGAGCGCTGGTAGGCGCTTTGCCCGGTGGGATCGGCGCCCAGTGCGCTCATGTGCAGCAGCCGCTTGACGCCGGCCTCAGCGCAGGCATGCAGCACCTTGCGCGGCAACTCGATGTGCACCGCCTGGAAATCGCCGCGGCGCGCCGCCGGCTTGTCGATGCGGCCCGGCGTTTTCTCGTGCAGGATGCCGACCAGGTTGATCACCGCGTCCATGCCGTCGAACTGGCGGTTGAGTTCCAGCGGGTCGTGGATGTTGGCTTCGACCACGTCCACCGTGGGCAGCACGATGAGTTCCCTGGAACGCTCGCGGCGGCGCGTCAGCACGCGCACCTCGTAGCCCTGGGCGGCAAGCCGGCGCACGATGTGGCGGCCGACAAAACCGCTGCCGCCCAATACGCAAATTTTTCGGATATTCATAGTGCGTCGTTTACCACTCAAGCAGGATAGTAGGGCGGAAAAGCGAAGCGCCTTCCGCCAAGTGTCACATCACCCCATGCGGCGGATAACGGCAAACCTTCCCTCTCCCTAACCCTCTCCCGCACGCGGGAGAGGGACCGATCGTCCCTTCTCCCTCTTGGGCGAAGGTTGGGATGAGGTGGGCCTCATCCGCCCTACAAATTCCGGAGCCACGGATGATAGCGGCGCGGCGCGCACAAATCCAGCGCTCAGGGCTCCGCCTCCTTGCCTGCTTCGCCGGATTTGGCGGCAATCGTGCCCAGCCGCTGTTTCAACGTCACCAGTTTCTGGCCGAAGCGGCTGGCGTAATAGACGGCGTTGCTCATCACCTTTTTCACGTAGTCGCGGGTTTCGGTGAAAGGGATGGATTCGGCGTAGATCGCGCCCTCCATGACCTGTTCGTCGCGCCAGCGCCTGGCGCGGCCCGGTCCCGCATTGTAGGCGGCGGTCGCCAGCACCGTGTCCCCGCCCATGCCCTCCTGCACGTGCTTGAGGTAGTAGGTGCCGAGCTCGATGTTGGTGTCCAGCCGGGTGATCACGAGGTTTTTGTGATCCTTGAAGCCGAGGCGTTTCGCGATCCACTGCGCGGTGGCCGGCATGACCTGCATGAGCCCTCCGGCACCCACGGCTGAGCGCGCCTGCGTCACGAAGCGGCTTTCCTGGCGCACCAGCCCGTACACCCAGGCTTCGTCCAGCGCCAACTGGCGCGTGTAACCCTGCATCACGTCGCGGTAGGGGGCGGGATAGCGCAGGTCGAAGTCATGCAGCTGCACGGTTTTGTCCGCGGTATTGATGGCGCGGTCGTACCATTCGTTGCGCCGCGCCAGTTCGGCTGCGGCAAGCAGGTGCCGGTCGTCGAAATTGCGCGTCGCCCAAGCCCATTCGCGCGTCGCATCGAAGCGCAGGTCCAAGCGGTACAGCACCAGGGCGCGCTGGATGGCGGGCAGGCTCCTTACCGCGGCGAGCTCGGCCTCGCTGGCCTTGTAGGCGGCCGGCGCGGCCTCGATGGCGATGCCCAGCTCTTCGTCCGCCAGTTGGCCGTAAAAATTGGGTTCTTTCGACAGCGGCGCGAGGATGGCGTTGGCCTGCCCGATCTTGCCCTGTGCCTTGAGCGCGCGTGCTTTCCAGTAACGCCAGCCGCCTTCGCGCTGGACGCCATCCGACATGGCATCGATGCCCGCCAGAACGCCGGGCCACTCCCGGGCGCGCAGGGCGGCGCGGACCCACCAGCCCAGCTGCACGTCGCTGAGGCCGGCGCTGCCCGCCTTTCTGAACCAGCCCAAGGCCAGCGGGCTGTGCTTGCGCGCAGCCTGGAAGGCAAGCTGTCCCCAGGCATATTTCTGTTCCGCCTCGCTGAAACGCGGCTGCAGCTTTTCCCAGTAGGCGAGAGCCTGCTCCGGTTGGCCGCGTGCAATGCGGTACAGGGCGAACAGCGCCAGCTCGCGATCCGCGCGGCTTTTTGGATTGAGCCTGTGCCGGTCGAGAAAGCGCTGGGGGTTTTCCGCCACGCTGTCGAGGGCGCGCAACGCGTCGGCCTGGTGGCCGGGCAGATATTCCGCGACGCGTTTGGCGACGGTGATGTTTCCCGCCTCCAGCGCCAGACGCAGCCGCGTCCAGACATCCTCCGCGCTGAGCTTGCCGTGAGCGATCATGGCATCGTACAGCGGCGAGCAGTTGGACGGCATGTCGGTGCCGCTGAACCACAACGGCCGTGCTTCCTGCAGCGCGTCCTGGTCGCCCTGGGCCAAGCGCGCCTGCAGGGCGTAGCAGGTGATCACCGCGTCCTCGTTGACCAGGTTGGGGTATTCGCCCAGAAACAGAGCCCAGTCCGCTTTCCTGCCCAGCACCTTCAGCCATTCGCCGCGCAGGCGGTCGGCCAGCGCGCTGTCGGCGTAGCGCTGCATGAACTGCTGCACCGCATCGGGCTCGGCCTGTTCGAGTTGCCCCAACAACTGCCAGTAGTTCGCGTAGGGCTCCAGCACATGGCCCTGCAGGCGCGGGACGTACGCTTCCAGCCTGGTAAGGTTGCCTGACCTGTGGGCATCGCGCGCGGCAAGGAAATCGGCTTCGGGGTTGCCGGCCCAAGCCTGGGTTGCGGACACCATGAAGGCAGCCCCCAGGTACAACAAATTCACTCTCATAGCGACTATAGTAAACTCTGGATACTCACCTTGGGAGTATAAGGTGAAACGACAAGTTCCACGGCACACCGATCGAAAAGACCAATAAAGAAAGATAAGAAAATGCCCTACGTCAGCCTGAATCCGACCACCAACGCAATCCTGAAAACCTTCCCCGGCTGGGATAGCGGCCGCCTGATGGCCGCCCTTGAGCGAACCCGCCGCGCCCAGATGGAGTGGCGCCATACCGAGCTGCCGGCGCGCGCCAGGCTGCTGCAGCGCGCCGGGGATCTCCTGCTGGAGAGGCGCGGGGAGCTGGCCGCGCTGATCACCCTGGAAATGGGCAAAATCCTGCGCGAGGCCCGCGCGGAAGTGGAGAAATGCGCCATCGCCTGCGACTACTACGCGCTGCACGGGGCGGATTTCCTGCAGCAGGAGCCGATCGAAACCGATGCCGGCAAGAGCTACGTGGCCTACGAACCGCTCGGCACGGTGCTCGCCGTGATGCCGTGGAACTACCCGCTGTGGCAGGTGTTCCGCTTTGCAGTGCCGGCCCTCATGGCGGGCAACGGCTGCGTGTTGAAGCACGCGTCCAACGTGCCGCAATGCGCGCTGGCCATCGAGGCGGTGTTCCGCGATGCAGGCTTTCCCGAACACCTTTTCACCACGCTGCTGATAGACGCCGGACAGGTCGCCGACGTTATCGCCAGCCCGCATGTGCATGCCGTCACCCTGACCGGCTCGGAGCTGGCCGGCCGCACGGTCGCGGCACTCGCCGGCCAGCACCTGAAGAAATGCGTGCTCGAACTGGGCGGATCGGATGCCTTCGTGGTGCTGCGCGACGCGGACCTGGAGTTTGCGCTGCAGATGGCCGTGGCGTCGCGCTTCCAGAACTGCGGGCAATCCTGCATCGCCGCCAAGCGTTTCATCCTCGTCCCGGAAATCGCGGAAACCTTTTTGGAAATGCTGCGGCAGCGCGTGGACGCCCTGAAGATGGGCGACCCCGCGGACGAAGCCACGCAGATCGGCCCCATGGCCCGGCTGGAACTGCGCGAGGAACTGCACCGCCAGGTCACCGACTCCATCGCCCAGGGCGCCCGGGCCCTGCTGGGCTGCGCCCCGGCGGCGCGGCAGGGCGTGTTTTACCAGCCTTCCATCCTTGATCACGTGACGCCCAAAGCGCGCGCCTATCACGAGGAATTGTTCGGGCCGGTGGCCGTGGTCATTCGCGCCCCGGACGAACTGGACGCCATCCGCATCGCCAACGACACGCCCTTCGGCCTGGGAAGCAGCCTGTGGAGCCAGGATCTCGACCGCGCCGAACGCCTCTCGCGCGACATCCAGGCGGGCTGCACCTTCATCAACGGCATGGTGAAGTCCGACCCGCGCCTGCCGTTCGGCGGCATCAAGGCATCCGGGTACGGGCGCGAGCTTTCCTACCACGGCCTGCGCGAGTTCACCAACGCCAAGACCATCTGGATCAGGGCTTTGCGCCGCGACGCCGGGGAGCGCCGCAACGTCGACCGGCGGCATTAAAAGGCGGAGTGCTGAGTGCTGAGTGCGGCTATCCCAGGAACAGCTTGTAGGCGGGATTCCTGCTCTCGTCCCACCAGGCGTAGCCCAGCTTGTCGAGAAACGCGCGGAACGCCGGCTTGTCTTCCGGCGCCACCTGGATGCCCACCAGCACCCGGCCGTAGTCGGTGCCGTGGTTGCGGTAGTGGAACAGGGTGATGTTCCAGTCGTGGCTCATGCAGTTGAGAAACTTCATCAGCGCGCCGGGCCGTTCCGGGAACTCGAAGCGGTAGAGCATTTCGTTCGCCACCCCCGGCGCGTGCCCGCCGACAAGGTGCCGCACATGCAGCTTGGCCATTTCGTTGTCGGTCAGGTCGAGCGCCTGCAAACCCCTGCTTTTCAGTCCTGCCACCAGTTTCGCGACCTCGGCGCGGTTCTGCACCTGCACGCCCGTAAACACGTGCGCCACCTTGGGGTCGGCGTAGCGGTAGTTGAATTCGGTGATGTTGCGCGTACCCAGTTGCGCGCAGAACGCCTTGAAGCTGCCGGGTTTCTCCGGGATGGTCACCGCCAGCAGGCCTTCGCGCTGCTCGCCCAGTTCCGCGCGTTCGGCTACGTGGCGCAGGCGGTCGAAGTTCATGTTGGCGCCGGAGGCGATCGCCACCAGGGTCTGGTCGCGCAGTTTCTCGCGCGCCGCATAGGCCTTGGCGCCGGCGATGCTGAGCGCACCGGCCGGCTCCAGGATGGAGCGCGTGTCCTCGAACACGTCCTTGATCGCCGCGCAGATGGCGTCGGTGTCCACCAGCACGATCTCGTCCACCAGCTTGCGGCACAGCCGGAAGGTTTCCTCGCCCACGCGCTTCACCGCCACGCCGTCGGCGAACAGTCCCACCTGCGCCAGGGTCACGCGCTCGCGCTTGCGCAGCGAGCGGTACATGGCGTCGGCGTCCACCGGTTCGACGCCGATGATGCGGATTTCCGGGCGCAGGCGTTTGACGTAGGCCGCGATGCCGGCGATCAGCCCGCCGCCGCCGACCGGCACGAAGATCGCGTGGATGGGCCCGCTGTGCTGGCGCAGGATTTCCATGCCGACGGTGCCCTGGCCGGCGATGACGTCGGGGTCGTCGTAAGGGTGCACGAAGGTGGCGCGCAGTTCGCGGGTGAGCTCCATCGCGCGGGCATAGGCCTCGTCGTAGGAATCGCCGTGCAGCACCACCGCGGCGCCGCGGCCGCGCACCGCGTCGATCTTGATTTGCGGCGTGGTGGCCGGCATCACGATGGTCGCCTCGCAACCGAGCCGTTGCGCCGCCAGCGCAACTCCCTGCGCATGGTTGCCGGCGGAGGCCGCGACCACGCCGCGCTTGAGCGCCGCCTTGGAAAGCGTGGCCATCTTGTTGTAGGCGCCGCGCAGCTTGAAGGAAAACACCGGCTGCATGTCCTCGCGCTTGAGCAGCACGCGGTTGCGCATGCGGCCGGACAGGTTGGGCGCCAATTCCAGCGGGCTTTCGATGGCTACGTCATAAACGCGCGCGGTGAGGATTTTTTCCAGGTAGTCGATCCTGGTTTTGGGGGATGGCATTTTTCGCGTGTCGGGAGTCGTGGATTGTCGGCGCCAAGCTTAGCATGCCGGCATGCCAAGCTGTAGCAAAAAGCCGGGTTTGCGGCTATCCTTGAGCCCTTAAGCAGACATTTACCGTGGGAAAAGAGCAAAAATGACGCAAGACGAACTAAAGCAGGCGGTCGCACGTGCCGCTATCGAATATGTGCGCTCCGGCATCATTGGCGTGGGCACCGGCTCCACCGCCAACCATTTCATCGACGAACTGGCCAAGGTGAAGCACAGGATCGACGGCGCAGTCGCCAGCTCCGAGGCCACCGCGCAGCGGCTCAAGAGCCATGGCATACCGGTACTGGACCTCAACCGGGCGGGCGAGCTGGAACTTTATGTCGATGGAGCGGACGAAATTACCGAGCACCTGCACATGATCAAGGGCGGCGGCGGCGCGCTGACGCGCGAGAAAATCGTCGCGGCGGCGAGCCGCAAGTTCATCTGCATCGCCGACGGCAGCAAGCTGGTTCCGCTGCTGGGCAATTTCCCCCTGCCGGTGGAGGTGGTGCCCATGGCGCAAAGCCATGTCGCGCGCCAGCTGGTCAAGCTGGGCGGGCAGCCGGTGCTGCGCGAGGGCTTCGTCACGGACAACGGCAACATCATCCTCGACGTGCGCGGGCTGAAGATCGTCAATCCGGTGGAACTGGAAACGCGCATCAACCAGATCGCCGGCGTCGTGACCAACGGCATCTTTGCCATCCGCCCCGCCGACGTCCTGCTGCTGGGGACGGAGCAGGGCGTGAGGACCATTACCGGCGGCAGCCTGTAACCGGGCTGTCACCCGGAGAGGGAGTGTCTATAATCTCAGCATGTTTGCAGGGAATCTGACCATGGGACAGGAACATATCTACAAGCAGTTCGACGCCGATCTCGAGGCCGTGCGCTCACGCGTGCTGCAAATGGGCGGGCTGGTCGAGGAGCAGATCGCGTTTGCCGTGGAGGCCCTGAGCACCGGCAACATCCAGCTTGCCGAGCAGGTCATCGCCAACGATCACCGCGTCAACGCCCTGGAAGTCGGCATCGACGAGGACTGCATACTCATCATCGCGCGCCGCCAGCCGACCGCGAGCGACTTGCGCATCGTCATGATGATCGTCAAGACCATCACCGACCTGGAGCGCATCGGCGACGAAGCTGCCAAGATCGCGCGCATGACCAAGCGGGTCCACGAGTCGAACCGCATCGCCACGCCACGTTTCACCGAGATCAAGTACATGAGCGGCCAGGTGCTGGAGATGCTGCGCAAGGCGCTGGACGCCTTCGCCCGGCTCGATCCCAGCGCCGCGGCCCAGATCGCCCGCCAGGACATGGAGGTGGACGAGGAATTCCGCCTGGTGCTGCGCCATCTCATCACCTACATGATGGAAGACCCGCGCAACATTTCCATGTTTCTCGAGATCCTGTTCGCGGCCAAGGCGGTCGAACGCATGGGCGATCACGCCAAGAACATGGCGGAGTACGTCGTCTACATGGTCAAGGGCAAGGATGTGCGCCACACCAGCGTCGAGGAAATCGAGAGGGAAGCGTCGAAATAGCAGTCGGCCGCCGGGGTTGCCGGCGGCGGCAAAAATTACTTGCTGCTGGGCGGGACGTAGCCCGCAGGCATGTCGGCACCCCCCCCGAAGAAGTAGCCCTCCATCTGCTGCGCCAGGTACTGGCGCGCCTTGGCGTCCGCAAGGTTGAGGCGGTTCTCGTTGATGAGCATGGTTTGCTGCTTCACCCAGCCGGCCCACGCCTCCCTGGAGACGTTTTCGAAAATCCGCTTGCCCATTTCCCCAGGCGCCGGCGGAAAATCAAGCCCTTCCGCCTCGCGCCCGAGTTTTACGCATTTCACCGTTCTTGCCATGTTGCTGCTCCATTCCGGACCAAAACCAAAATGATAGCGCAAACGCCCTGTTCACACTACCGGGAACACAGGGCGTCTGCCGGATCTATGCTTCCGCAACAGCCGTTTTGCCCGACAGTCTCAGGGATGGATGCTCGCCACGCGGCATGTCCAGATGGTAGCCCTGCACCATGTCGACGCCGAACGCCCTGAGCATTTCCATGGTTTCCTCGTTCTCGACGAATTCGGCCACGGTGATTTTATGCATGCCGCGCGCCACGTCCACGATGGATTTGACGAATACCTGGTTGTCGCGGTCGTTGGGAAGGTCGCGGATGAACAGCCCGTCGATCTTGAGGATGTCGGCCTTGAGGTGTTTGAGATAGGCGAACGAGGAGAAGCCGGTACCGAAGTCGTCCAGGCAAATGCCGCAGCCGGTCTGGCGCAGCGCCTCGATGAAGCGCTGCGCATCGTGCAGGTCGGAGACCGCTGAGGTTTCGGTAAGTTCGACAAGCAGGCGTCGGGGTTCCACGTTGAGCTGTTTGAGCTGCGCGGCAATGAATTGCGGCAACCCCGGGTCGTCGAACGAACGCCCGGAAATGTTTACCGCCAGCGCGGGAATTTGGTCGGAGGCCGCCAGCATGGAGATGCTTTCGCGGAGCACCCAGCGGTCGATGTCCAGGATCTTGCCGCTCTTCTCCGCGAAGGGGATGAAGTGGCCGGGCATGATCAGCCGCTCCGGATCGGCTTCGTCCAGCATGCGCACCAGCACTTCGAAGTGTGAAATCGCTCCGTCCAGCGCGTTGTAAACGCCCTGGAAGTGCAGCCGCAACAGGTTCTTTTCAAAAGCGTTGGTGATGCGCTCGTTCCAGGACAGCCGGCTCAGCATCTCGCGCGATGCATCCAGCTCGTGGCTGTAGATGCGCCAGGCGTTCTTGCCGGCTTCCTTGGCCTGGTACATGGCGGAGTCGGCGTGCGCGATGAGCTCCTCGGCGTTGTCCGCGTGCAACGGATAGAAGGCGATGCCGAGGCTGGTGGTGAGGCGCAGGTTCTGCCCCTCGAAGCGGAACGGGATCTGCGCGATGGCGCGGATGATGCGCTCGGCCAGCATGGAAGCTTCGCGCTCGCTGGCATCGGGCACCAGCACGGCGAACTCGTCGCCCCCCAGGCGGCTGAAAATCTCGTTGCGCCGGATCAGCGTGCTGACCTCGCCGGCAACGCGGATCAGCATGGCGTCCCCGGCGCGGTGGCCGAAAGTGTCGTTGATGTACTTGAATTCGTCCAGGTCGAAAAACAGCAGGGCGCCGGCCGAATCGCGCCGCGCCACATCCACCAGCATGCGCGCCAGTTCCTCCTGGAAGCGGTGGCGGTTGTACAAGCCGGTCAGGGAATCCCGCTCGGCCAGGTAGATCAGTTGCTCGGCGGTCTGGCGTTCGCGCGTGACGTCCTCGTAGATCCACAGGCGCCCGATGAAGCGTCCTTCGCTGTCGCGCACCGGATACGAAAGCTGCGTCACCACGCGTCCGTCCGCCATCACGATTTCGAAGGTCTCGCTCACTTCATGGGTATGCAGCACGTTGAGGATGTGCTTGGAAAAATGGTCGGGACGGGCCAGCACATTGGCAGAGTATTTCAGCACTTCCTGGGTGTACTTGCCGATGAGTTCGATCGTATCCTGGATCAGCCAGACGCGGCGGAAGGCCGGGTTGAAGTAGATGACGCGGTTTTCGGCGTTCTCGAACAGGATGCCGATGTTCATCGCCGACAACAGCGACGCCATGCGCGCCTGCTCCTGCTGGGACTGCACCAGCAGGCGCTTCTGGATGTCCTCGGACTGCTGCAGTTCCATCACCTTGTCTTGCAGCGCGAGTTCGGCCTGCTTGCGTTCGGTGATGTCGCGCATGCTGCTGCGGTGCCCGAGAAATTCCCCTTGCGCGCCGTACACCGGCTGCCACGAGGCGGATGCCCAGAACAGCGAGCCGTCCTTGCGCCTGGCGCGGAACTCGAAGTCGCTGCCCCCTTCGCCCCTGAGGGCGCCAAGACGTGCGATCCTTGCCTTCTCCGCATCCGGCGCGGCCACCAGGCGCAAGGGATAATCCGGCATTTCCAGGCATTCCTGCGGCGAGTAACCGGTCAGGCGCTCCACCGAGGGGTTGACCCAGATTGCCTTGCCATCCGGCCCCATCCAGTCTTCCCAGCCATAGGTGAAATCGGCGATGGCGTGAAACTTGGCTTCACTCGCGCTCAAGGCGCCAATGCGGTTGCGGATCGCCCCGGACATGACGTTGAAGGCCGAGGTGAGCTGGCCGACTTCGTCCTGCGTCTGTACCGGCAGGTCGATGTCGAAGTTGCCTGCGGCAACCTGTTCGCTGGCGCGGCTCAGCATTTGCAGATGGCGCGTCAGCCAGTAGCCGAGCAGGGCCAGCAGGGCGATGGACAGGGCTACACCGATGCCGGCAATCAACAGGCTTTGCTGCAACAGGCGTGACCTGGCCTGAACCAGGAAAGCGGTGGAAATGCCGTAGCGCAGCGTGCCGTAGGTTTGCCCGGCCAGTTGGATCGGCGTGCTGCCGTTGAAGCGGTCGGCGCCGCCGGTTTTGTTTTCGCCCAGTTCGCGGTCCAGCGGCGGCAGGGGCTCGGCCTTGTTCCAGCCGGCGGCGGCGACCACCTTTCCGTAATTGTCGAACAACGCCAGGTAGGTAATTCCCTTGTCGCTCTGGCTTTCCTTGAGGATTTCTTCCAGCGTTGCGTAGTCGCGTTGCGCCAGGGGGCCGGCCAGCGAGGCGCTTAGCAGCGGATGGAGCTCTTCGATGCGCTCCCTGGCCTGCTCGACCAGACTGGTTTCGGTCAGCCGCTCGCTGTTGGCCACCAGCAGGGTCAGCAGCAGCACTTCGACCAGCACGCTGCCCAGCACCAGCTTGAGGCGCAAGGAGCGCAACGGGAAAAGCCCTTTCATTGCGCCTGTCCGAGCATTTGCCTGAGTTCCTTGACGTAGGGGTCCATCCTTTTCAGGTCGGCGTCATCCACCGGCCTGATCCCTTCAAAGCCGTTGGCCTGCAGGAAAGCGCGGCCTTCCGGCGACTCGGCAAAGTGCAGCAGCGCGGTCCTGATCCTCTCGGTCTCTGCTGCGCCGAGTCTGGGATGGGCGAGATACATGACATGAGGCACCTGGTCCGTGGTGGCGAGAACCCGCATACTGTCCTTCAGCTCGTCAGGCATTTGCTGGAGTGCGGTGACCGAGACAATGGCCGCCTGGCTTTCCCCGCGCTGCACGGAAAGAACCCCGCTGTTGTGCGATGCCGCTGCAAGCAACTTGAAATCGCTGCCCGGCTCCAGCCCCCGGTCGTGCAGCAGTTGCAGGCTCATGCTCGTCACGATGGCAAGCCGGTTGGGAATGGCAACCGTTTTGCCGCGCAGCTCGCCGATGTCCTTGTATGGGCTCTCTTTGGCTACCACCACCAGACCACGCAGCTCGCGGGTGTACATGGCAAGCGGCGTATAGCCGGCCCCGGTCTGGGCCAGGCGGGCGAAGTGCGGCGCGGTGACGACGATGTCGTAGTCGCCGCGCTGGGTGCGCTCGACGAAGGTCTTGAAATCGGGTGCTGTATAGAGTTGCACCGGGCGCCCGTACGCTTTCTCCAGATACTGGCGCAGCGGCTGATGAATGGTCAGCACGGTGCGGGTGCTGAGGTAGGGGAAGACCCCGATCTCGAGCGACGAAGGGGCTGCCCGCGCAGGCGTGGAAATCAGCGCCAGGCCAAGCAGCACACTCAGGAGGATGCGGGGGAATCGGATCACTGCGGTGGTCGGATATTATCTAAATTGTGGATATTAAAGGTACCAGCGGAATGCATCTTATAGCAAAACCCGGTCCGGCAACAACAAGAGCCGCGCAAAACCGGCGTCACTCCGGGGCGTCATTCTCGTGTACGTCCCAGTAACCGCCTCGTTTCCGCCACGTAGGGGTCGAGGCGTTGCAGATCCGTATCGGACGCCGGGATGATGGAACCGAACCCGGTGCTTTCAAGGAATGTCCTGCCTGCGGCGGTTTCGTCCGCAAAGCGCTGGATCGACTGCCTGAGGCGTTCCACCTCCTTTGTGCCAAGCCGCGGATGGGCGAGAAATACCAGGTTGATGTAATCGCCGGTGTCGGCCAGGATGCGCACGCTGTCGCGCAGGCCGGGCGGCATTTGCATCAGCGCGGCGGGCGCCGAGATGGCGGCAGCGGCCTCTCCCTTTTGCAAGGTGAGCACGGCGGAGTTGAAAGAGTGTGTTTCCAGCAGCCTGAGGTCCAAAGCGCTGCTCAAGCCGCTTTGCCGCAGATATTCGACGCACACGATGGACGCCAGCGAGAGACGGTCGGGAACGGCAATGATGCGGCCGCGCAGCTCCTGTATGCTCTTCATTCCACTGTTCTGCGGCACCACAAGCAGGCCGCGGGCGCCGCCGGAATAGCGCACCAGGGGGACGAAGCCGTTGTCGATTTGCGCGATGCGGGCGAAATGGGCGGGAGTCACGACGAGATCGAAAGCGCCCTGGTCCGTGCTGTCGAAAAAGGCCTTGAACCCGGTTGCCGTGTACACCTCGACCGGCCTGCCCAGGGAGTCCTGCAGAAAATTGCGCAGCGGCTGATAGCTGTTGATCAGCGTGCGCGCGCTCAGGTAGGGCACGACCCCGATCTTCAGGGGAGGTGGTGCGGCCTCTTCGGCCGCGTGGGCAACCCCGCCCGGCAGCGCCAGCACAAGCGCCATGGCGCAGCCGCACAGCACGACCTTTGCCCCCCTGCATATCGCGATCAACGTGCCGCCTCCTGTCGGTTATCCGGCCCGGCCCAGCGTTTTTGCGTACACTTTCGACCTGCGCTGGTAGTTGTAGAGCGAGCGCTTTTCCTCGGGCAGATCGTCTATCGCGACTTCGACAAAACCGCGCTCCACGAACCAGTGGGCGGTGCGCGTGGTGAGCACGAACAGGCGGCGCAGGCCCTTTTTCGCGGCGTGGGCCTGCACGTAGCCGAGCAATGCCTCCCCGCGCCCCGCCTTGCGGTAATCCGGGTGCACCGCGAGGCATGCCAGCTCCCCGGCCTGCGCGTCGGCGAAGGGATAGAGCGCGGCGCAGCCGATCAGCAGGCCGTCATGCTCCAGCACCACGAAGCGCTCGATTTCCATTTCCAGCAGCTCGCGCGAGCGCCGCACCAGTGCGCCTTCCGCTTCCAGCGGCTCGATCAGCGCGATAATGCCGCCGACGTCGTCGATGCTGGCGGGCCGCAGGTTTTCCACCGGGTCCTTGGTGATCAGCGTGCCGACGCCCTCATGGGTGAACAGCTCCTGCAGGATCGCCCCCTGCACGTGGCGGCTGATCAGATGCGCGCGCGCCACGCCGTTGCGGCAGGCGCGCACGGCGCAAGGCAGGTAGAATCCCACATCCTCCGGCAGGCCGTGGCCGGGCTTGAGAAGCTTGTCCGCTTCCTGGGCGGTCAGCTCTTTCAGCACATCCCCTTCCGCATCGGTAACGCCGCGGGTTTCCATGAGAAAAATCAGTTTCTCCGCCTTGAGTGCGATGCCGGCGGCGGTGGCCACGTCTTCCAGCGTGAGGTTGAATATTTCACCGGTCGGCGAATAGCCCAGCGGCGACAGCAGAACGATCTCGCCCTGCTCCAGCCGCTGCTGGATGGCGTGTACGTCGATCTTGCGCACTTCGCCGGTGTGCTGCAGGTCCACCCCGTCGCGCACCCCCATCGGCCGGGCCGTGACGAAGTTGCCGCTGGCCACCCGGATGCGTGCGCCGGCCATGGGCGAATTGGCCAGCCCCATGGACAGCAGCGATTCGATTTCCACGCGCACCGTGCCGGCCGCTTCCTTGACGCAGGCCAGTGCGTCCTGGTCGGTGACGCGCAGGCCGTCGACGTAGCGCAGCACGGCGCTGCGCTCGCGCAAGCGCGCCTCCACCTGCGGCCGTGCCCCGTGCACCAGCACGATCCTCACCCCGAGGCTGTTGAGCAGGTTGATGTCGTGCGCGAGCTCGACGAAGCCGCCGTCATCGACCACCTCGCCGCCGAAGGCCACGACAAAAGTGCGGCCGCGAAAGGCGTGGATATACGGCGCCGCCGAGCGAAACCACTTCACAAAGGCGTCCGGGCTGGCGAGGATGATGTTCGGCATCGGGCTCTTAACTTCCAAAAAACTCGAAGAATAACGTGTTACGCATTGATCGGCAACGGGTTTGAGGGCGTTCGTCGGGGTCGGTCACGGCTGTTTGCGGCGCAACTCCGCCTTTAACGGCGCGACATGGCCATCCACGACCGCCAGCTCGTCCGGTTTCAGCGCCCGCAGCGCGTCGTAGCCGAGGGATTCGAGGAATTTCCTGCCGTCTGCCGTTTCGTTGGCGAAACCCAGGATTGCCTGGGTGATTTCGGCCACCAGCGCTCCGGGCACCGCGGGGCTGGCGAGATAAACCACGCCGGGTACGCCGCTGGCGGAGGTCGCGATGGCGCGCAGTTCCTGCTTGAGATCGGAGGCCGCCGCGATGAAGGCACGGTCGGAGACGACCGCCGCCTCGGCTTCTCCGGCCAGCACCGCATGCATGGCCGTGGAGTGCGTGGTGGCGGTGTAGAGCGTCACATCTTCGCCGGGCTTCAGCCCGTGGCTGCGCAACACCTCCGCCCCCAGTTGTGTGACGATGGCCAGGTTGTCCGGAACGGCAACCCTCCTGCCGCGCAGGTCGGCGATGCTGCGTATCGGCCCGTCCCGCGCGACCAGCAATATGGCATGGGTATCCATGGCCGGCCGCAGCATCGGCACATAGCCGGCTTCCAGTTCGGCCAGTCTTGCCGCATGGGCGACGGTGACCACGAAGGTGTATTCGCGGCGCTGCGTGCGCGCGATGAAGGTCTGGTAGTCGGGCGCGGTGAACAGTGTGACCGGGCGTCGCAGGCTGCGTTCCAGATAAACGCGCAGGGGCTTGTAGCGCTCCAGCAGGATGCGCGCCGGCAGGTAGGGTACGATCGCCAGTTCCATCCCCTGCGGGGGTGGGGCAGGTGCCGCATGGGATGCCAGCGCTGCGAGCATGAGGCATGCCAGAACAACTTTCCTGATCATTCGACCTCCTTCGGGAGTCTCAATCTAAAAAGGCTAACGGCCACTGCGGCCATTCAGAAATCGCCCCAGACAGCTTGCATGGCCGCGATTGCGGCCAGCGCCGCGGTTTCGGTGCGCAGCACGCGCGGCCCCAGCCGCACCGGGATGAAGCCGCATGCTGCGGCCGCCGCCACCTCCGCTTCGCTGAAGCCGCCCTCCGGTCCCGCCAGCACCGTCACGCCGGCCTCAGGCGCGGGCAGCTCGTGCAGCGTCCGCGTCGCATCCGGCGCAAACACCATGCGCAGGCCCGACCGCTCCGCGTCCCCCAGCCAGGTCTCAAGCGGCAGGATTGCGCCGACCGCCGGCACCCGGTTGCGCCCGCACTGCTCGCATGCGGAAATGACCACCCCTTGCCAGTGCTGCACGCGCTTTTCGGCGCGCTCCCCGGCCAGGCGCACGACGCTGCGGTTGCCAATCACCGGCTGGATCATTGAGACGCCAAGTTCCACTGCTTTTTGCACGGTGAAGTCCATTTTGTCGCCGCCGGAAAGCGCCTGAACCAGCGTAATGCCGAGCGGCGATTCGCATTCCCGGTCGAGATGTGTGCCGATTGCGACGCTGACTTCGGCCTTGCCGACGCGCACGATGGTTGCGCCGAACTCGCCACCCTGGCCGTTGAAAAGAGTGACGCCATCCCCGGCTGCGAGGCGCAGCACGCGCGCAGCATGATGTGCCGCCTGTTGTGGCAGCGCCACGACATCCCCCTGCTGCAAGCTGCCGGGATAATGGAACCTCGAAAATCCCACGGATCGATGCGCCCATTCAGGAGAATTTGCTCATGGTAATATATTTCCATTGCCGCTGTGGCGACGAAAGCGGTTGCGCAAGGAGTAGAGCCCATGGTCAGTCTGCAAACCCCGATTTGTGACTTCGGCTGGAAAGCCGTCGATTTTGATTTGCCCGGCGTGGACGGGAAGCGCTACACCCTGGCCGACGTGCGCGGCGGGAACGGCCTGCTGGTGATGTTCATCTGCAACCATTGCCCCTATGTGAAAGCGGTGCGCGAGCGCATCGTGCGCGACGCGAAGGAATTGCGGCAATACGGCATGGGGGCCATCGCCATCATGTCCAATGATCCCGCCGAGTATCCGGAGGACTCATTCGACAATATGCAAAGGGTAGCCGAGGAGTTCTGCTTCCCCTTCCCTTATGTGCTGGATGAAACCCAGCAGGTGGCGAAAGCCTATGGCGCGGTATGCACGCCCGACTTTTTCGGCTTCAACGG
>Ga0315281_10002596_pt1 | contig 26758 bp, 20 predicted proteins | sample YL17G07_0_MG_FD_204540 | JGI IMG/M metagenome (GOLD analysis project Ga0315281, IMG submission 204540) | Sediment microbial communities from Yellowstone Lake, YNP, Wyoming, USA - YL17G07_0 | ecosystem: Environmental > Aquatic > Freshwater > Lake > Sediment | place: USA: Wyoming | collected... | reverse complement strand
TCCCACGAGACGCTGGAAGCGGGGACACTTTTTGCACGTTTTGCAGAGCGTGCTTCCAAAATTGGCCTTGTCCTTGCCCGGGTTTGCTTGCTGGTGGAGTCGCACAATCTCGGCAAAGTTGGCCTGCGTGATGTGGAACCACCAGCGCACCTTGGTGTTGTGCCCGTTCATGGCCACCCAGTAGTGCCCGCCGGCGTAGGCCGGGCTGGTGGCATAGTAGTGAGGCAGATCGGCCACATTCTTTGGAAATACGTAGTTGACGTTGCAGGCTTTCGCAGTGCTCTTGAGGCTGAATGTCTTGAGCTCCACGGCCCTGCCGAACGAGTCGTGAGCGTCGGCACCGCGCGCATTCTGACCATTCCATGCAAGACCAATCGTCTTGCAGGCCTCCAGCTCGCTCATACCGCCGCCATGAATCTTCTGAATGTGCGTTTGCTGTCTCAGCTCGCCCAGAACTTTGTTGGCCACCTGGAGCTGCTCCTCCTCAGTGGGATATTGTTTCTTGATTTGGTTGGCAATCTGCTTTGCAAGTGCGTCCATTGTGCTCTGCGGTTCTCTTGGTGCTGTGTAGTTTGTTTTGTTCTGAGCTGGCCAGGATAGAAGAGGACAAATAATTCTAATTCACTGTCGTATATTTATATCAAAACGCAATCTCCTCCAAATGGCGGGGTTGTGTGTTTTCGACAATGTGGCCAAGTTGGAGTGCGTAGAAAGCTTCCATGTTTTCGATAGCACGACGAAGTTGGATCCAGACGACGTCCAGCCACAATGGGATCTCCTTCAGACCAAACAAAACAGTTTGCTCATCGTCAGACTGACTGTCGGCAGGACTGTTTTCTTGTACAGCAGACACTACATTTTTGAACGCCGATATGAATAAGAGTGCTGGGCTGAGTTTTTCAGCACAAGCGGCGTCAACACAACGAGTGTGCTTCCTGCGTCGAGGCGATAGGCTAAATGCGTGAGTAAGCATCCCCCGACTGTTGCAGAGCACGCAGTAGCCTACCGCGGCATGATCCAGCCTTGTAAAGGAAGGTGCTAACTGCTTGGCGTCTGCCAGTTGATCAAGCTGTGCAAGCAGGTTCGCTTTGCTGAAACCTCTGCCCGGTCGCTCGAGACCTCCGGTCCAGCAATACTCAAGACTCGGCATGATCTTCTTGAAAAACGGCTGCATCTTGAGCAGACTGAACAGTGTTCCCTTGCTGGTTTTGGCAGGAGGGTCGATAGTATAGGAGCGCGTAAGCGAACGCCAATGGCCGGCCACCAGACTCGCAAAATCCTCGGCGAGGAAGTCAAAGTCCAGCTCCACGGGCACTGCTTTTGGAGCAGACTCGTTCTTATCAAGAGAGTTTTCGGGACTCTGTAGCTGAAATCTTTCCACTGCTCCCGAAGCACTGCCACTGTTGCTACTTTTCGTCTTCTTGTCTTCGCGTTCGGGACTGTAGCTGGAGTCTTCCGAGACTGGGATTTCATCATCGAAATCCTCCTTATCGTCCCTGAGGACATAATGTATCCGCCTCCCCTTCTTCTCCTGTTGAGTTTCGCGCTGGTGGACTGAAATTTCATCAGCACCATCCGGAGGCGAAGGAACCAGTACACTGGACAGTGTGTCTTGTACTGGGACATCAGGAAGCAGGATAACTGCATCCTCGCTTCCGCCCGAGCTCTGCGATAGATGACGCAGTGTCGTGGCAGCATCTTGCTTTTTGACGTCGTCCTTGTTTTGGGTGTTACGGCGACGTCTTGGGGGACTGGTGGGGGATGGAAATAACTTTTGGATCTTTGCTGAGCGACTCGCCGGAGCCTCGTTGGCTGGTGCAACCGCAGTGTCTGGAAGTACATCGGCAAGTGAACGCTTGATGAGAGCGCTTGCATCGGTGCGGTTGGTCTGAAGAAGTTGTCTGAGCTTTGTCTGCAGTGAGTCCTCATGCGCCTGCTTGTACGCTGCCAGTGTTGTTGATAACTCCTCTTCTTCCTGCCGTATTTTCTCCTCTGCAACACTCAGCTCCCACTGTATGGTTTCCTCCATCAGCTTTTTCTTTTGGTCCATTTCCTCTTGCATCTTCTGGACTTCGGCGTCAACACGGCGCTTGGATTCTTCCCAAAGCTTCGTCTGCATCTTCTCGACTTCGATCTCGATCTGACGCCGAGATTCATCGAAAATCTGCTTCTTCAAGTCCAGTTGCTGCTGCTGCCGAGTTTGCTCAAGAGCTTTTTGCTGCAGTTGTATGGTCTCTAGTTTGGCAGCTGTTGCTTGCTTGAGTTTCTTGAGTTCAAGGAGTTTCGCTTGCTTCGCCTGCTTCTCTTGCTCTTCGTGCCGTCTTCGTTCAGTGGAAAAAATGGCAAGTGTTTTGTCGAACGTCTCCAACTGTGGGCCGAGCACAGCCTGCCAATATGCCCCAGCCACACCGCTGAAATGCAGCTCCAGTGGAAATCGGAACTCGTGGTTCGGATTGTCCGTTTCGCAGACGCGGAGCTCCATGTTCAATATGGCCTGTTGTACAAACTCGACGCAAGGCGCAATGCTGGAAATCACGCGTCCTTCTGTGTGAGTGCCTGTCACACGAAGTTCCATTTTTACAGTGAGTTCTGTCTTTTCAAATTCTTCGACTTGACTCATGTTGTTATGTTCAAATTCGTTCGAAATGAACGTGTGACAGGCAACCTTAATCAATGTGCGCACTGTTTGGTACGCGCACATTAATTAATGAGCGCATTGATTAATAGGCCCGATGGCAGGGCAAAGTTGTCATGACCGATACACTTTATTTTTTGAACGGCTTCCAGACAAGTTCGTCCCATTTGATTTTGTCCCCTTGAGGTTCTTGGGAACGGAATGGGGCCAGTGGATCCTCCTGTGTAATCCAAACCTGAATTCTCCTGTCGGTCTTGTTCTGATACCAGGAGTCATAGTAGTTGTCTCCACAGCCGTCAGGAGGTGTCTCGCGCCCGAGGGCATCCACGACGGTGTCGGGTACGGGATCGTGTTTCAGACAGGCAAAGCAGGAGATGTCCCTGCCTTTCTCGTAGACACAATGCCTGCAATAGAACAAGTCGCAACCACCGCATTTCCGGTGCGTCTTCTCAGTCTTCTCGAAATTCACGTCACACTGACAATAGTCAGCATCTGCATCTTTGCTGTCCATGTTCGTCTTGACAATGGCGTGGATATAATCAGATGGTGTAGCTTCTTACAATTGGATATAGAGTGTTTATTCGGCTTTGATCAATGTGCACGCTATTTGGTGCACACACATTGATTAATAAGCACATTGATTAATAGGCCCGATTTTTCTTCGGAAGGCCGTGCGTGGGCACGCAACACATTTTTGAGCCAGTTTAAGAACTGTATTGAATATGAAGTCAGTTCACAGCATGTTTGTCAAGCAAGCTCCCAACTCGAAGCGTCAGAAACAGGCCGCTGAGCTGGACACGGTTCCAGAATGGCGAACCCATCTCACGGAGCACGGCTGGTGCGTGGTTCCAAACTGCTTTGAGCCTGAGCGCTATGTAGACGAATTCTGGGCCTGGATGGAGAGCTTTGGCACGGGAATCGAGCGTGGCAATGCACAGACCTGGTCTGCTGCCAACTGGCCGCACTCAATGCACGGTCTGATTCAACACTTCAAGATTGGCCATGCACCGTTTGCTTGGGCTATTCGTGCAGAGCCAAAGATACTTGAAGTCTTTGCTCTGATATACGGTGTTCCAGCGTCTGAGCTGTTGGTGAGTTTCGACGGTGGCAACTTGAGTCGTCCAGGACAGAGCAAGGCGTGGCCGCATCTGGATCAAGGCTCTAAAAGCAGTGAGTTCGCCTGCTACCAGGGCCTGGCAGCACTGACCAGCAACAATGGCGGTCTGTGTGTTTACGACAGATCCCATCTGCAGCACGGCAAGTTTTTCAAGAAGACCGGTATCAACAGTCACGGCAACTGGTACAAGTTGAGTGCTGCCGATCAGGGGTGGTACGCTGAGCACGGCTGCGATACGGTACTGATTTCTCCGCCCGCCGGCTCGCTCGTGCTCTGGGACTCCCGTACAGTACACTGGGGCCAGCCGCCCACCGATGTTCCTCGCCTCTGCACCTACGTCTGCTACTTGCCGCGCAGCCGTGTGATGTCGAAGCAGCTGGCGAAGCGGCTTGCAGTCTTCGCTGCGCGCCGGATGACAAGCCACTGGCCCTATCCTGTGCGTATGTTTCCCGAGACCTTCCAGCACTGGGGTCATCCTGAGTTGCTCACTCGCTTCCCTGCTCGGCCGACCATTGCAGACTCCCAGCTCACGCCCACAATGCGCCGACTTATTGGATTTGCAGAGTAAAGAGAAGCGAACACAGAAGAGCAAAAAAGTAAATTTTCTCCTCTCAATCTCTCAAAAAGTGTTGCCGGCGCGCAGTACGCAGACTTTGCAATGAGCAAGACCGAGACACTTGCATTTGGCGAGTCAAGTCGTGAGGTCGCCCGGATTGCCGAACTGACCACCGAGTTCATGGAAAGCATACACCGAAACAGCGTAAACAGCATAGCCGATGCTGGAGAGTTGGAAACACAGCTCCGCAACTACGTGTCATTGAACTATCCTGACGTCCATGCACAGGTCAAGTCAGACACTCAGATCTACTGGAATGCTCTCTGGAGTCTGGAGCAGATGCGACGCCGAAAGAGCGTGAACAACAGCAGCCAGCCCACCTCAGAGACCGTGTCGCGATTTGCATTCGAGTTTGAAGAAACAAGTCCGGAGTTCAAGCGAATCACCGAGCTGGCTGTAGAATACATGAAAAGCATCGGCAGAGAGTGGATATCCAACGGCACCGAGGGCGACTACATGGAAGCGGGTCTCTCCAAGTATGTGGAAGTCAACTATCCCAACGATTGTATTCTAGTCCAACGGGACCCATCAATCTACTGGAATGTTCTCTGGGAGCTGCAGCAGCGGAATGAGGGTGCAAGCGACTCGAATGATTCTGATCTCGAATGGGTTTAATGGTACTGGACGTTTACCACACTACCGCTTATCTATCTGGTTTCCCGCACTCGTGCCTCTTTTTTTGTGCTGCTCTTAGTCAAGTTCGATGATTTCAGTGGGCGACTTTTGCGGCGGCATGACAACTTGAGTTTGACGCTGCGTCTCGAGAGCGGCCTCAACCTCCCTACTCCTGTGAAGTAAACCGGGCCGCAGGGAGTTCTTGCACACGGGACATTGATCCCACTTGGGGCGCGGTTTGGTGGCGTGCAGCAGATCAGACCACAACTCCAGCAGCGAGGACAGATCGAATGCCTGAGCGCCGTGCTGACACTCGTCGCCGAAGACTGGCCATCGCAAGGGTCGCTGACTCAGTGGACAGCGCGGATAGGCGCGGTAGACCGCAGTAATCTCCATGTCGGAATCGCTCTGTGAAGCCTGCAACTCTGGAATCTCGAACCGAAGCGTCAACCGGAAGGGCAGGCCGGACCACACCGCATTGAGATCAACCTCTGTGGGCTGCCAGCCGGCCAACATTTTGTCCACTGTCTCGCGAGGCAGATGTTGCTGCAGCAATGGCACCAACTTGATCCGAGGCAATGGGTCATCAACAACTTGACACCGTGTTGAGACCGGCAGTGCCTGCGGTGGTGGCTCTGGTACAGTTTTGCGTTTTGGTACAATTCGCACTTTCTTCTTCCGCTGACCTGCACGAAACTCGGCAATTCCCGGCGCATCACAGTGGCGAATCGTGTGTCCAATCCGTCGGCAGAAACCACACTTCCTTGGCTCTGCAATGCGCTGCCGTTTGGCGCTGGGTTCGTTGCGATGTGCTACCGTATGGATGGGTCTCTTCAGTGTTGTGGCTAATAATGTCGAGACAGACTCACTGACGCTGGCCCGCAGACCGTGGGGAATCAATGGCACACACCATGTGTAGAGCTTGAGCGTTTTTCTCCAGCGGAACTTGGCCTCCATAATCTCCCAAAATTGCATTTGTGAGCTTTCAACGCGATGCAACATGAACTGCTTCTGAATTTCATATCCGTCAGGCGGCAGAAGCTGAGATGCCACACGCCAAACCACGTGCTTGCTCAGTGCACGCGGATAGCGTCCCGTGCAGGACCGCTCGTGCAGGGTGTAGCCCAGCTGTACCTGCTCTCTGAAAAATGTCTTGAGCTCTCGTCTCAGTGCCGAGTCCTCAGACTGCGGCTGCAGGTTATCAGAGGCGTACGGCGGACACCGGCAGCACTGTTTGAGTGTGGCTTTCTCTGTGGCCATTTTTTGCACTCAGCCTTGAGTGTTTTTTCTTAATGCTTGCCCCCAGACGAATAACACCGCACGCTGAGAGCACATTAGTCCAGGGGAAAGTCCAAATGATTAATCAATGTCATCACCCGTGCTTTAATCAATGTGTTGTCTCGACGCCTGTCGTTCGCAAAACTTCTCGCCGCAACGCTGGCAATTTCACTGAGGATGCCGACCGACATCACTGATGAAATGCTGATAGGAGCCTACACGCGCATACTGTCCTCCAGTATTGTTGCTTTTGAAGGCGAGCGTATGCGATTTGCAATCACCCTGCACCAAAAACTCAAAACCACCTTTTGCAACACCTATTCCAAGGCCGTGTCTACGTCGTGCGACCCTCTTCCTTGGAGACAGTTCCTCATTGAGGCACTGCTCCCGGTTGATTTTGCCTTCCCTGAAAAAGATGGAAACTGTCAAGTCTCTTCGTCGTATATGCCCTACATCCTAGTCCATCCGTTCCTGTTTGACTCGGCACGCGGAGATCTGCCCAAATTCCTGCAACACCATCACAAACTGTCACATCTAGGCCCGGTGCCGGATCCACTGCAAGCGTCGCGCATCACTCGCGTTCGGATCTTTTCTCTGGATGCCGGACACCAGGAGACTGTTATCCAGTGGCTGTGGACTCGCTACTTTCTGTCCCCAAAGAGCAAGAACGCTACAGAGCATCAGGTTGCATGACTAAAAAAAGCGCCTGCTTTTCACTTTGGAGTTTGTGCATGCTAGTCTTACACCTCCGTTTATTTTGTACATTGCTCAAAAGCCATACGGAGATTTGTAGTGGCCGTGCGGGGACCAATGCTCTTCCTCGACTCTGCGAATCTGCGTCAGTATGTCGTCGCCCGTGAGGCTCAGCGTCTCGCTTTCGGCATACTTATTCAGCAGATCGGCCAGCTCGCCAGCAAGCTCAGAGACCTCGGTGCGTGCTACCGAGGCGATGGCCAGATTCTCCAGCAGCTCTGGGAAGCCAAGCTCAAACATCTGACTGATCGCAGTGGTCTCGACTTTGCGGAACTCGCTCTCCTCTGGCAGAAAGAGCCGCTGGCTGTCGGCTGCAATGTAGATCTCCAGGGAACTCAGCACATGCCGCATGAGCTGTGGATCGCGGTGGAGTACAAACTTCTTGAAGACCTCCATAATGTTGGCAAACTCAAACCGGTCAAGCTGTGCGTAGTTGGCCCGCTGCACTGCCGCAGCCAGCGCGTACACGGCTTCTTTGGCCACATCGTAGGCGGCATGCAAACTGTCGGAGATCACGGCGTCGAAGAGGAGCGATTGCTGCGAAAACGCATCGATAAAGCTGGGCCCACACAGCAGAATGTTGCTGAGAATGTTGTAGAGCATGGGCTTGGGCATGTTCTTCATTTGCTGCAGACGAGCGAGAAGCGTCCAGAGTCCGGCGTCGGCAAACCGCTGCGAGTATTCGTCCAGCGAGGAGGTAAGCTCGATAATCAGCGATAGGAGGAGTTTAACCAGGCCGGGCCGTATACTGGAGGCGTCCAGCGTCTGGAGCAGCCAATCGGCCGTAAAAATAGCCAGCACAGGACCGTGCACAACATCGCCCAGCGTCAGCAGATTGTGGACTGCTGTCAGTGCATCAACGCGCAGCTGTTGTTGACTGTTGTGCGAGTGATCAAACAAAAATCGCAGCGGCGACAGCATTGTCTGGAGCAGCGGCCAGTTGTGGTGAGCTGGCTGACGGCTCAGATTGTGCAGTAGCAGGCCGAAAATCTCCAATACGGCGCAATCCTCGCCGCGATACTGCAGGTGCAGAGCAGCCAGGCGGAGCACCTCCCGTTGGAGAATGTACTCGCGCACTTCAGTATCCTCGCCCACCAGATTGGCCAGAATCCAGAGGACATTTTCGAGAGTGCGCGGCGGCAAGTCGTCCGGCGCCAGCATAAGGTAGCCGAAGCAGAGGTCGCTCAGTCGGCAGGCCATCAGTTGGCGTGTGTGATCGCTCTCTGGGCTTGAAGCTACGTTGGCCAGTGCCCAGAGCAGGCAGTCGACCGTCTCGTCGAGCGGAGGCCCGCTGGTAGTGCTGAGCATCATTTCCACAATGTCTTGGACGATGCCGCACTGCAGAACTTTTGCTGCATAGTCCTTTGGTGCACCTTTCATGGACATGCGCCTCAAGTTGCTGGCGCCTTTGCCCCGTCGAGTTGGCTCTCCGCTGCGAATATCGCTGCAGATTTCCTCTAGACTGTACTGCTCTGCCTCTGGCGATGCCTGCTCCGGCTGATTGGCCGAAAGCGCTGTATCAACACGGGATCTGTGCATAGAAATCGAGCGTTCCAACTCCTCTTTGCGTATGTTGTTCACCTGCTTGTGTCTCTTCTTTACAGAGTCATGTTGGGAAACGGTTGGCTTGGTCGCTCGCCTGTTTTCGGTCAGTTTCGGCGACTGTGTCGTGTCGGCATACATTGTGCTTTGTTCTGGGAGTTCCCTCCTTTGTAAGTCACAGCGCAGATACAGTCACGTTTGGAAGAAAAAAGGTAAATGACTCAGTCTACAGAAAGAAAAAACAGAAAAATTCCAGCTTCTCGACGCTTGACAATAATCAATGAGCGTTAGTATGCTAGTACACCACCCTCGCACTTTTTTTCGCAGTGTGCAAGAGAGTATTTTCGGCGGAATTTATATAAATTAATGCTGCCGCCACAAAGTGAAAGGTCAGTTTTGTTTCACATCATACTCGATCGCATCGTTTGAAGAAGATGGACATACAAGACCGCATCCGCGCAGAGCCTATGGATCACGACTTGTCCTGGAAGACGTGGTATGGCTTTGGCGTGCTCAGCGGCCTGACTACGAGATGCCTGAAAACACTCAAGACCAATGATAACAACAAGAATCTAGTACAAGACTGTGTTACTGGACGTCTATTTATCCACGACACGCTGCAGGGAGACATGGTGCAGTACTTTCCAGACCTCGATGCTGAGATGTTTCGTACGAGTCGAAGAGTGCGATGAAGAACACGATTAAATACACCACACGACTATCTAGTTTCCTTGGTAGGATGTTTCTTTCTCCTGTGATATACATTACCCGGACTTTTACTTAGAAGTGGCCTGTAAATTACTTTCCGTGTCGACAGGAGGCGCTTTGCAGCAGTCAGGCCAGTTCTCCGACATTATCTCCAACTGGTCAGGGGACCATATGCTCTCCGCCAATAGTTTCTGCTTGAGACACTTTCGGCAAATTCGAGACCGTCCGCCAAGTCCTGCCATTATGCATTTCCCGGCAAACAAACGATGACACAACTGGCATTCGTAGTCTTGACTTCCTCTGCAACCATCTGCACATTCGTAAGTGCGAACTGCATTTGAGAAAGCCCCGCTCATTGTGTTGGCTTTGTGAGTTTTTTTAATGTGACAACCTGAACCATGTTTTGCGAGTTTTACTTTGCATTGCGCAGCACAAGCTCAATGTTGCGTTCTCGAGCGGCTGCCTGGAGCTGCTCGTAGTAGGCCTCAGCAAACAGCTCTGGACTTGCATACTCTGTAGAGTCCATCGGCTCCAGAGCCATGAGCTGGACGCTGGCTCCGGCTTTCGGCCAGAAGCTGTTGTAGCGGCCCCAGGCCAGCGTGGGGAAGCTGTGTCCAATGTAGCGCTGGAAGAACGCCTGCAGCCGCGGCCACGACGGCTCGAACTGGTGAGTTGTATGCTCGCCCAGCGAGAGACACGGCACGACACTTGCTTTGTACTGGTGGGCCTGCCGTAGGAAGCCGTCGCGACGAAACGTTACGATCCGTGTGCTGGTGTTCTCGTGTGCCAGGGCGATTTCGCGGGCGCCGCCCGGCACAATGGTAATGCTGCGTCCCGCCTCCAGTTCCTCTCGAATGCGCTCCGAGGTGGCTTCCCGACCGCCCAGCACTATGGCCAGCTCACTGAGCAGTGGGATGGTCAGCATTTCATTGCCGACCAGTGGTGTGCTGCTCTTCGCATGCTTGCCAAACACCGTGCTCTCGGGAGTGAACATAAAGCAGCAGAGCTGGGAGGTTGCCAGCAGCCCGTGCGGATGAATAGCGAACACGTAGGTCTTGCTGTCGCTCAACACGAGCTCTTTCTGGTCTGGATTCCGGCACACGGTTGAGAATTGCACTGCCGACTGGAGCTGGCGGCCGAGCCATGAGGCGGTTCTGAAATTTTTGACCGTAGCTTCCACACTCTCCGGAAGCACCTCTCCCAGCCAGATCACATTCTCTGGAAGAACCTCTCCCAGCCAGAGACCAAGGACGGGCAGCACCACCTCGTAGAGCCACGCCACCGTCAGCACGCTTGCTGTGTACGAGAGTCCAGTCAGCAGTGCAAGAGCGCCCGCCACCAGGAGCAGGAAGCTGACCCCAACCAGTACTGCAAAAAGAATCCACATAGTCCAGCCGGCTGCGTGCTCTTCGCTTTTGTCAGATGTCTGTCTGAGCTTCTTTCTGAATAGAAGCGAGAAAGAAAATTTCTTCTTCTCCTTCCGTGCGACTGTATACAATCCTCTCTGCGACGCTGCAAACTACCAAGTTTGTTCAGTATTTTGGCAGAGAAAAGTGAGTGCTACTGACGAGAGAATCAAAGGAAAGAAGCAGAGCAAAACGAAAGGGAAAAAATTGTCTGTCTCCTCTCCGATCTTCTTTTTTTGACGTATGGTTTTCTTTACACTGGCGTCAGATCGCCCACTCTCCCAATACGCCGGTCTGCTCCTGGGAATCTGCTTTGCCTATGTTGGACTGGGGAAACTGATGCTGCTGGGCAGCGGCTTTCCCAGCCTGGACTATGCTCATGTGGAGCTGAGTCTGATTCCATCGGTGTTTGTTCCACTCGCGCTGGAAGTGCTCCTGCACAGCACTGGTCTAGTCTATGTATTACTGGGTCTGTACGTTCTGCTTGCCGCGGCTGCAGAGTCGGCCTACTGGCTCTGGCTGGCCAGCAGCATTGAGCGACATCTCGAGTCGTTGTCCAACACGCAGAGTTTGACTGCCTTTTTCTACATAGTTGGGTTCTGCTTTCTGCGGGTTCTTCTGCTCTGGACCGCGGTCCGGGTGATTTGGTTCCTGTATGGGAGTGAGCCCAGCGCCTGGTTGGCTCTCGACAACAACAACTCCTCCATTCCTACGGAACATCGGTGCCGGACTGGACGCTATTATGTTCGGCTGATACGAGGAGCTTCTCTGGCTTACGCTGCACTGCTTGCTGTCGAATTGGGCATGGGTATTGCGTACGAGCTGCACCTCACACTGTCGCTGTTCTTTCCCTACGCTGTGCTGGGCATCGCAGCCCTGCTGCCCTACAAACACTACGGCAGTCTCTACGTCGGAGTGGTCATTACACTTGCATCGACCGTGCTGGACTTTGGCTATCTGATCTGGCTGGCACTCCAGGAGCCCGAAGCCTGGTCGGTCAGTTCGGCAGTGCTGGTTGTTGCTGCAGTGGCGCGAGTTCTGCGAATGTTAGCCGCCGGCACTATCGCAATCGCAGCCTTGCAGCTGATCGATCGACCATTCAACGAGCGCGTACACTCCAGTGCGGTGCAAAAGAAGCACAACTGAGACGACCGGAAGCAAGAGTCAAGTTTTTACGCTATAATAGTGCAGTAAACGGAGAGCAGTCTGTAGTGAAGAAAGAAGAGAGTCGGCAGGTGTAGCGGTCCCATGATTGGTCTGCCTCAGCTGACACTTCGCACTGTCAATCGGGCACCGGCAGCCCAGCTCCGGGACGTTGTCGACAAACATGCAGCAACTCCCTCCTCCGCGCCGGCAAAGCGTAATCCTATCGCCTCGCGCATTGTGCTGCCAAGCGAGAAAGAGAATGATCCCATCTCGTCGTATGACCACGAGCTGCTCCGGCTGGCCAAGTACTTCAAGTGGCAGACGGACGTCGAGAATGCCAAGGCCTACACGCCGCTGGTGACCAGCTACTACACGGACTCGATCTACCGAATCGAGGAGGCCAAAGGCGCAGCCATGCTGCGCAAAGTCGAGGAGACGATCAAGACCTTTTTCCCCAAGGGTCGGTTTCCCTTCCAGCGTGATCTGCACAACCAGGTGCTGCGTGCCACGCTGCGCCAAACACTGGGCTCCGAGTATGAGGCCAGCGTCGAGAAGGTGTGCCGCGAGCGCGGCTGGAAAGGCCCCAAGAAGAATCTCTTTGCCATCGCCTCACGTCGCTCTGGCAAGACCACTGCGATGGCCAGCATCGTGGCCGCGCTGCTCGTCTGCATACCCAACATCCAGATCGTGGTCTACTCGGTGGCGCTGCGCACAGCCCAGGAGTTTGTGCGCCTGGTGGAGCGCTACATCCAAATGCACCCGGTTGGCAAACCAATGATCGCGAATCCCGGCGGCTCTGAAACACTGGTGCTGAAGGGTCCGAACCACGGCGACGAGCGGCGCATCCGTTCATTTCCCAGCGGTGGAAATGCAAAAAATGTAAGTATCTTTTTCTGTTTTTTCTGTTTGTTTTTTTTGCGGCGGCGGCGGCGGCGACGACAAAGGTACTTCCACTGGGATGCATCCGGTCTTTTAGTAAAAATTCTGACATTGATTAATGCGTCTTCGGATAAAAAAATCCAAAATACGGCTCTGCAGACATAGTTTTGAATTCAGAAGTCTCAAAATCCTCTCTCCCGTAGCACTGAGAGAATGAGCGAGGTAATGGAAGTAGAGGAGCAGGTGGTGAGCGCTACCACACGGGAGCCCATCGTACTGAGCTTGAAAGATCTTGATGAAGAGATTCACCTGGAAGACGGCGATGCCGACAAAGCTGCGCAGGCTGAGGCAGAGATCCGTGCGTACGACGCACTGATCCGGAAGTTTACCGGCGACTCTGCTCGCTGGACCCCGGAGAATATCGGTCAGCGGATGGCCGAGTTCTCCACCGCGCTGCAGGAGCTCGACTCCTACAGCAACCAGCCGATGGGCGTTGGCTACGTTGGCCTGAAAGTAATGCCCTATATTGCCGGCGCCATGGTCAACATCCTGAACAACTACCTGCCCGAGGCGCACCGACTGATGAGCACCTGCGTGGACCAGTTCGTTGTCGACACCGCTCGCCTGCTCGACAGCAAGCGCTACACCGACACGCACATGCGTCTCATCAACTTTACCGATCTGCTGGATCCTGAAACCGCTGCACAGCTTTACCAGCCTGTCTCCGACGAGACTGCAGCCTGGCTCTCGGCTGAAGCAGAACGTCGTCTCGGCTTTGTGCTGGCCGAGGCCCGTGTTCAGCTGCCCTCAATGCCCAACCCAGAGAAATACAAACTGCACCGACTGGTCCAGCACCTTTCCGATGTAATGCAGGGTCGGCTGGCCGCGGGCTTCAATGTGCGTGATGAGACCCGCTGGGAGATCTGCTCGCACGAGTTTCTACTCAACGCCAAGCTCGGTGACCTGCGGGTCACGGACAAGAGTCTCTCTGAAAAGCAGGTGACCTACCTGCTGCGACTGGCTGGCGAGCTTCTGGGTGATCTCGAAGACCATCGCCAGGAGGCGGCAGACGAGTTCAATGCTTCTGAGGAGTTGAAGCAGCAATATCAGTGGCTGAAAACCATTGTCGACACCGAGACGCTGCCCTATGGATACTACCGTGAAAAGCTCGAAGCCATGGACACGACTACTGCTGATGCGGTATATGTTGCAGTCGCTGCAGACAAGCCATCTGACAATACACCCGTCGCTGAGTGAACACCTACACCTGTCCTATAAAACGCCCGTACTTAAACACGTCTGCATGTTTTTTTTATTGCTCGGAAAGGGGCAGACCGGTAAAACGTTCCCATGCCGCTCTGATTTCCGACGCCTGCGGGTAGACTAGCGTAAACTCTGGGAGTTTTGGCTCTGCCAGCTCGAGGTCGTCGATCTTGTGTACGCCATACCACGGTCCCCGCGCGACACCGTCCGTCTCCTCCATCGGTCGCCAGCGGGTCAACCCCAAGCGCTTGACCACCTTTGGGAAAATCGGTCTCCAGTCGCCGCAGCCTGCCCCGCCAAACGCCCACTGTCCCCACGGTGTCCACAACATTGATGGTTGGCCATAGCGGATCTCCAGCAGAAAGCCCTGCTCCGTTCGCGACCAGTCGTCAAGGTAGGGTTCATTCCAGCGTGCGTCTTCCATCCAAATGCTGTTGGTCCAAGGCTGCTCCTTGGGACTGAACGATAGAATGCACTCCGCCACCATCTGCAGCTGCTTGTACACTTCTGGGTCTTTGTATGGTTTCATGAGCTTCTGGTGAGGAAAGTATCGGCCAGTAGGAGAAAGAAGACTCCAGAAATTAAAGGCGTTTGCCACCACCCAGCACAAAAGGAAGCACAACAACGTGTTCCAGCCTTTGGCTCCCTCGGCTTGCTGAGCGCACACGCCAGAAAAAAAAATTCTACCAAGTTTCAACACTCAGCGAGCGAAAAATCCACATTGATTATTGCAAGCGTGCGCGCGTACACGCCCCGCAATAATCAATGTGCCTCCCGCCTCTGCCAGCTCAGTTTTTGTTTGTAACCAGAGTCTACAACCATGGGTATGGACTCAGCAGCGCTGAAGATGCTCGAGAGGCTGGGGTTCGGCTGCATCACTGATCTGGGCGTCGGCTTCTACCGGGCGCCGGGCAGAGTGGACGCACGAAAGCACATCATTCTCATCGATGGGCCAAGTTATCTGCAGCGTCGTGCCAGCAGCCTGATGAACGGCTACGCGCTCACAGTGGGCCAGCTCATCAACCAGATACAGGCCAAGGTGCAGCACTATTTGCTCGACAGTGCAGTGGAAGCAGTGCTCTTTCTGTTCGACTGCGGAACGCCCAAGAACAAGACCATATTACGCAAGGAAAAGGTCGGCAAGACACCGGAGACCCCGTTCGCCGACCGTTCCATGGCTGCAACTGCTACACTGCAGCAGGGCATGGCCGCGTGGGCGGCCAAGCTCCTGCGCGACATCATTCCGTTCGATGACGCCCGCGCCGACGACCTCACCACGAAGATCGCCGCCTCGGAGCTGGACTTCCAGCTGCCCCTCGATCGAAAGGAGGTGAAGAGGCGCCGGGAGGCCAACCCAGCCTATGTGGCCTACAGCTATGAGGACTGCCTCTCGAACAAGGCCTTCAAGCGCCTGCTCTACGACATCGTTGCGCGACATCTGCTCCGCAGTCTCATCGTGCCCGACGGGAAATGGGCACTGGTTCGGGCACCCGAGTACGCTGAGCTGCGCGAGGGCACCGAGCAGAAGCAGCCGCGTGCCGAGCTACTGCGCCAGTTCGAGGAGGCCGACGCAATATTGGGCTACTTTGCAGGTCTCTTTCTCGACCACGATGTCTACATCGACAGCGCCGACGGCGATGCAGTCTCGTGCCTGGTGCTGGGTAGCTGGACGCGCCTGCGGGCGGTCGCAGACGAGAGGGAGCCGCTCCACGCGGGCAGCTTCATGAACAACGTTTATGTGCTGCAGAACCAGTGGGTCTCGACCTACGGCAATCGCCTTGTGGACATCAATCGGCTCTTTGTCAAGGCGAATCAGCTGCTGTCCGTCTACAAGCGGCCGGAGTACGGCGTGCACTGGAAGAGTCCGGTGGTCTCGCTGTTTGCGATCATGATGATGTGCGGCAGCAACGACTACTACAACGACAGCATGATGCCGGACATTTCCACGGATACGCTGTTCAAGACACTGCTGCTGCACTCATCAGCGTTCGGCAACACGTTCCTGCAGCCGCATCTCGACCGGGAGAGTGGCTACCACCACATTGTCGTGAATCCGGATGCGTTTGCCCGCCTGTTTGTGTGCTGCTACCGTCAGCGCTACAACGACACCACGCTGCCGGTTACCGACTTGAAGGCAGCACTGGCCGAGCTGAAAGCATGGGACCGAGCAGCGCTGCGAGACAAGCTGCCGACCGAGGACCAGGTCTATGTTGCCGCGGCCAATCTCTCCTGGGCACTGTCCTACTTCAGTGCGGGCAGCTATCGCTGCAAATCGCCAGATCCGTTTGAACAGTACGAGGGTCTCTCCATCTGGGGCTACACGCTGGAGCGCTCCGGGCCAAATGAGTACGGCCACGCCAAGGCCGCACAGGCGAGCAAGGTGCACGTTGACTACCTGCGCTGGCGCAGTGCCCGGCCTATACCGCCCGTGAAACCCGGTCCGCCTCCACCGGTGCCCGCGGTGACGGACCTCATCCCACTGTGATGGTTGCGGCACAGTAAAAAAAATATCCCCCCTCCCCCATGCTGTCCGCTGCAGTTGAGACTTTCCCAAACGTAAAAAAGAAACATCCTATGGAACATGTGTTCTCTGGCTCAAACATCTACTGAAGCGAATGGATAACAACAGCACTGGCGACCAGATTGCCGAGCTCCAGCAGCACTGGCTCTTTGCAATGCCCACGGAGGGCTTCCAGGCGGCGCCAATAACCGCACTGACTCAGCGTATGCTGCCGAGTGCTTCGAGCACCAACTTGAGCACAGTATTCGGCGAGGCCGTGCTCCGTGATTTGGATCTCAGCGAGGAGCAGATCGACTGCATGCGCCTACTTCAAACGCTGCCCGACGCCTGCCTTCGGAGCCCGCAACTGAGCACGGGTCTGCGCCAATACGCGGCCCAGCAGCGTGCCGCACTACTCCAAGCCGAACGTGCAGTGGAGCTGTTGACGCGACATCTCAGCACAAGCCAGCTTTCTACCCTGACTGCGCTGGCTCTGACGCAGCAGAACGCCAGCCTGCCCGTAGTGCACTTTGCCACCTACTGCCGGAGCCTTCGCGTCCGCCTTGCTGCTGTACACAGCTCACAGAAGCAGCTCTTTGCCGAGCTGCTGGCGCTTCCCGCAGTGCTGGGGCGGCGCGCCAGCCTTGCCCGTTTCGACGTCGAGCTTGGCAGTCTGCTCTCTGGCCAGCCCAAAAGTGCTGCAGAGCTGCAGCGCTGGCAGGACTGGTTTGAAGCGGTGGGCGAGACGCAGTTTCCAGCGCCAGTCTCGGCCGACCAGGCGGCGCGCCTAAGTGCTGCTCAGGCACGGACGCTGCAGCCGTTTCAGCTCAGTGCTGCAGTGCAGCGGCTGGCCGATCGAAAGCGACTTCGCCAGTTCTTCGCCAAAGAGACACAACACTACACCGTGTCCCAGCTGGAGCCGGATGCCAACATACTCTGCTGGCTCTTTTCGCTGCCAACCACGAACGCACTCAGCGAACGCGACTTTGCGGAACACGTCTATCTTTATCTGGTACGCTACAGCAGTGCAGAGTTGTTGGCAACACCTGCGGAGTTTCTACTCTCGGCCTTTCTCTCCGTCTACCTGGCCAAGCTGACCGGTCTGCTGTTTGGCCTCTGTGTTGCCATCTCGCTGATCGTGCATTTCTCCGAGAGCAGTGCCGAACCGGCCTACAGCAAGGCGATGCTCGGCTGTTGCAGACAGTTTCTCATTGTCAGCCGCTGTGCAGAGCTGCTGGGCGCTACGCACCGACCGGTCTACACCGCGCTCGCACGCTTCCTGGCACTCATCAATCCCGGCTTTGCAGGCAGTCTTGAGATGGACTGGAGCTTCTCGATGGACGATCTACTGAGGGCATTTTCCAGCGCCGCGGAGACCGATAGCAGCTCTAACAGCTCACTGTGGAGCTACGAGAATCCGGCGAAGCCATGGCTGCCACGGCTCGGAGTTGCAGGAAGAGAAGGCATGGACAGCTCGCTCTGCACCGCCCTTGGCATTGTCAAAGCGGATCGCACAGCTAGCTTTTTCTTCCGCAGCGACGCGTGGACGCATCTCCACTGGGCCGGTCTCAGGCCAGACTCGCTGGAGCAGCTGGCTGGGCGTGTTGGCGCTGCGCTACAGTCGGGTCCAGCAGAGCATTTCCTCCAACTCGACAAACTCGCAGAGCATTTTTCCGCAGTACACCCGAAGCTGCCAGTACGCATGTTGGAGCATGCCCTTGCAACACCGAACTCTCCGCTCAGCGCCAAGTTTCTGCTCTCGCTGTTGGCTCTTTCTTCGGCTCGGAAACCGCAGTTTTTCACAGCAACCGCCCACCAGCACAGCATGAGCTATTCTACAGAAGAGTCGAAGGGCGATGAAGAAACAGAGGCTGCGCCAGCAAACGTGTCGACAGCTTCGCTGGCAACGGATCTGGTGTTGGAATACGATAACGAATGGCCCAGCCTGGACTCCTGACAAAAAATCTGCTTATATACGCGGCAATATATGGAAATACTACACACAATTGGGAAAAGACACACTTTTTAGAGCGTACAATTGGCAAATCCACGTATATAGGCTTATGCGCAATTGCAACTACACGTACAATTTTGCCGAATGCCCTTATATCGGATTAACACGTATTTGTCGGGTTGGTTTGGCTACGTGGTGGTGAAAATTAACATCTATATACGAATTAAAAAATCTGATGTACGTTGCGCTCTCGTTTATCTTTTAAGTGTCCCAAAAAATAGCTCTTATCAATGGATTGTGCGGGCGTTTGCGCTTATAAAACAGACAAAAACGATTTTTTTCCTGTCGGCCTTGCACGTATTTTTTTTTATTGTCGCACGAGGGGAAAATCCCCCGGTGGTAGGATATTTTCGTGAAGTTTGTTCCGAATTTCAACTTGGGCCGGGGGGGTAAGGTACCCCCCCCCGGCCCAAAAACGGCTTTTGGACCCTTTTCTCAGTGGTTATACGTGTCGAAATGGGGTGCTAGTAAGTGCACCTTTTTGAGGGCCATATACGTGATGGCTTCAGTTGACGCTTCAAAAAAATTATGCGCAAAAAAATTACTTTGTAGCTATTTGAGTTACAAAATGAATTCCTCTTACCACGTATAATTGCCGAATTTGCCTTATAGGTGTTTAAAATGTTGTGTTAATAACGTAGCTAAATGGTGGTTAAAACGCTTTTTTTGTGTGAGCGCCTAGTAGACCCCCAAAAGTAAACATATAAGCCCTTGAAGCGTAACGTATAAGTAGCAAAGACACAATAATTACCGCTCTATAGATATTAAAGTTACCATCGTTTTCAACACGCAAGACCAATATAAACTGTTTTTAGTAGGTGTCTTTTGCCACGTGGCATTGATTAAACACGTGGCAACGCTTGCAGCAACATGACATTGATTATTGAAACATGACATTGATTATTGAAACATGACATTGATTATTGAAACACGACATTGAATATTGAAACACGACATTGATTATTGCGACATTTGTCAAAGGGGTTCACGAGTATATACAACGTTTCGAAACTTTACTGGATTTGGCATAAAACCTTCTCCTCTTCTGATGGTTTTGTTGGTGATGTAGTTGAAGAAGGGGGCGGGACTGCTTTGGGTAATGTTGGTCGAGTTCCCCCAGTCGGACTTGTTTTTGGTGCTGAGGGTTTTGGAACAGTCTTGGGCTGCGTCAGAACAGTCTTGGGCTGCGTCAGAACAGTCTTGGGCTGCGTCGGGACGGTCTTGGGCTGCGTCGGGACGGTCTTGGGCTGCGTCGGGACGGTCTTGGGCTGCGTCGGGACGGTCTTGGGCTGCGTCGGGATGGTCTTGGGCTGCGTTGGCGTACTTGGAGTCGGGAGACCAAAAAATTCTGTCAAATTCTTCACCAGACTATCGGTGACAGCTAGCAGCCGGTTCCCATAGTGACGCATGCGTCCAACAACTTCAGGAGTGTGGGCATCGAGGTAATTGGTTTTGTCAAAGTACTTTTCATCAAGATTGTAGTTCAGCACAAGTACTCTCACAGGCCGGTTCTCCACAAGCTTCCATCGTTCTGCTGTGCGATGTAGTTTCCACCCGGGTTCAGGACTTGGCATCAGGTAGAGAACTTTCTGGCCTTCAGGAACACGATCCGGTTCTGTGAACTGAAACTCAACTCCTTTGGAAGCGAAGTTGGCAATCAGCCAGACTTTTACAAATTCGAGAGTAGGTGACTGATCAGAGTCATCTGTAACAAGAGAAATATACATGGATGTTACAGTGTTGATTTGACACTCTGTTTGATATGTTGTTTTTTTGTTTGTTCATATTGCCAAAATTCAAACTTCACAAACACTACCAGACGCGTGTGTTCCTAACATTTGTTTGGGGATGTGTTAGCATTGTGCTGGCACAATAAAGTGGACAGTGAGAAAAAATATTCAAGTGCTTTTCATCTGCTAGCTATATAGCAATGTGACACGAGTTTGGACAAATTTTGAAAAGACGGAAACATAATGGAGTCGGCTTGTGAACAACTAGTGCGCCATCTGTTCAGCATCGCCTGGCGAGTGGGCGAGGGGCAAAACGAAATAGCTATTATTTGTGCAGACTCTCTAGTTTCGAATTGTCTGAAAAACAAACTGCGTCTTCACATTCAAGAGCGTGACATCGAAAATACAGCCGTGGATCCAAATAGTTATCGCTGTCAGATCCGGACTACAGCATTTGAACACAACATACGCATTCGCTTCATCTCGCGCTCAACACGGGGATTTGATGCTGATTATTTTGCTGTTGTGGGACATAATCTAAACGATCCAATTTGTTTAGATTTGGTTTGGCCACTTGTCGCAATTGGCCATGCAGATGGAATTGCAGTCACTGTTGATGAAATATCCAGCGGCAAACTGAAATATCAATCACTCCGATCTTGGCCGCTCGATATGGAAGCTGAGTCTGTCAAAGAAAACGCTACTCCAGGGCAATAAATAACTGTACTCCAACACCAAGGTTCAAGCATTTCTCTAGTTGTGTCTCTGCTGCGTCGCTCAACAGGATGTGCTACAGCGCTGGCGAATGTAAACAACCACTGCCTCTTGACAACGATGCACATCTTGGGAAATTATTCAAGAGCTTTGCTCAGACGACCTATCACCTGTTCACCAACTTGATAACGCGTATACAGGCGCTAGAAGTTTGTTGCAGCAAATCGTAACCCCTTTTACAGTATGTTCCCTGGAGTGTGTTCGTATGCAGTGAAGGCAGAAGGAAGGGCGCATGTATTTAGCCCCCGGCTTCTAGTAGTTGTCCTTTGTCTACACTGTCGTCGGCGGCATCAACATCAAAGGCTTCGAGCAGAGGAAACTCGTGCGTAGTTGTGTCAGTGGTATCAACTCGTTTGGCCGGCTTCCGAGGAATGTATGACAACGGCTTGAAAAGTATGCTGCACAATACTGGCGTGGTCAGGGCACTGACCACAATCCATATCCACATGCTCTTGCAGGACTGAGCGTAGTGTGCCACCACCGACGCTTCGACCCAGCCCTCAGACTCGTTCTCCGGACAGTAGTCGGTCAACAGCTGGCCTGATACAATGCCTGAGATGATCGTGCCGCCGAACGTGGACAGTGGTATCAGACCGCTGTAGATGCCCTTCTTCCCCTTTGGCGACTTCTCGATAATCCACTCTTTTACCTTGGGCGACCAGATTGCTTCGCCCAGGGTGAAGAATACCAGGAACAGGTACACGGACCATATCGAGCTGCTGCCAGACCAGACGTAGACCAGCAGCGGCGCCAGTGCCGAGAGCAGACTGCCCACCACCATCCACCAGTAGTCGCGCAGCAGGTGCACCGTCACCATGCCCATCACTGGCGTGAGAATGATGATGAGAATCGGATTGATGGCCAGCACGCCGCCGTAGGGTATCTCTGGATAGACGCGAGTGAGATAGACACTGAGCAGCGTCTCCATGTAGCGGAACACCGAGCGGACGCCGGTGAACACCAGTGAGAAGACGAAAAGTCGAATGAAATCTGGCTCCACCAGAATGGCCAGAGCGCTGCGCAGGGTGAATTGCTGCACTGCACTGCCCGCGTCGATGTCGTCTGACTCATCATCCTCCTGAACGATGAGGGTCTCCGGCAGGTGCTTCGACTCGTCGTAGAAAAATGTGATCCAGCAGGCCACAACACTCGCGGCAGCGCCAACGCTGAAGAGCAGCCGATAGCCAGACCAGCCGTCCGTGATCGCCAGCGACCAGTCCACTCCATAGAGCGCCGCAATGGCACCGATGTTCATCGTCGTGTAGAGAATGTGGAAAATGTAGGTTTTGGCCACTTTCCGCCGGCCGTACCGCGCCACGGCCAGATCAATGGCAGAGCCGAATAGACCGGCGCCGATGGTTGTGCCCACGAAGAGGCTGGCCAGGCTAAGCCAGATGTTAGTCGACATGGCGAAGAGAATCTTTGCCGCAGCAGTGATGGTGGAGCCAATGGTCAGCGAGCGGCCCAAGCCAATGCGATCGATCAGGAAGCCGGTGGGAATACCGCAAAACACCAGCGCAATGCCCCACAGCGTGTACACCAGGTTGGCAGACATGTCACTGAAGCCGAATATCCGGTGCAGATAGAGTGTGAGGTTCGTAGAGATGGCAAACATGCCAAAGCTGTCCAGACAGTGGAGCAGAAACAGCAGCCACAGCTGCAGTGGGAACTCGCGGACCAGCCGCACCGGCTCCAGGTTCAGCCACCAGTCCAGCAGAGCCCGCATGTTTCAGCTGTTCGCTCTTTTTTTTGTTTGTGCTGGGATCCAAGGCTGGAAAAACCCCAAAAAAGACGCAGACAACCGCAGATGAAAAAACGCTTTTCTGGCGGAGACCAGACACGCGGTACAGTAAACTCGAAACTGTCCTTTTTGGAAGCTAGTACTATAATAGAGAAGCAGAAAAAGGACTGCGTCGAGTTTACTGTATTGCGTGTTTAGTATTGTGTGCTGTGAGTGTTCTTGTGGCTGGAGTCGAAAAAATTCCAGAGGGTCTTTATTCTTGCTTAGGTCGTGTCTTGTGTAGTTGCTGGAACAGGGGACAATGGACCTTGTGTTTGGGCCAATCATGATGCTGGCAGACTTTCGAGCAGTAGCGCTGCTCTTGACATGCGCCACACTTCAATAGCTTCGCTCGAACCACTGTTTTCAGACACGCTGAACATATCCATTTCATGAAGTTGAGCATTTCAACAGTGGGACATTCAGAAATGCCAACTGTAAAATGCCACGGCAGAGGTCCCATCAGAGACTCCTCGATCTGCACTGGATTGCAGATGGGATACCACAGCAGATGTTCTTCGCCAAACCAAAACTCAAACGCAATCATATACTCGCTCTCGGAGTCCATGTCCAGCAGTTCCTGCAAGGTTGTCGCTTCAGGTTCAGCAAACCAGCCAACTTTGTCGACGTAGAACTTGAGTTGCAGCGGGGTCTCGAGCATGGCGAGCCAGTCGTGTTGTTCTACAATGCAGCGGAACCACAGTTTTCCTGTTTTTTCTGTCTGTTTTTTGGACAACGCAAGCAGAAGGTGCCCATATTGTACATTGACCATGTTCATGATGGCTTTAGCTTTCATCCAAAATAAGCTCTGCAAAGACTCCTCCCGACTCTTTCCAAGTGATAGAATCAGCGGCAGTGTGGCTCGTTGGAATTTGTCGAGCCACGACTCCATTCCTTCCCAGTTGCAGGGTTGGAAAGAATCCATGTCTTTGGACAGCGATCGAGCTTCATTCAGGACATGACCTTTTGCAAACATCACAGGAGAATATGTTCTGTTTGACTACGTTGCTGAACCACAATAATCAATGTAGTAGGATTTTTCAAAAAAAACCTAATCAATGTGCATTCTTGAGGCAGGCTCCTCTTGCAGACAGACAAACCAACATCCAGTCAGATATGCAACCAACTTTCCAGCCTCGCATGCTCCTGAATCGACCGAGACGGGCACATACAATGTCGCTAGCGCTGAGTGAACCGCGGCGCTATTGGTCTGCAGAGGAACACGAACGCTTTATCGACGCCGTCTGCTTGTGGGGATGCCAGGCTACAAAGCAGATCAGTGAAGCCGTGGGGACACGCACCGTTACACAAGTTCGCACACACATGCAAAAGTGGAAGCAGCGACTTGATGCAATGTTCATAGACCAAGTCTTGCCTAGCATTATAGAGTTTGATGTACCGCTTTCACAGCCCTACAGTACCAGTGGCTCTAATGAGAACGTTGCGCCAGGAGGAGAAGAAGAATCGGTATCAATGTTTCACTGCAACGAGTCCGCCAGTTTCCTTGGCAGTGAGAGTGAAGCCGACGAGCTACTGTCGCTTTTTTCTTTCAGCACTCCATCGAGTCCTGTCAAGGAATGGCCACTCTCAATTTCGCTGCTGGAAGCATACGGCGAATACAGTGGCTGACAAGGAGTAAACAACGCACAAATCACACGTTTGACACACTGCTCAAAACAACATACGTGAGAGGAAAAACAATCATGTTGCTATTCGAAGACATGTTATGAAAAAATGACAAGCTCTGGCATCTGTTGGTAACATCAGATAGACAGATATCAAAATGGAAGTAGTTGATGTGGTTGTTGAACTTGGACAGCTTTTGATGGGATTGTGGGAACTCGCTCCGCTGCTTACCACTGGCCTGGTCTGGTCGTGGATGCTATTTGCCAGCATTATCTGGGTAATTTGGTCGTATTGCTACTTCTGGCTTTCACGTACCGAATTCGGACCACGGGAGCAGCGTCGATTTCCATTTCTACTGTTCAAGCTGCCAATCATTGTTATGCGATTTGTTTGGTGGCCAGTGAGCTTGTTCTATTATGGCAGAGATATAAGAAAGTGGCTAGTTGTCCAATTCCAAGACTAAACCCGATCAACATTTGCTTGCTGCTGTACAAGATTCGACTTTTTCAGGTTTCCCTTTGTAGTATCTTCTTGAATATAAGAAGGCGTTTGTGCATTTGTATTAGACACGAACAGGAGGTTTTGCAGTGAAGGAACTAAGACAGGCTTTTGTTGCAAGTTTTGAACACTTGCTTTTCTTTCCCTCTTCACAGAAGTGTCGGTGTGCATGCACAACTCATGACAGTATGGCTGCTTGTCTTTCTTTGTCTGCTCTGCAGTCACAGTACTGTCCGAGCCGCAGAGCCCACTGATTTTGTAACGATTGAGGGAATACTCCCACAAGCGACGGTCGACAGTCTGCTGGCGCTCCCGGAAGTTGCGAGTGTCACATCGGACGCCTTCTACACCGTGGTCATGTCAAACGGCGTGTCGCTGAAACTGAAACTAGCGCTGCTGAAAACCGGTCTGAAGTTCAACATCGAGCAGAATCCACCGCTGGAGCTGCACGGTGCTACCGGTGCCTGGGAGCTGGACCGGCTCGATCAGCTGGCAGCCCTGAAGAGCGGCGTGGGCGACGGCCAGTACAATCCGCCGGCGCTTGGCAGCAACGTGCCCATCTACGTGCTGGACACTGGCGTGAATCTGGACCATACCGAGTTCAGCGGGCGAGCGCAGAGAGCCAGCGCCTGGCGCGACGAGGCGCCCTGCATCGGCTCGCACCACGGCAGCTGGGTGGCCAGCATTGCTGCTGGGCGCCACCTCGGCGCAGCGCCCAACGCCACCGTCTGGGATGTCAAGCTGGCGCACGGTACCGACTGCACCATCTACGTTTGCGACGCAGTGATGGCACTGAGCTGGCTGCTCAGCAATCTACCGGCCAAGGTCTTTGTGGTTGTAATGTCGTGGTCAACATCCGGATCCAGTGCCTCTATCAACACACTCTGCAACCAGCTCTCCAGTATGGGAGCTGTGCTGGTGGCAGCAGCGGGCAATGGTGCATCTAGCACAGCGCCCTGCCAGAACTCTCCGGTTGCCTCTGGCGCTACTATTGCAGTGGGAGCAGTGGATAATACAGATAGAATGGCAAGTTTTTCCAACTACGGCAGCTGTATTACCTGTTTTGCTGGCGGTGTCAGCATTATGGGCGCCAGCAGTACTAGTTCTACTGGCATTGTGGTCAATGACGGTACCAGTGCATCAGCACCGCTGGTCGCTGGTGTTGCAGCGGTCCTGATCGAGCGCGAGAAGCTCACCTCAGCCAGCACGGCACGAACCCGCATTCTCGAGCTGGCTTTGAAGAACGTTGTGAAGGCAGCGCCCTCCGGCTCTCCCAATCTGCTGGCTAACCTCGCTCGAGAGACCCTGCTTGGAGCGCCACCGTCAGCCCCCGCACCACTGCCGTCGCCTGCCCCGCCGCCAGCAAAGGCTGGCAGTACGCGTACAACACTCTGGAATTGGGCTTTCTAGTTACCCAAGCACAAGGACAGGTTTTGTGTTCTTTTAAAAGAGCTTAGTTAACTGTTTGCATTGGATCGGACACTGCGAGGGACGGCTCAGCCATGGCATCCGTCAGAGCATCTTGCAGAGCTGTGAGCTGGGCCTCAGTTTCTTCCAGGGACATGAGTAGACGCTGCTGCACAGCAGCAATGTTGGGATTCTTGTGAAGTGCGGAGAACTGTGCAAATGCTTCAGCAAGCATGGTTTTAGCAACAGCCACAGATGACGGCTGCGATGGGGCTTGCATATTATGTTGCTCCAGCAGTCTGCTGCACAAAATTTCAATAATCAATGTGCTGCGATGGAGTCCCAAGTTGAACAAGGTATTCCCAATAATCAATGCCACGTGGCAAAAGACACTTACTAAAAACAGTTTATATTGGTCTTGCGTGTTGAAAACGATGGTAACTTTAATATCTATAGAGCGGTAATTATTGT